>Ga0007828_1000085_pt1 | contig 29084 bp, 60 predicted proteins | sample CryBogCBE16Oct07_FD_71232 | JGI IMG/M metagenome (GOLD analysis project Ga0007828, IMG submission 71232) | Freshwater microbial communities from Crystal Bog, Wisconsin, USA - CBE16Oct07 | ecosystem: Environmental > Aquatic > Freshwater > Lake | place: Crystal Bog, Wisconsin, USA | collected...
TGAAACTTTTGCTAATGACCATACCCGACTTTACGTTCCTTGGTCATTAGACGATGCAATGACAAAACTAAAAACATTGTTAAAGTGGAATCATAATACAGGGGATATCAGTAATTGGACTAATGGAACTATTGATCGTATCATTGATATATTAGAAGGTAATGGTGAGCAATGGAAACGTATGAGTACGGATTATCGTAAACATACAAGAGAATTTAAATATTAACAAAGGAAAATAAAATGACAACAGCACATAATGAAATTAACATACACCTAGAATCATACTTAGCAGAACATGAGAAGTTTGAGAAAGGTAACTCAGCCGCAGGTACACGTGCACGTAAAGCATTGGCAGAAATGGCTAAAGCAATTAAGGCACGCCGTAACGAAATTACAGAAACTAAGAACGCACGTAAAGAAGCTAAAGGAGCATAATCATGGCCACATGGACAATTTCACCAGCATGGAAGAAATCAATCATTGAACGTAATTATTATACCAAAGATGATAATACAGTTGTAATAGAAACAGGATGGCGTTGGGGTTCATTCTCAGTAGAAACTGAAGATGATAAACCACCAGTGATAGAACCTGGCACAGACCTATACGATTGTGAATATAGTGTTGAACTCATTGAAACAACTGATGGTTGCTGGGAAGAAGTTGATTCCGATGGTTGTGATGAGGAAACCAAAGAATGGTTAGAAGAATTCTTTGATGAAGGCAACAGTTGGTTAGATTTAGAAGACCATGATTGGAGCTTGGACGAGTGTGAAATGATTATTGATTGTGATATAATCGTTGAAGACGAGAACGGCAACAAAGTTGAAACTTCAAATGAAGACGAAACTGAAGAAGTCAAAGAAGAACCAACAGTCATAGCACCAGGCGCTAAATGGCCGTTTGAGGAAAGACCATGAAAATAGGAGTAGTTGGTTTAGGTTATGTGGGCCGTGCAGTACAACATAGTTGGTTGAACACCGACCATGATGTTATTTTTACAGACCCTAACGTACAAGGTGGAATACCACTAATTCAACTAATACAACAACAACCCAAAGCTATTTTTATTTGTGTACCTACACCAAGCAATAGTGATGGGAGTTGTGATACTAGCATAGTAAAAGAAACATTAGAATTCATTATTGAAAATGATTATGATGGAACTATTATTGTAAAAAGTACAACCGATCCTATGTTCTGGAAAAAGTATCAGGGTATGCCTGAAGTATGGCATATACCTGAATTCTTAACTGCTAGTAACGCTAACCAAGATTATTTAAATCCAAAGTTTATATTTGTTGGTGGCAATGGTGATAGTCTTAAACTTATTAGTTTATTGAGTTCTAGTAGAATGGATAAAAGTGTAAAATTTTATTGGACTGATTTAGTTACTGCTAGTCTTGTAAAATATTTTATGAATACATTCTTAGCTACCAAAGTTATAATGTTAAATCAATTTAAATTGATTGCTGATGCAGTTGGTGCTGAATGGTTTGATTTTAATCCTATGCTTAGTATGGATACAAGAATGGGTGATAGTCATTTACAAGTGCCAGGGTCAGATGGTCAATTAGGGTATGGTGGTGCTTGCTTTCCTAAAGATGTTCGTGCTATAATTGATTTAGTAAAACGTACTAATACAAGCATAGGTATACTGGAAGCAGTAGATAGTGCTAACAGTTTAGTAAGAAAGGAATAATATGGCTCGCAAAAAGAAAGTTGTAGAACAAACAGAACCATCAATAGTAGTGGGTAGTCATTTAACTGTAACTACGTATCCTGATGGTAGAACTGAACTTAAATGGGATGATTTGGCATTGGCAAGAGATGTTAAACTAGCATTAGATTCAGTTAAACCAGTTAAAAAAACAAAAGCAAAAACTAATGCTAAATAAAGATGTAACACAAAGGTTACAAAACGTCAAAAACAAACCATCACAAAGGAAGGTTATCAAATGTCATACAACAAAACAAAAACAGATCCTGAATTAGGACAAAAAGTACATAAACACTTAGTTAAAATGGGAGTTGAAACTCCAATGGCTAAGAGTAATATCTCAGATAGAAAAGATAAAATAGCAGTAATTGAGCCATTGTTTGCTGAGATTATGAAAACACTAGGGTTAGATTTAAGTGATGATAGCTTAATTGAAACACCTAAACGTGTTGCAAAAATGTTTGTCAACGAAATCTTTTGGGGATTGGACCCAGAGGCATTCCCAAAGTGTACAACAGTTGATAACAAAATGAAGTACAATGAAATGGTATGCGAAAGAGGCATCAATGTAAAATCAAATTGTGAACATCACTTTGTAGTCATTGATGGACTAGCAACAGTTGCGTATGTGCCAAAAGACAAGGTACTTGGCTTAAGTAAAATTAATCGTATTGTAGAATACTTTAGCAAACGCCCACAGATACAAGAACGATTAACAGAACAAATTTTTCATACATTGCAATTCATCTTGGATACAGAAGATGTTGCAGTTATGATTGATGCTAGGCATTATTGTGTATCTAGCAGAGGTGTTGAAGATACTAGTAGTTCGACGGTCACAAGTAGATTAGGCGGTGGATTTAAAACTGATCCAGCTGCTAGAGCAGAGTTCTATCAAATAGCAAGACAAGGGTGTAATTAATGGATTACATAGTATTAGCTTTTGCGTTAGGATATGTTAGTTATCCTTTTATTAATGCAATTAGAGCAGTTTTTATAAATGCATATAATGCTACATATCCATCAAAATGCACAGGTAACTGTAACGAAGGTCGTAACTGTACTTGTAAGGATAAATAATGGGATTTAAGAAAAGCTGGGATATGAATAGTATCAAGCACCAAATATGGGCTATGCGGCACGAATGCACTACGCCATACAACGATGGGTTTGTTCAATGGGGAATCAAGCAAGAATTGTATGAACTTAAATGGTTATTAGATGAATCATTACAAAAGTGTAGTGTATTTGCAGGTGAAGAACAATGGCTCAAGGAAATTGAGCAACAAAAAATTATAGAGATATTGAAAAGATGATTTTTAATAAAATAAAAGAACTAAAAGATAAAGGATTGACTATCGGTATAACCTTTAGTCAATTTGATATGCTACATGCAGGTCATATTGCAATGTTAAGTGAAGTTAAAAATCATTGTGATTATCTTATTGCAGGATTGCAAAATAATGCACAGTGGGATAGACCAGAAAAGAATGCACCTATTCAAAGTATTGTTGAAAGACAAATTCAATTAAGTGCTGTTAGATTCGTTGATGAGATTGTGGTCTATAATACAGAAAAAGATTTAGAAGATATTTTATTAACACTACCTATTGATGTCCGTATTTTGGGAGTTGAGTACGCTGACAAACAATTTACGGGTAAATCTATTTGCGAACAACGTAATATAAAAATTATATACAATGGTCGTGACCATAGTTTTAGTTCAAGTAGTTTGCGTAAACGGGTAGTGGAAGCTGAAAAACTTAAAGATCAAAAATGAAATATTTTGTAACCATATCAAACAATACATCTAGCCATGTACTAGAATATCAATTGTTAGATATAAGCCCGGCTAAAAAATGGGCTAAAATGGTTGACACATTAACTCCCAATCAATTAAGACCTACACTAAGTCCATGGAGAGGTCTTAGTAAAGACTTGGGTGGTTTAATAAATGAATTGAATTTATTGATTGACGAAATGAATTTATGGGTCTCTGAAACTATTCCAAAATTTGATAGTAACGATACTCAAAATAGTCTTAACAGATTACATATAGATTTTCCACATTTGGTTTATAGTGACTACAACGAAACACAACACTTTCAAATGTTGAAATTTAATGATTTAATACATGGTATTGAAATATCATCACATGCTTTAATAGAAGAATCTTTTAGATTGGCATTGTATTTTTCTAATCCCGAACGTATACAATTAGAATTACAAGAATATAAATATTTTACCACTGATATACAATGGGGAGATTTAATGATGCATTATTCTCATACTGGAAAGGGACCATGGGCATTAATGTTATCAAATGATACTGATTGTCCAAAGAATCAAATTGTCCCACAAACAACGATTGCACCACAACATACATTAAGATTTCATACTTTAAGTACAACAAAACAACAATTTGAAGATTTTTATAATTCGTCTGGCTTAGAATGGCCTTATGAATTAAATGATCCACGATTAGCAGTTGGATATATTAAACTTGGTAGTTTACTATCAATGGATAAGTATATAACTGACAAAGAAATTATTACCGAAACTGTAAAATCTTGTAATAAGATAGATGGTTGGGTAATTACAGCGGTCTAAAGGCATCATCCCGCTTTACAAATTCTGCCGCCTATGATATAATTAACATAGGAGAAAATATATGTCAGACGATTTCGGAACACCCTTAGTAAGCGACCACAGACAGTATCAACGTCATCCGGTACAATACAAATATACCAGTACCAAAGAATATCACGATGCGTTTCCATGCGCTTATCGTCAATGGCGTGCAGATAGTCATTGTAACTTGATTCATGGATATAGTTTCAGTATGAAGTTTTACTTTGGTACTGATACACTAGATATACGTAACTGGGTAGCTGATTATGGTGGATTGAAAGAACTAAAGAAAATCTTAGAGGATCAATTTGACCATACATTATTAGTGGCAGAAGACGAGCCAGAAATGGAAACATACAAGTTACTAGAAAGTAAAGGACTTGCTAAATTAACAATACTTCCACGTTTAGGATGTGAAGGATTAGCAGATATGCTTTATAAGTATGTGAATGGAGTGTATATTCCTGATATGTGGGGTCCAGGTGAGGCAGAAAGACTCTGGTGCTTTAGAGTTGAAGTAAGAGAAACACAAGGCAATATGGCTTATAGAGAAGGTCACAGAGAAGATAGAGAGGATTTATTCGCATGAAAAATCAAAAGCCAGCAATGGGAGTAATGCAAACACATGAATGGGGAGATGTCAAAGTCTACAAAATTACATGTGATTGTGGAGACAATGGTCATGTTCATAATTTATGGGTAGAGGCAGATAATACAAATGTAGTTGTTTCTATCAACACTCAACTTAAATCTAATTGGTATCAATTTAGTAGGTGGAAAATTATTTGGACATTAATGACCAAAGGATTTGTGGATATAGAAGAATCTGTTATAATGAACGAACAACAAGCCTATAACTATGCCAACACATTGTTAAGTGCTGTTAACGATGTAAAGGAGTTTAAGAATGCAAACAGCAAAACAAATAGCTGACGCACTATTTCATAGAATCCGCACAAATGAAATGCAATTCTATGACGTAAAACAAGAAGTAGGTAGTGGTTGGTTACCTAAAGGTACTATACCTTTTCATATAACAGTTAAGAATGGTATAGCAACGTTTAAAGTATATGCATTAAGTCAAATTGATGCAGAAGACCAAGTAACGCAATATTTAGAAAACTTAGAATTGGATAATCCTGATGAGTAAAATTAAAGTAGCAGAGTTATTCTATAGCATTCAAGGTGAAGGTAGATACATGGGAGTACCTAGTGTATTCCTTCGTACATTTGGTTGTAACTTTAAATGTGCTGGATTTGGTATGCCAAGAGGAGAATTAAGTAATGAAGTTGAAGATATTGCACAAGTTGTACATATGTACAATGATTATAAACAGTTACCTCTTGTTACTACTGGATGTGATAGTTATGCTAGTTGGGATCCTCGCTTTAAGCATCTTAGTCCCCTTCTTACTACTGATAGCATTGCTAATAGCATTACGCAAATGCTTCCTAACAAAACATGGAAAGACGAACACTTAGTTATAACAGGCGGTGAGCCTCTATTAGGTTGGCAAAAGCAATATCCGGACTTATTAGATCATATATTAATGGATAAACTAAGAGAAATAACATTTGAAACTAATGGTACACAAAAATTAACTAAAGAGTTTAAACACTATCTAAGTGAGTGGAGTCGTTGGAAGCATAGAGAAATTACATTTAGCGTAAGTGCCAAGTTACCTTGTTCAGGTGAATCATGGGACGATGCTATTTGTCCAGAAGTTGTATGTGAGTATGAAGATGTGGGTACAACTTATCTTAAATTTGTAGTAGCCAATGAACAAGATGTACTAGATGCTGAGTGTGCAGTTGGTGCATACCGTGCAACAGGATTCAAGGGTCATGTATATTTGATGCCTATAGGTGGAGTAGAAAGTGTTTATGTGTTAAATAATAAAGCAGTTGCATTAATGGCAATGCAACGTGGCTGGCGCTATAGTGATAGACTACAAGTGCCATTATTTAAAAACGAATGGGGAACCTAAAAGGAATAAAAATGCAAGATACAACAGTAAATTATGAACAATGGAAAACATGGGCTACTTTGCCCAACAAACAAAATCCAGAATGGGAAGGATTTGATTTAGAAGCAGTTGAGTTATTATCCCCATACATATCACTATATATGACAACACCCACTGTAATTTTTAATCAAACTGAGTATACACATATTACCTATGCAGTTACTGACCTAGAAGTAGCAATTACCTCTGCAAAAAATACTTCTATAAAACCCATACTATATTGGGTTTCTAAGTCTGTTGTAAATGATGTAACTAGTTGGACATTTAGATTTGTTAAATTGAGTTAATTATATACATGCCAATTGATGATGTATTATTTAAAAAGCAATGCATAGGTAAACAATTAACATTTCTTTGGATACCACATCGTTGCTATGTTACAGGTAAATTATTATGGTTAACAAAAGCATATAAAGCAACTGCAGCTTGGAGTAGTTTTGCAGATATTGTATACGAACATCGGTATTATGATAAAAAGGAATTTATGTTTTTAGTACTTAAAGGAAAAATATGAAATTATATGATAAACGCATTGCGTTTATGATTAGTGACCAGCATTTTATACCACATGGTGGTATTGGTCAGTTCAGTAAAGGATTTACTGAAATGTGCAGTAGAATTGGCTGGAAAGTTGATATAATTTTAGATAAAGATCCTACTAATGATTTTAGTAAATTGATTGAAAGTTTGGGTTCTAATATCATTAGCCCCACAGAACCATTAAGGTATAGTGACCATACTGCAACATTTGCATTTAGTGATACTATTAATTTTGAAAAAATTATCAACTTTCGTAAAGCATTATTAAAAGCCTTTACTGAAAATATATATGATATGGTTGTTTGTAATACGCAAGAAGCAATGACTGCAGCTTACGCAATGACTATCAATCAATATATACCTGTAGTATTTTACACACATTTACATAGTATGATATTCCGTGAAAGTCAAGGTAGTGATGTGTTTTTACCTAGCTATCATAATTTCTATAATAAGCATATGGAATTTAGTGATATAATTATAGGCACACAAAGTCAAAAGAACATTGATGAGTTAACTAAAAATGGTGCAACTAATTGTCATCTATTACGTATGCCAATGAGTGAAAGAGATTTGCTTACACCGAGTACTAGTCAACGTAAAGGTGTATTATTTATTGGTAGATGGGAGGAAGGTAAAAACCCAGATGCATATATCAAAGCAATGAAAGAATGTAATCTACCCTGTAAAGTAATGACTAATAGTAATGGTGCTAAAAAGTTTGAAAAAGCATTTATAGAAAATAATATTACCGATTATGAGATTAAAGCAGGCATAACTGGACAAGAAAAAGTAGACTTTATTAAAAGTTGTAGTGTGTTTTTTATGCCAAGTTTACGTGAAAACTATCCCTTTGCATTTTTAGAATGTCTAGGACATATGCCTTGTGTAGTATTAGATACTCAAGACTGGAGTGATAATTTTGATAGTCAATATTTCTATAAAGTTTCTACTAAAGAGGCACCTGAAGTAATTAAAGAATTGTATGATGCAACTCAACTACCCGAAGCATTAGATTATGTCAATGAATTAGATAAATTAGTTGCATCAGGATGGCTTAAATTCTTAAATGAGTTTGTTGGCAAGCGTAGTAATACAAACGCAGCAAAAATTAATACATATGAAACTATCAAATACCGTGATTATATCACAGAATTAAATAGAACTCATTTGGCACGTGAAGATTTTGAAAGTGTATTGAGCAACCGTCACAAGTTTATAAACATAACCTATACAGATAATGACAGTTATTTAAGTAAAGATCCAGTATTCAAACCCATTGAAGAAACATCATCTGAAACTTTATTTGAGTTTGTATGAAGAAAATATTAATAACAGGTAACAGTGGTTATATAGGTTCTCATTTATCAAAAATGATAAACGATGAATACGAGATAGTAGGGTTAGACTTGAAACCACCTCAGTTTCCCGTAAAGAAACAAATCAAACATGATATTAGAACTGCATTTACAATTAAAAAACAAAAATTTGATGCAGTAATTCATTTAGCTGCATTGGTTAATGTAGGTGAAAGTGAAAAGAATCCCACTGATTATTATCTAACTAATCTGATAGGAGCACTAAACGTACTGACATGGGTAGATACAGATAACTTTATTTTTGCTAGTACCGGCGCTGCCGAAAAATGTCAAAGTGCATATGGTACAAGTAAAAAAGGTGCTGAAGATTGCATCAGAGAAATGTGTGGGTTTAGAAACATACCATATACTATTTTTAGGTTCTATAATGTAATCGGTAGCGATGGATTTGAACCAACTAATCCAGATGGATTGATGTACAATTTACTTAGAACCAAAGAAACTAAAGAATTTACTATTTTTGGTAATGACTACATAGAAAGTTATGATGGCACATGTGTACGTGATTATGTCCATGTCAATGAAGTATGTGATGCACTACGAACTGCAATTGAAACACCAAGTAACCAAATTGAATGTTTGGGGCATGGCGTAGGACATACCGTATTAGAAATGGTTAGCCTATTCCAAACGGTAAACAATATTGGTATTAATGTTAAATATGGTCCTAGACGAGAGGGCGACATCCCAAGTAGTGTATTGGGTAATGTTAGCCCATATATGAAAAATCTCTATAGTATAGAGGAATTATTGAAGGTTGACAATTAATGCTAGTCGTGTTACACTATAGCATGACTAACTATAACGGTAATACTTTATGATTAAACGAGTAGGCTTTGCATGTAAATTTGCAGAGATAAACAAAAAGAATGAGATATCTAGTGTGCCTGGCTTAAACACAGGTGGCACTACAATGGCATGGGCTAATCGTAACAAACGAGATATCGTAGAGCAAAAAATTATTGATGTTGCTAAGACCAATATTCTTAACACACATGCATTAATCAAAAAAGTAGCTACATTGCCCGAACCATTGCGTATGTTGCGTATTACTAGCGATATGCTAAGTTTCTATACTCATCAGGACTATACAGACTTCTGGCAAAGTAATGATGTGCAAACTAGTCTAGCACGTTGGTTCAAGCCACTAGGTGATACTGCACGTGAACACAATGTACGTCTTAGCTTCCATCCCGATCAGTTTGTTGTACTAGCAAGTGAACGTGAAGAAGTAGTAAATAAGAGTATAGAGGAGTTTGAATATCATGTGGACATGGCCCGTTGGATGGGATACGGTTTACGATTCCAGGACATCAAGATTAACGTCCATATATCAGGACGAAAAGGACCACAGGGTATCAAAGATGTATTCGGACGATTATCGCCCGAAGCTAGAAACAGTCTTACGATTGAAAACGATGAAATGTGTTGGGGCACCGACTCCAGTCTTGAACTTGCCGATACATGCGCCCTTGTACTTGACATACACCATCACTGGATTAGAACAGGTGAATACATCACACCAGAAGATGATAGATGTAAGCGTATAATTGATAGCTGGCGTGGTGTACGACCAGTCATTCATTATTCTGTTAGCAGAGAAGATGTACTAGTCAATCATAATACTAAGGTCAGACCCAATCATCAACTGTTACTAGAATCAGGACACAACAAACAAAAACTACGTGCACATAGTGACTACTTCTGGAATGATGAAGTTAACAAGTGGGCGGCAACATTCAACGAAGACTTTGACATTATGTGCGAGAGCAAGGGTAAGAACCTAGCAAGTTTTGACTTTTATGAAAGATATTGTAAATGAGTTACTTAGAAACACTAAAAGCCAAGTATGATATTAAAGACTATGTGGAAGCAAAGGTAACTATACCTGAACTTCCTAATGATGGTATTGTGTTGATTGTGGGTACTAGTGGTAGTGGTAAGAGTACTATACTAAGAAGTTTAGGAGAACTTAAACGACCCTATGTAGACGATGAAGCCTATGTAATTGATAACTTTAGGTCACCTGAAATAGGTGAAGAATTGTTATTGAGTTGTGGCTTACGTAGTATTCCTGCTTGGTTCAGACCAGTTGGTACATTGAGTAATGGTGAGTTTCATAGATTTGAAATGGCTGTTAGTTTAGATCAAGGTATCAATACTATTGACGAGTTTACCAGTGTAGTTGATAGAGATACTGCAAAGAGTTTGGCTTATAGTGTTCGCAAGTATTACAACAAGAAAGGTGATAACAAACCTTTGTATATTGCTAGTTGCCACAGAGACATAGTAGAATGGTTAGATCCAGACTACGTATATGACACGGATCTCTGTGTCTTAGAAAATAGGAGGTTACTTCATCCAGTTTCAAGACGACCAGCCATTGTTCTCACCATCCAAAGCGCAAGTAGCACGTATTGGAGGCATTTCGGTAAGTATCACTATTTAGATACTGCATTGGCTAAAGGTGCACATTGTTATGTAGGGTTTATTAATGATAAACCAGTTGTATTTGGTGCAGTCATACATAGCACAAGTGGTACACTACATAGTTATTGGCGTGGTCATAGAACAGTCGTATTACCTGAGTTTCAAGGATTGGGCATTGGTAGTGCGTTTAGTGATGCAGTAGCTGAAATCTATCATAGTAGAGGATTGTTGTATTATAGTAAGACTGCTCATCCTGCTTTTGGTGAGCATAGAAACAATAGTAGTAAGTGGAAGCCTACTAGCACTAATGGTAAAAGCAGAGCAAACAGTTATTTAAAGAATGATGGTACTAAAAGAGATATGCCCGGATATGGTGGTACAACTGTGGTACGAGATGCACATCGTGTATGTTATTCTCACCAGTACGTAGGAGATACTAAATAAAAAACTATGTTTGATAAAATTAAAAATCTATTTAAGAAACCAACTAAAGTTGAAGCTAAATCTAAGAAGCCACGTAAGTCCAAATCAGAACCAAATTTATCTGAAAAGGAAAAGGCCACTCTTGCAGGTGAACCTTATATCAGTATTACAAAAGTAGAGATTGATCCTAATAATATACAAAATGGTGCATTTGAGTTAGATTGGAATGATAAATTTGTTATCAATCTAATAAAGAATGGGTATAAACAAAAAGATAGTGATACAGATAATGTTATTGTTGACCGCTGGTTTCAAGTAGTTTGCCGAAATATTGCACTTGAAGTATACGAGCAAGAGCAAGCCGATCCGGATAAGAGAGATATACCCGGAATGCGTGATATGCGTACAATAGCACAAAAAGATTTGGGTAACGGGCGTACGGAAGTAAGCTAAAAGTATTCATATTATTTGTCAAATAAAAGGTTGACACATATACAAAAAGGTCGTACAATATACACATATTAACGAACAGGAGTCTCTATGACATACTTTTATAAATGGACAAAAAACACACAAAAGCGTAACACTACACCAGTAGATAATAAACTTAGGCGTACACCGGGAACGTTCAAAGTTAAAAATGTTACTCAACTGGTTGAAGAGTTAAACGATGTTACAAATGCAGGCTGGCATGCTAATATTGCTCATTATTCGGCAAACAATATTTCGTTTGACCTGGCTAATAAGCCAAAACACGATGAAGTTGAACTACGCTGGCTATTAAGTGATGAAGATATTCAACGCCTTCTTGACGGTGGTCATTGCGGAAACATTTCAGCTCCCGGTGTTTTTGACATGCGCCGTCTAAATCCTATTTTTGCAGTTAAACTACCAAACGATAAAAATTATCACGTTACTGACGGGCAACATACACTGGCAGTTATAGCAGGTATGGCACGTGCTGGATTACTAAAACTCAATGGAAAAGCGATTGATTCAAAAGATTGGCTAAGCGTAAAAGTGGATGTAATGTACGTTGAGAGTGATAGTCTAAGTTTTGCACGTAAACACTTTTTATATATTAACGGTAAAGGTAAAAAGCCAATTGATGACTATGATACCCATGCAGTGAATACATTGTGTGTGCGTTTGGACAATGATACTGATCCTGATGCTATCAAAGCAGAAGAATTACAAACTATTGCCGAAGATAATAATATTACAACTTTGTCAAAAACACATCCTCAATCAGAGGAACCAAATACTGTTACTCACATTAGTGGTATGAATGGTATGAGTGCTGATGCATGGCTCTTTATGTGTGAGAATCACAAAAAGTATTGGTCTAGTGAAAAGATGGACAATGCTGAATTTGGTTTGTTTGGTGGTTTGTACGAACATTGCACTAACAAAAAAGCAAATATTAAAATAAACACCAAAGCGTTTGATACGTTTGTGCGTGACTTTAATGCTACTATCAAAGAGGTATTCGTTAATCCAAACGGTTTAAAAGAAGCTGCTACTACTGCATACAAAAAATATGCACTAGAGACAATCAAGATTGAAAAGGGCCCAGATAAAACGGTGGCTTTGGCAATCGTTTTGAAGATTTATCAAAAGGCAGGTGGTACACATACTGTACCGGGTATTGTTAAGTCTCATGCACAAGATGGGCATGATGTGATTGATTTTCTATCTGATGAAATTAAGGCAAAACTACCATGAAATGGTTTTACATTATCAAAACTAGCCATAACGATACACTGGGGTTTGGTATTACTATTCACTTATCCAAGCGATTAGTAGATGGATATTGTAACCCTAGTGCGGCTAGGCAACAATTTTCAAAATTGTATTATGGTGAAAACCTTCACATTAATCAATTGGAAAAATATATCAAGCGTGTGTACAATAAACAACGGTTAAACTTCACTAATACCCGCACACGTAAACTTGAATGGTTAGATCCAAAACATAATATTACAATGGAAGAATTGATTGAAACGGTTGAGGATCGAATTCAAGGTTACCCTTTACCAATCAAACGAATCAAAAATAAATTTTTACCTTTCACTATAGATAATACTGATATTTTCAAAACGATAGACGAGAACCCAAATTTGTTTTTGGAAACCATTTAACTTGACAATTTTTAAATATACGTATATAATACACATATGAACTACGCACTAATTGATACCGCAAATACTTTCTTCCGTGCCCGTCACGTGGCTTCACGTAATAGTGATCCATTTGAAAAAGTGGGTATGGCTTTACATTTAACACTTGCTAGTGTTAATCAAGTTGTTCGCAAATTTGATATTGACCACGTTGTGTTTGCACTAGAAGGCAGATCATGGCGTAAGGATGCATATCTACCATACAAGCGTAATCGTATTGTAAATACACAAAGTCAAACACAAGACGAGGTTGAGGAAAATAAATTGTTCTGGGAAACTTATGAACACTTTACAACTTTCTTAAAAGAGAAAACTAATGTTAGTGTATTACGTGAGCCACAATCAGAGGCTGATGACATTATAGCAAGATTCGTACACTTACACCCAAATGACAAAATTTTTATTATTAGCAGCGATGGCGATTATATCCAGCTTATCAATGACCGCGTTTCACAATACAATGGAATCACAAACCAACTTATCACACCAGAAGGTTACTTTGACGAAAAAGGTAGGATAATCGTTGACAAGAAAACTAAAGAACCCAAACTGTTAGAAGATACCCAATATCTGTTATTCAAAAAATGTATGCGTGGTGATACATCAGACAATGTGTTTAGTGCATATCCAGGTGTACGTGAGAAAGGTACAAAGAACAAAGTTGGTTTAATTGAGGCATTTGAAGATAGGAACAAACAAGGCTTCAATTGGAACAATTTAATGTTGCAACGCTGGGTAGACCATGATAATATAGAGCATCGTGTAAAAGATGATTATGAACGTAATCGTACATTAATTGACTTAACTGCACAACCAGACTGGATCAAACAAAATGTTGACAAAGTTATCAAAGAAGGTGTACGCATAACACATACACCACAAGTAGGTGTACATTTTATGAAATTCTGCGGGAAATATGAACTTACTAAAATATCTACTCAAGCCGAAACATATGCTAAGTGGCTCAATAGCACATATAAAGGGATACTACATGACAACCATGTTGCAGAAACAAGTGTATAGAGGATTATTAGAAATTCTCAAGGATAGAAATTGTTACTATAACAGTAATGTTAGTTCTGAATATTCTAAATTAACTGAGCTTGGTGAAAAAGAAATAGTAATATTTTTAAAAATGGTTGGTCCTGAAATGCTTAAACGTGAAGAACAAGAAAAGATAGAATTATCTAAAAAAATAGTATGGGAAGAACTTAAAAAATGAACTTAATAGCAAAACCGATTATTAAAAATCAATATTGGGTCGTTACTGATAGTAATGACAGAAAAGTAGGAAACGTAGAAAGTCAAGGTACTGGATTTGATGTAAAAATTGGAAACAATTTAGAACATTATGATAGTACCAAACAAATTGAAAAATTCAAAAAAATTGAATTTGAAAAATTTAGAAAAAATGACATAACCACAGACCCCCCTTTTGCTATATTTCCTACAGGAAAAGGAAAGATTTACAATAGTGTATTAGATGTAAAGAGAAAATTACATTTGTTTACAAAAAAACAAAAAAGCAAATGCTATCATGTAGCTGGATGGTTTGCAGTTAAGCAAGGAAGCGAATACATTAATGTTTTTTGTCCTAAATACATTTTTGTACAAAGATATGAGTATATTGGCCCCTTTTCTACCGAAGATGAGTTAAATAGTAGCATAAATAGATAATGACTCAGGTTATTAAAAATTTCATAGATAAGGTTAATAGCACAGAAGCCAAGCAATCAGTGGCTTTTCAGATGCCATTAACCGAAGCTAAACAGTTGCGTGACGAGATAATGAAGTTACTATTGGACCAACGTGACCAAAAAGACGAACCTATTCAGGTCGTATTTAAAGGAGGACGTTGGTAATGAGTAGAACACAACCCAAGGTATTGTTAGAGTTTGTAGACAAGACAAGTTATAAGTGTGACCAGATAGTTGAAGCCGCAGGTATATGGGCAGTATTCTATGATGGACAACCTATTAACTTAAAAAGTTCACATTACCTAGATAGTGAAACTGTGCCTAAATATAAAAAGACAAGTTTCAGTAATCCGGGACATGCACGAAATTTGTGCCGTAAATTAAATAATCAATTTAAGACAGATAAGTTTAGTGTCGTGTTTATGAACAACGGCTCAAAAGTTTATCCAGATGAATAACTATAAGTATAAAGAACTTATAACAAAAAGTGTCATTAAAGAGTTAAATGACAATAGCATTTGGAACTATCAGGATGCAATGAAGAAATGGTGGATGGTACAAAGACCCGATGGTGGGTTGAGGTTGACCGATCAGGGCGACTTAGCATTTAGATATGCTAAAATAGAGTTTTATTTGTATCCTATATCAACCGAAGACATAGTAACCCCTGGGGTATATTTGTTAGAGCTGAACAAGAAATTAAAATGTCCCTATTATATAGGTGTAAATAAATCAGAAGGTCTTAAAAAAGAGCCATTCATTAGAATTTACGATAGTAAAATTTCAATGATGATTAATTTATACGGGAGTATAAAAGATTATTTAAAATCAGTAAAGGTAGGTAGAGAATGACAGAAGAAAAGAAAAGCAAGAATCCATTTATTAATATGGCAAATGAGGCTAAAGCGAAGAATCAAGGAGAGCACCCTGGTTTAGGTAAAGCCCCAAAGAAGCAAGGTCCCAAACCTAATACAAAAGGATTTGGTGGTGCTAGTGTAGTTCGTAGAAGTGGAAGAGGAGGATAATATGAAATTTATCACTTTAATTTTTGCAAGTTTGTTTGCACTTTCAGTATCATTTTCAGTATTAGCAGAAGAACCAAATGGGCCACATAAAGCACCAGATGGTATGAAACTAGCTAAAAAGAAAGATCATAGCAAAGACAAAAAACCTGCTGAGAAAAAAGACAAATCTAAGAAAAAGTAATTTTTAGATAAATAAAAATGCAGTTATGGGTTCTGTATAAAAACCCAAAACATAAACACACACAGGAGAAAAAATATGTTTAACACAGCAATCAATGCTACCATTGACATGGTAGACACAGCAAAGAAATCATTCGTAGAATTCTACGTCCCGCAAGAGAGTTTAAAGACTCCTCTTAACGAGTTTATCAAAACTCAAACTCAATATACAAAAGATGCAGTAGAGACTTTTACCAAAGTTAATACTCAAATCGCATCATTATTCATGGGCAAAACACTATATACTGAAACAGTTGATGTATTCCAAGAAAACCTAAGTATATTATTAGGTAAGAAAGGTAAGTAATATGTTTTTATTATTAATTACAGAATTGTCTAGACCAATATTAAATTCTATTAACGAGCATAATAAAAGTGGTATGGAAGTGTATGTGGAAAGTAAGCGTCCACAAACAGTTGCAGAAGCTGAATATTGGATGAGACAATATGAATACAAAACAGTTGAAACAACAAACAGTTCATCAGTTACACAAACAACACCAAAGTTTGAATTTGTGAAAAGAGTAACTGTTAAAATTTTTGCATTTTTGAAAGAATCTATTGAAAGTGCAAAGATAGCTAAACATCATATGTTTGAAACTGGTATCAGAGGTAGCTAATGCCTTTACAAACAATTCGTAGGGCACTACCCTACGAATATTCAAAGTATCGTAAGCACTTAAAAGATTTAGATAATAATTCTAAACATCTTAGATTTGGTGTCTCTGTTAGTGATGAAGTCATTGACACCCTTTGTGATAAGTTTGAAAAGAATCCTACTGAACATGTCCTATATGTTATAGAAGATAGTAATTTAGATTTTATAGCGGTAGGACATATTTCAACAGAGGGTAAAGAAATGGAACTTGCCTTTAGTGTTCTTAAAGAACATCAGGGTAAGGGTCTTGGTAACTTGTTAATGAAACGATGTATACTACATTGTCGCACACATGGCATACTAAAAGGATGTATGGTTTGTTTATCTACAAATAGTGTTATCAAACATTTATGTATAAAGTACGGTATTCATATTGAAACAGAAATGGGAGAGACATTAGCAGACATACATTTAGATCATCCAAGTCTTTCTACTTATGTGGCATCGGCTGCAGAAGATAATCTAGCAATACTAGATTATATGGGAAAAAGATTTAAAAATCCCTGGACATCATTGTTGTCCAAAACACTTTAATTATTCATAAAAGAATAATATAATATAATTTTCAACACACAGGAGACAATCAATGTCAGAATACAACACACCAAAATTGCCAGAAGTAAAATTTAACAAAAACGGCTATGAACTACGTACAGATATTTTAGGTATGGCTAAAGATATCGTAATGCAAGATTACAATCTAAAAGTTGCCGGTTGGCAATTGTCTGCTAAAAAAGATGAGAAGACCGGGCAAATCGTAAGTACAGTATCAATGCCAGAGTTTCCTGGTATGGAAAAGATTTTAGAGGCTGCGGAAAAAATGTATGGTTTTGTAAATCAAGGAACTACTACAAAAAAGTAATACTTTAGTACTACTTTTAAGCTATAAAGGTGTTGCAGAAATGTAACACCTTTTTTGTCCAATATTTGACAACAAATCAGTTTGGGCTTATAATAGAATCTTAGACAGTAACAAAACGGAGTAACAAATGCGTAGAAAACAAATCATTTCAGGTCTCAATAACAGTCAACGAGTCCGTGTTATCGTTAACGGTGTAGGATTCTATACAACTGTACAAGGTGCTACTGAAATGGTATTTACCGAACAACGTGTTGCAGTTTGGAATGCACTTGAAGTAATGGCCCGTGAAAATATTCGGGGTTACGGCGGACAAATCCGTGCATACGATTACAAAATGGTTCCTAAAATGGTAGATTTCCAAGTTAATTTAATGTAAAATTACATGCAATGGTAAAGAGCACAACTTACGGAGTTTAATATGTCACAAAGTAAATTTTTATTAGTCAACGGTATACTAACACTTACTCAAGTTTTTACAATAGATGATATAATTGAGTATGGCAAAGAAATAAATGCTAGTCTTACCAATGAGGACGCATTGTTGGTACTAGAATCATTAGAACAATATATTGATCCTAAATTAGGAGTCAATGAAGAAACAATACTATATGCTATACAAAGTGTGTTAGAGGATCAGGTGGTACTATAAATGGTAGTATTTTTATTAATGCTCGGTGCTATAGGAATCATAGGATTCATTCAACAAGACCAAATTTTACATTTAAAGCGTGTGGTAGAAAATCAAAATATTTGGCTAGATGCGAATCAACAACTTATCAGCCAACAATATAGTGATATTTTTAAATTACGAGTAACTATTAATCAATTAGAGGAAAAATTACAACATGGTCAAGATTGAAGGATTGAATATTAGGCAACAAATATTAGCCAATCTAGTTTGGTCATGCCAATCGCATGATGAATTGAATACGATTGTAAGAAGTCTTCCTGACAAACAAGATAAAATTGATTGTTTGAGTATTATACAAATCATCAAATACGAGTACTTAGAGATGCCTGAGGAGCGTGATGATGTGCAATGGGAATTAGCTGGTGAGTATGTAAAAACCTACTGTAAAAATGTGTTGCAAAAACGCAACAATGAAGGTTGACATTAATTCATTTTGGGTATATAATAGAATCTTAGACAGTTAATTAAAGGAGTTCACATGACCGAGTTTGAAAAAAAGTGCTATGGTATCACCGAACAAAATATCCGTGAGCAGTACATTAAAAGTATTACCGCAAAAATGTCAGGTATTGAAATGGTTGTGATGAGCATCCTGTCTGATGCTCAGGAACTATTGGCTATGGGTCAGAATGACAGTAGCCGTAAATTGATGAATATTGCCAAGTTCATCCTGTCTGAAATGATAGAAGCCAAGCAAAAGGCTTGACAAAAAATCAATTTGGGTATATAATAGAATCTTAAACAGTTAACTAAAGGAAACAAAATGGCTACAAGAAGTGCAATTGGTGTGATGCATGGTAATAACTGTAAAATGGTTTATTGTCATTGGGATGGTTATTTACAAGGCGTAGGTGAAATATTGCTTAAACATTATGATAGCCCAAAGGCCAATCATTTAGTAGCATTAGGTAATATCTCTAGTTTAGGTGAAGATATTGGTGAAAAGCACCCTTTTAATTTTGATCCAAATATTGATAGCAAAGAATACGAAAAACTTTATGGTAATATGACTACATTTTATGGTCGTGATCGTGAGGAAGAAGATAACGACTACAAAACATTTACAAAATTTACCGATGCAGTTGAATACTATAAAAATTGCGGTGCTGAATATATGTATATTATGAATAATGATACATGGTATGTTGCCCAGGGTGATATGACTGAGTTAGTTGAATTGAGTGAGGCATTAAAACAAGTAACAGAGGAAACAGTATAATGGGAAAGTTTAGTGAATTGGATGCACAATTAAAATCATTGTCAACAGGTGAGTTGGTAGTTTACTATGAACGATTAAAAGAAAGTCGTAAGTTATCTACTACCGAATCATTATACAAGGAACTCTATGCTAGAGAAATTGAACGTAGAGAGCAAGAGGAAGAAGTTTACAGTCCCTATTGGGGAGCATAGGAAAGTAATGTTTAAGGTATATTGGTCTTACGCTAAGGAAGCACATTTTGAAGATTTTGATAATATGTCAGAAGCCTTAGCCAAGTGTGAATTCTTACGTAAGGCAGGACGAACATTCGTCACAATGGTTAGTGAGAATACTAATCAAATAGGAAAGATGGGAGTAGATGCAGTTACAAATGGTAAGACACCTGATGGAATTGCATATACATGGGTCAAGCGTAGATAGAATCATTATGGCAAAATCTCAACCTTCATATAATGCAGATTTAGTTTGGTCTGCTAGTGCATATGCCTTTAGAATGAATCCTGATGAGTATGTCAGGCATATTAAGACAGAGGTTTTAGATACTGAGAATTATAGCAACAGAGATACTATGATGTTGGCTATTAATGATACAAGTTTAATCACTGACCAAGATCGTGAATTAGGTAATAAAATGCGTAAGCATTTTCAAGCATATACTTTTAAAATTATGAAGGGTGAAAAACTGAATGAGTTTAAAAATAATGCAATGTTATTCGCTAACAGAGATATAATCACTAGTAGTTTTGAATTAGGATCTATTGCATATTTTCCATATGTGTATGACCAAGATACCAAAAAATCACAAATTGAAAATCGTATCATATTTGCAAAAGGTGGATATGTTGGTATTGTAGGTAAAAAAGTTTTACTTGATATTGAAGTATTAAAATCAGTTTATAGTACTAAATGGTCTACATATTATGTAAAGGGTATCACAGAAAATGAAAATGTAGTATTCTTTCCATTCAAAGAAACATTACTTGAATCAGGCTTAAAACTTAAGATTGAAGGTAAGATTAAAGAGCATAAAGATAATATGACACATTTAAATAGGGTTAAGGTTGTTTAATTATTAGGAGATTGTTATGAGATTTTTAATAGGCGTTATCGTAGGTATCACAATATCAACTATCGGATTCTCTGAGTTTGCAAAATTGGTAGATCAGGGAGTAATACAATTCAAGTCTGCACTCCAACAACATGTAAAACTTCAGGTAGATTAATATGACACTAACATCATACTTTGAAGACAAGGCAAAAGATTTACCAAAACCAAAATATCTAATCGGTGATAGGGTGTTTGGTAGGTATGAAAATATTCCTTTTATAGGGAGTGTCCTAAGTGACACAAATAAACGGGTAAAAGTACAACTAGATTTGTCGTTTAAACACAACGATAAGGTTGTAAATTTTGTAGAAGTAGAGTATAATCAAATTTCAAAACTGCAGGAGATGTAAATGGGTTTAGATATGTATGCTTATGTTGCGAACAAAGGTCGTGAACAAGATCCACAGGTTAATACACAAGAAATTGCATATTGGCGCAAGCATCCTAACTTACATGGTTGGATGGAACAACTTGCTGAGAAAAAGAATTTAGACTATGATTCATTCAATGGTGTTGAATTAGAATTAGAATGGGAAGATATCAAGCAATTAGAAAATGATATCAAAGAAGGCAATTTACCTGGTACAAAAGGATTCTTCTTTGGTAGTGATGCTGATGAATACTATAAACCACAAGACTTAAAATTTTGTATTGATGCAAAAACAGAATTGTTTTTGGGTCGTAAAGTATTTTATAATTCAAGTTGGTAATATGGCACATAATCAATATAGAACATTAACCGAAGACGAGGTCAGAGATATTTGCAACTCTGAGGTTAAAGCAATGTTAGCAAAAGAGTTGCCAGACTACTATACAGTAAAGCAAGAACTAGACAATCTCAAAATAGGTAACACAGTTATTCTTCCTGTCAGTTATGAACATGCAATGATTATGCTTAGAGTGGCAACTCATTACATTGATATACATACAAAACATGATAATCTTTAACAAAGGAATAAAAATGAAAGAGAAATTTTTAAGATATATAGCAATTTTTATTGCACTTAGTGCAGGGTTTGGAACATATAATTCATACGGTACAGAAGTTTTTACAGTATGGGTTTTAGCATTTAGTGGTTGGACATTGGTAGCGTTTTCTAAGGAAATTTAATGACTGCAAATTGGATTAACAAGTTGAATGAAAGCGACAGTCGCCTTCATAAAGAAGATGTGATTAGACAGGCGCTTGAGGCAAGTGTCCTCGGTAGTCGTAGTAGTCAAATCTTTTTAGGATTGACTAAGGCTTGTTACAATCCATATGTTACATTTGGTGTCAAACAAATACCTGAAACTGTGGGCATCATTGATGCAGAAAATCCCTGGGATGACTTTAACAACTTATTAGAAGATTTGTACAATCGTAGACTAACAGGTGATGCTGCCCGTGATGCCATATCTGAAATGAGTGAACGATTTGATAGTAGTGAATGGAATACATTCTGTAGACCTGTATTACGCAAAGATTTACGAGCAGGTATTAGTGATAAAACAGTCAACAAGATTTGTAAAAAGACTGAATATGAAATTCCAGTGTTTGGCTGTCAATTAGCAACTAATAGTGAAGGTCGTCCCGAGATGAAGGGTGTTAAACGACTTGAACCTAAGTTAGATGGTGTTCGTGTACTACTAATGTATGATACAAAAAGTATATCTTGTTTTAGTCGTAATGGTAAAGTATTTGAAAACTTTGAACACATTGAATATCAGGTAATGAGCAGAGCATTAAATCTTGTATTACCTAACAGAGAACTATCAAAAGGTTTTGTATTAGATGGTGAAGTGATTGGTAGTAGTTTCCAAGAACTAATGCGACAAGCAAGACGTAAAACAGATGTTCAGGCTACTGATACAGTATTCAACGTATTTGATATTGTCCCATTAGAAGAATTCAATAAAGGTGTATGGAAAACTCCATTAAGCAAACGTATTGAATTGTTAGAAAAGATGAAACCAACATTTGATCAAATGCTTAATGTTGAATTGTTACCACATATCATGGTTGACTTAGATACTGCAGCAGGTCGTGACCAATTAGATAGATATGCAAAAGACATGGTTAATCAAGGCTTTGAAGGCATTATGATTAAAGACATGGATGCATTCTACGAGTGCAAGAGAAACACGAGTTGGATGAAATGGAAACCAACTATAACAGTTGACTTGGAGGTAATTGGAATTGAAGAAGGTACAGGACGTAATGAAGGACGCTTGGGCGCACTTGTGTGTCATGGGATTGATGATGGAAAAGAAATATCAGTCAACGTTGGGTCAGGATTCTCAGATAGTGATAGAGACGATTATTGGATCAATTCTAATAGTGTTATTGGGAGAACTGCTGAAATCTTATGTGATGTAATCACACAGAACCAAGATGGAACTTATAGTTTAAGATTCCCAAGATTTGTAAGATTTAGAGATGACAAATGAATGAAAATATTAAAGCAGGTAGTGATATTCATGCAGGTGATGGTGGTTATAGTATAGGCACCAAAGAAAAGTATGACGAGTTTGTAAAGATTCGCAATAAGTCATTGGCGGAAGCAAGAATTCAAAGGCTTAAACAACAGGCTGGCATTGATGATAACCCAGATCAAGAGGGATTGAATTTATTCGCCGAGTTGATTGTTAAAGAATGTCTAGAGGCTTGTAGCAGAGCAAATGAGATTAGACATTTTGTACCGCCAACACAAGAACAAGTGGTATTGAGTTGTATGCGTGAGATTGAAACAACATTTCGGAGTTAAAGAATGAAACTAAGTGAACTTAAACGCCTTGTTGATTTACATCATCGGGGTGTGGATCATGACGATCCCGAGGTTGTGATTAAGATTAAATTGCCATACAGTACAGTGGGCGGATCACCATTTGCTAAAGTAAAAACTATGGGTAGAGGCATTGATTGGGATAATGGAAAGTTTTTCATTTACACCGAAGAAGACCTGACACCAAGTGATAGAGATTTTGCAAAACAGATGAAAGATATGCAGGACAAATGGGGTTGGGCAGATTACGAAAATCGTAACCTCAAATCTGAGATTAAAAGGTTGAAGAAGAAATACGGAGTTGATGAATGAAAACAATGTTTGCTATTATAGGTATGGTTACTGCATTTTTGAGCATCCTCGGAGCACTTGGTATTGGCAACTTTGTTCTGATGTATAGTCCAGACAAAATCTCTTGCGTTAAAGGAGTTGAAGAATGAGCAAATCTAAACACAAACCTTATCAGTGGATTGATGGCGAAACTGCCGATCGCATTACTAGTCTTAACTTAAAAGATTATCGTGCGTACCTTAAGAAAGAATTAAAACAGTGGAAGAAGAATCCTAAAACGGAATCTAACCCAGATGGTTATTGGATGCATCCTCAAGATGTAGCGACCAATATACGTACCATTGAAGCCTTGGATTTAATTATTAGTTATTTTCCAGAAACAAATGATGATATAAAATGAAAACACAAAAAATCATAGTAGAAAATGATCCGACCACACTTCAACGTGAAATATATCTAGCATTAAAAATGGGTTGGTTAGTTCAACAAGTAATAGCACATGATAAAACATGGATGGCAATTTTAAACAAGGACACAGAATGAGTAGATATAAAACAGTTTACAAAGAAGTTGAAATAGATGTTGAATTAGGGGATTTTGATGACGATGATTTACTAGAAGAAATGGAAACACGTGGTCTTAGTGTTAGCACACACGGCGACTCAAAAGAATTATTAGAAACAATTTGGTTAAAGCGTAGACAGAATCAAGACTTTGATACTGAATTGGATCAGTTAATATATGCAAGCCTAGGAAAAATAGTATGAGTCCTGAATTAGATAAAAAATTAGTAGAGAAGTATCCAAAACTATTCGCTAACCGTTATGGTAATGTAATGGAAACTGCCATGTGCTGGGGGTTTGAATGCGGTGATGGTTGGTATAATATATTAGATGTACTTTGTTCTAATATACAACATCATATTGATTGGAAAGAAAGACAACATAACTGTGCTATTGAGTATAATCAAAAGACTACAGGAGAACATAGAAAAGTATCCGATCTTGTTGCACAAGTTACGGTTGACCAAGTTAAAGAAAAGTTTGGTTCATTAAGATTTTATTATACAGGTGGTGATGACTATATCAGAGGTCTTTCTACTATGGCAGAAAGTATGAGTGAAGTGACATGTGAAGAATGTGGTAAGCCTGGTAAATCAAGCGGTGGCGGATGGATTACAGTTCGTTGCGATGAACATGCCCAATAATCTTGTAAAGTTTATTTAATGTAGTATAATATTAAAAAGGAACATACATCATGGTAGTATTAGTAAAACACGAATGGCATCAAGTAGACAGTCAGTTTGCCTATGAACTTGATATAGATAAATTAGCAGAAATTTATCCCGATATGAAAAAACGGGAACTTAATAAACTGTTTAAAGAAATTGCCAATGGTGAATACGATATTGACCAGTTACTTAGTGATGCTGATGATAATGACGTAGAGATTGAATGGGATCGCCAATATGATGATTGGTGGACTGAAAGAAAAGGTGGCTATGATGTTACCTATGAATACGGAGATTTAGATAGTTGGCATCAAGAACCAGAACCTCTCCCACCATCACATAAATGCACTAAGTGTCGTTGGGAAGGAAATCGTTGGGAAGCTAATACAGCATTTTATCGTGCAGATGGCACTGTAATTGAAGATTACTATACCACTGATGAAGAATCAGATCATACTAAAGAAATTTGTCCTATGTGTGATAGTGATACTGAATTGACCGAACAAGGTATCAAAGAGAAAAAGGAACGTGAAGAACGTGAGGCACGTTGGGAAAAAGAAATTGCAGAATCATTAGAAGGTGATCCTTGTTTTAGTTGTGATAAAATTGTACAAGCAGATGAGTTAATCACAATGGATGGACAAGATCATTGCCCATATTGCGGTGAGGGTTGGGTAGAGATGGACAACAGAGATGAATGATGATTTAAATTTGGTAGGTAAAAGTTACACGTTTGAGGATGGTAGTACAATTGAAGTTTTACAAATCAAAGATCGTGAAACCGGAATCAAATACGTACACTATACCACAACATTAGGCACTTACAGTTTACCCAAAAAACTAATTATGAGACTAGATGAGTTCAACGATACTTACAGGCATTTATTTAAAGACTAAATATAATACATTATGATACTAGCTATACTACTTTTACTTTCAGGATTAACCATATCCGGCGTTGCCATTTATTACTCGGTTATGGGTTTAATGGCAATATTTTCTGCTGCGGCAATACCAATCGCAATTATGGGGGTCAGCCTAGAAGTAGGTAAACTTGTAACTGCAAGTTGGGTCAAAGCACATTGGCAAAGATTGCCCTTGCTAATGAAAAGTTATGCAGTAGGTGCTGTCGCTATTTTAATGCTTATCACTAGTTTAGGTATCTTTGGATTCTTAAGTAAGGCACACAGTGATCAAACTCTAGTAAGTGGTGATGTACAAGCAAAGGTAGCAATATATGACGAACGAATTAAAACCGAAAAAGATAATATTGAGGCTGACCGCAAACAACTTAATCAGATGGACGCGGCAGTTGACCAAGTTCTTAGTAGAACAGACGATGAAAAAGGTGCCTCAAAAGCGAATGAAATACGCCGTAGCCAACTTAAAGATAGACAAAGACTTCAGAACGAAATCTTGGCGAGTCAAAAGAAAATTGCTACTATCCAAGATGAAAGAGCGCCGTTTGCTGCAGAGAATCGCAAGGTAGAGGCTGAGGTTGGTCCGATAAAATATATTGCCGCTTTTGTATATGGTGCTAACCCAGATGCAAACATACTAGAACGTGCAGTAACATGGGTTATTATATTAATTGTTATTGTATTTGATCCACTTGCAGTTGTAATGTTGTTGGCAAGTCAAATGACATTTGCTTGGATACGTGAAGAAAAAGAATTACAACATAAACCTAAGTATGAGCAAGATGATGGCCCGTTAACTGAAGACCAAACAAATCAACTTAAGGATATTACGAAAGTACCTGAAGAACAACCTGAAGAACAACCTGAAGAACAATCTGATCCTGTTGAAGAAAAACATGCTGATGTTACTACGCCCGAAAAAGTTGATTATGAGTTTGTAGAAGAACATACGGGTGAACCTGAGGTATCTGAAGTAAAACAAATTGTTATTACGAATAGCGATCCTGCTGATAATGTTCCTATTGTAACAGATAAAAAAGATATCATCCAAGATATAGTTTCATTTGTAAAACGTAAAACAGAATCTAAACAAGAACCAACACAAGAACCAGTAGTTGAAAAAGAAGATTCACCGAACTATGAAGGTGTCAAAGATCCTTTTACAGGAGAATGGGTTCAAACAGGCCCTGCATTCCCTGAAAAGAAAACTGAAATAGTTGACACTATTGATACCAAAACTGAATATACGCATATTTCTGATGACTATGTGTTGTATCAAGGTAAACGTATGCATCGTAGAGCACTGGCTGAGATGCGCCCTGATTTAAAAATCACAGTAGACAATCCAACTGAACCAAATATTGATTTTGGTCATAACTTCCCGACAAATGTAAGATTGGGAGATATGTACACTAGGGTTGATATTACTCCACACCGTACATTTAAGTACAATGGGCAGAAATGGATTGAGGTAAAACGTGACGAAACAGATACCCATTTAACCGATGAATATGTAGGGCATTTAGTAGACAAATTGAGCACGGGAGAATATACTTTAGAGATGCTCAAACCCAATGAGCAAGACGCAATTACCCAATTTTTAGAGAAAAATCCAAAATAATTTGACAATAATTCACTTTGGTGATATACTATATCTATTGTTTAACTAACGGAGTTTTTAATGAAATACAGACTTATGAGTTTGGGATTTGTAGTACTTTTTACTGCATGTTCCAGTACTAAACCCCCAGCAGTAGAGGCACCTCAGGTTACTGCAATCGGTAATCAAAAATTAGTAAGTAACTTTACACGTAAAGGTGTCAAGTTAGAATGGGATTGCAGTTGGTTACAAACACAAAAAAATTGTCGTGAAAATGGCAATATTACGGCTGTAGAAGTTACCGCTTATGCAACAAGCAATGGTAATAGTGAAAACAACCGAGAAGATGCATTTAAGGTTGCTGAAATGAAAGCCAAGGCAAAATTTCGTAGATTTATCAATGAAGAGGTTTCTACAACCGAAGTTACTAATGTTTTAACTAAGAACATTGAAAAGGCTAATGATAAAATTAGAACCAACATCGGTGGTCAAGGTGATGTGGTTGTAAACGATACAGATAAAGATAGTAAGGACGATAAAGATAGTAATGTTGCAGTACGTGAAAATGCAAATGATATTGTGCGTACAGTTACAGAAACCATTCGTGTAAATGCTCAAGGTATCTTACAAGGTATGAGAGTAGTTGACGAAAAAGTAGTTGACCGTCAAACTGTGCAAGTAACTATTCGCTGGGATAAAGAATCTGAAAAAGCGAGTGATTACTTTAGAGCAAAATTTAGATGAGATATCTCATTATAGGCTACATGCTGATACTTTCGGCATGTAGCAGTACACCCCCAGCAAAGACTAACAATCCAGATTTCGTATCTGGCTACATATCTGTTTTAGGTACAGGTAAAACAATAGAAGAAGCTAAACAGAGTGCTTTTACTCTTGCAGTCAAGTATGTTTCAGGTTCAGTTATGTTAACTCAGCAAGAAGCCGTTGGTAACAAAATGGTTCGTGATGAGATAGTTGAACATAGTAGCGGGTACGTTGAAGATTACCGTATCAAATCAACAGATAAGATTGGTAATACTTATTCTGTAGTAATGGATGTTAAGGTAAGAAGTAGTAAGATTGCTGAAACTATTTTGGGCAAAAACTTAAACACCACAACTGAACTTGATGGCAGTAATATTGTTACTCAAAGTTCCACTCTTATAAAATCAAGAGAATCTGGTCTTGTATTACTAGACCATGTTATTGATGATTATTTTAAATACGGGGTTAATGTTGTTAATACAAATAATTGGCGGCTAGATAATGAAACACATGATATTATCGTAGAAGTAAACTATGTCGCAACCTTTAATCAGAAGTGGTTCGAATCATTAGATGAAGCCTTAAAAATTTTAAGTAACACTGATTACAACGGTGATACTGTTGACTTAGAGTATAAAAAAGAGGGTAAATTTTTTAGTACACATAATTATTATTTTTTAAATAGAGACTTGGCAACTAATTTGCA
>Ga0007828_1000087_pt1 | contig 28922 bp, 59 predicted proteins | sample CryBogCBE16Oct07_FD_71232 | JGI IMG/M metagenome (GOLD analysis project Ga0007828, IMG submission 71232) | Freshwater microbial communities from Crystal Bog, Wisconsin, USA - CBE16Oct07 | ecosystem: Environmental > Aquatic > Freshwater > Lake | place: Crystal Bog, Wisconsin, USA | collected...
CATCACGCACCTACTAAATTGAGTACGCATGACCGATATAAGCACAAAGTACATGAACTAATGAACGGTGGCTACAGTAGCGACCTGAGTGAATTCATCATGGATCATCCTCAGATCAAATTGTGGACATGTGGTCACGTCCACGATCCTCATCTGTACTATATGGGTGATACTTTAGTGGCCGCAAATCCTAGGGGCTATGCTGGACACGACCCCGCGGCTGATTTGTTTGAATTGACTTATATTGATCTGGATAACATGCCAGAAAAATTCGACGGAGTCATTTGGACAAGAGAATAAATTGTATTATTTATAATTTGGACAATTTTCTCCGTGCCATCTGAAAAGTTGTGGAGTACCCATAACTTTTCTACACACTATACAACTTGCTTTGTATTTCCCTGGATCGAGTGTTCCATTGCGGCGCTTAGTATTCAGGGCCTTCTCTATACTTTCTTGCGTATTAGTATTAATAGTTCCGTTTTGAAGTCTAGTTTGTATTTGCTTTGATATACTTTCAGGAGTGGTAACGTTCATTTTTCCTAAGAGTTTTCTGGTTGCTAGCCCCTTCGCAATACTTTTCGGAGTAGTGTTATTCAGTGTTCCATTTTTCTTTTTGGTTGCTAAACATTTTGCAATACTTTCTTCAGTTTGGTGATTTAATCCTAATTCAGCTCTGGTCTTTATCATTTTATCAATGCTTTCTTTTTTAGGCCTAAGAGTACCATTTTTCTTTTTAGTTTCAATTGCTTTCTTTACCATATCACTCGTAGACCCACCGTCACCTGATTCAGGTTTAAGGTTAGCCCAATCTTTACTCCCCACTACCTTCCATAATTCACTATAATGTAATCCCCATTGCTTAACCTCATCATTTGTTTGACATTCTTTTAATATTTCCGTAGTAACATCATACCCATGCATCTTTATATGATTTGTCCATCGTATCCCGGAACCCTTATACCTATACGGATCTTGGGTTGTCTTGCATAGGTACTTTAACCCGGTTGTGTTATGGGTCTTAACCATTAGATAAATAGTCATGCTGGTGCTCCTTTATAGCGTTAGAGTGACTGGGGGAATTCAGGCTCCGCGAGTCACACTTTATTTAGTCTATTTTGTTTGAGTTAAAGTTTTTGGATATCTAATCGAAACAATATGTCCAATATATATTGTTGAACGATATTCAATATCATATAATCTATGTACATCGTGAAAACGATGAATTATTTAAAGGAAGCAAAATGGTATATACAATCAACAAGGGTACTAAAACCCACAAGTTGTTTTCAGCCTTGAAAGCTGGTGAGAAGATCAGTGCAAGTGAAGCACAACACCGCTTTGGTATCAAGAACATTGGTGCTGAAGCAAGCCGTATCCGTCAAGCAGGTTTCGCAGTCTATGCAAACACCCGCAAGGCAGGCAACGGTGTTCAGGTAACTGAATATGAAATCGGTCAACCAAGCCGCAAGTTGATTGCCGCAGGTTACAAGGCCTTGGCTTTAGGTCTAGTCTAATTTAAAAAGACTATGAATGAAAAGGACAGTAATGTCCTTTTCCTACTTGCATTTAATTCAAAAGTATGTTATAATAGTGTGTCGCAAATTATTTAGGAGCATTGTATGGGATTGTTTCACAACATAATGAACAAGCTAGGTCGTTATCGATTGATTCCAGATCGACAAACTGGCGAAGATTATTTGCATCGCTATTACTTGTTCCTAAAGGATCGTAAGTATTTCCCCTTCAATGTCACACTACACAAAATTGTTCGTAGTGATGACCCTATCATGCATGATCATCCCTGGCCCTATTTGACAGTTGTTCTTAAAGGTGGTTACTGGGAACATACTCCTGTCTTTAATGATGAAGGCAAAATGTTTGCCGAGTTTAGTGTGTGGCGTGGTCCTGGTAGTATTATTAAGCGTGGTGCAAGTGAATTTCACTGGCTTGAACTTGATGAAGAGGTGGGTCCTGCTACTACATTATTCTTCATGGGTAAGCAACAGCGTGAGTGGGGATTTTTAGTGCAAGCAAAGAAGGGTATGCATCGTTGGGTCAAGTGGACTGATTACTTGACTGATTGGAAAAATTATCATCAAAAATATGTGGCTAAGGCTGCTAGCAAAAAGAAGGATTGAAAATGTTTGATTGGTTTAAAAATAAGAAATCTGATAATGTATTCCCTTTCCCGGATCACAGAGAGTATGGAATAGATGATAAACATGCATTGCCGTTACCTGAAATAAAGGCTCCAAAGCACGAACCTAAAGTTTACTACACACTTGGTCTTACCGATGACAATCGTGTAAGTTTTACGATGGGTTATACTACACTTACAATGAATGATGTCGGTGTACAAGACTTGATTGACCAACTTGAGTTTTATAAAAGTAGAATTGAAAATGAATGATAATATTAGAGCAGGTGCTGATATCCATGCAGGTGATGGTGGTTATAGTATAGGCACACAAGAAAAGTATGAGGAGTTCGCAAAGGCTCGCAATAAGTCATTGGGTAAGATGCGAATTAAAGAACTTGCTGAACAGGCTGATTATTATGCCTGCGAACAATATGGTGTGGAGAAGGTTCCATACAGCGTATTATTTAATCAAAAGTTCGCCGAGTTGATTGTTCAGGAATGCTTGGACCAATGCTATAATCGTGGTATGAACGATGAACTGTATGCTGGCCAGTTGAAAGCGGCGGCATATATCGAAGAACATTTCGGAGTTGAACGATGAAAGTCATTATTGAAAAACCGGATGGATCACCATATCTCACAGTAAGTGATGATAGACTAATGGTGTCTGTTCAAATGCACGATTGTGTGTGGATAGGTGAGCCAGTAAAGATTCACTTTGACCGCAGAACCATACCAGCACTGATTGATGCGTTAAGCAGATTGAATCGTGGCGAACTTGACACAACCATTCGCACACACCACTTTAACCAGGATATAGAATGAAAAAGATACCAATGTTAGAACGGTTCGCCGCACAAAGTCTTGTTGAATACGACGGTGAGTTGATATTCAGCAAAGAAAAGTTCGCCGAGTTGATTGTTCGGGAATGTATCGGATGTTGTGAACAAGTTATTAGTGATCCTGTCCCTAAATCAGTTGACACTTGGCTTAACGGTGGTTCTCAGTGTATTGACCAGATTAAGAAACATTTCGGAGTTGAAGAATGAATGAAGATACAAAAGAGATACTAACCATTCTACAAGAAGAATGTGCTGAGGTTATTGTAGAGGTCAGTAAGTGTTTTAGATTTGGTCCTGATCAAATGATGCAAGGTAAGGATGTATCAAACATTCAACGACTAGAAAAAGAACTTGGTGATCTACTTGCTATGGTAGAATTACTAGTAGATAAAAATATCGGAGTATCTACTGAAGGTCTCGAAATTGCATCAAAAGCTAAGTTTGAGAAGTTAAAAGAATGGTCTAATATCATTATCAATAAATAAATTATGTTTGAAATTTTAGTCATTGGTGCTGTTTTTTGGTTAGGCTACCAATTAGGGTGTATTGTTACATCATGGAACCTTCGTGATATTATTCTTGATGCCGCAAAAAAACAAGGTATATACATTGACGAAGATGACAATTTGATCGAAAAGGATAACACACCTAATGTCTACAAATTATTCATCGAAAGGGTTAAAGATACACTGTATCTCTATAATAACGAAGAAGAATTTGTATGCCAAGCATCAACAGTAGAAGAACTTGCTACATTAGCTAAAAAATACAATAATATCAAATATGCTGCCGTGCTATATGGTAATAATACATATATGTTTGTTGATGGTAGAGTAAAGGGATTAGATGAAAGTTAATATTACAGGCTGGGCCAATAAAAATAACAGAAGAAAAGTTGATGTTCAAATTCAAGCGCATGATACTTGGAATTTAGATAATACCCTTGCGCATATTATTTACCCAGCACTAGTACAACTTAAAGCAGAGAAGCATGGTGTCCCTAGTGAGTTCGCTGAGGTAGGCGGAGAAGATTTTGTCCAGCAAGAAAGTTTTGATTTTTATAGCGAAACATATGATGAAGCCTGGAAAAAGGGATTAGAACGATGGGATGAAATATTAGACAAAATGATTTGGTCCTTTGAACAGCTGGTAAAGGGTAATTACAATGACAAATATTTTCATGGGACAGCAGAATATGATTGGGTAAAATCCGACAAAACATATCCAAATCCTATCACAGGCAAAATAGAGAAAACATATCAAATGGTAGATAAAAATCCTAATGATCATTGGTTTGATGATGTGGGTTTTAGACTGCATGAAGAAAGAATTCAAGAAGGTCTTGAGTTGTTTGGTAAATATTATCGTAGTCTGTGGGATTGATATGTTTGATAAAATGGCAGAGCAGTTAAAGGTTCAAACCTTAGGCAAAGGTAAGAAAAATTTTACAATTACCAATCAAGAGTTTGAAGATTTTTGTAAAGGATTCTTGTTTGAACAAATAAAGGGAAATACTAAATTAGGAGTAGCGTTTTGTGAAAAATACAACGAGCCTAATTATGTACTAAGTATATTACCCGACAAAGCAGCTAAAGCACATATTAAAAAATTCTATGTAAGATGAAACAAAAGTTAGATTGTTACTTTCCAAGAACTAACTGTTTTTCTATTACCTTTAATTACTTCACCTAAATTGCCATGATTTATATTATATTTTTTACAAAATTCGTTTCTAGTCATTGAAACCGTTTCTTTCGTTTTTATGTTAGTAAATATGTAAATAGTATGGTCAAACTTCCAATTATTCTTCCCCAACAAATGATGTTCTCCTGATGCTATTCGTTTAAGTTGAATAGTGCGTTGCATAGTACCATTTCCTAAAAAAGGATGTGTACCTTCTAATACTCTTTTATTTTGAAGATTGCTCCCCACAAATGCATTTTTTCCATTAATAATTTGTTTTAATACATTGAGTTTTGCAATATCTGATATTTCCTGCGGAGTTTTATTCATACGTTGAATAGCAATTAGATAACATGCATAATAATCTTTTTGCAAAAAATGAATATCATAATGTTCTTGGATAGTGATTGCTATTAAGTTACATGGATTATTATTGTTGTGATTTCCATCATGATGATGAATTTCATAACTTCTACCATTTGATTCTTTTGGAATCGGTCCGTGATGATTTTCGTATATTTTACGATAGTTGGTTGTATTACAATAAATACACATGCTGATTGCTCCTTGTAAGCGTTAGAGTAGTTGGGAACTCCAATTCCGCGAACTACACATTTATTTATTCCATTTGAATAGATTTGTATAACATAATGTGTTATAATATTAATATGATAAAAAAGAAATTTATAGATTATTACATGGATGTAGCAGACAGAACAAGCAAATTATCCACTGCGATTCGCAGACAAGTAGGTGCAGTCATTGTTAAGGACAATCGTATTCTAAGTTATGGTTATAACGGTATGCCAACAGGATGGGATAACACTTGCGAGTATAAAGACTATATGAATGCGGCAAAAGCAGGATTCATGCCACAAGCAGATATGCTAGAAAAGTTTCCATACGAAGAATATGATGTAGAAGTAGGTGCTAATCGTAGATATCGTTTAGTTACCAAAGATGAGGTACTTCACGCTGAAATGAACTGCCTAATGAAGGTGGCCCAAGGTACTGAGAGTAGCACAGGATCAACTTTATTCACAACTGACGCCCCATGCATTCATTGTGCTAAAGCAATCTTTCAATCAGGCATTAAAAGTATTTTCTACCGTGACACATACAGAGATGAGGCGGGGGTAGAATTTTTAACAAAAGGCGGAGTTAGTGTCACCAGATACCCAGTTCAAGGCTGAAATATCAATTGGCTATGGTCAATTGAAACCAACAATTGATTGGTGTCAACGAAATTGCGCCAATGATTGGGGGTATGATTGTAAATTTCCTGCAGGGCGTGATGCTGGCTTATATGACTTTTACTTTGAAGTTGAAACAGATTATATAAACTTTATACTTTGGAAAAAATGAAATTCTATACCTTTTACCGCGAAAATAATAATTTTGATGATATCAAAAATGATGCACTTGTCAAAAAATATGCCGATACAAAAATATCTTGGTATAAACATTTTATGATTGGCATCAGTACTACCATCAAAGATAGTGAGCAATATGTTAGCCTTCTTACACTCAAGTATGGGGAAGATATGATTGATACAGTGTGTAAAGATTTCACACCTATTGCAGGTGTAGATTATGTACCTATTAGAAAAAGTAAATCTACTAATTAATACAATTTACTAATCATATATGCTTCTGGGATTCTAGTATGCGTGTTCTTACTACCTAATAGTATAACAGTTCTAATACCCTTTTCTGCCCGTAACATCATCACAATACAGCCACCGCTGTCATGTATCCATCCTGTTTTGCTAACTAAAAAATCAATACCTTTACCTACTAAGTTATTTGTATTATGAACAGTAGTAGAGTTCTTTTTATTTGTTTTCCATTGAATGGATGATGTATTGCTTGCATTCACTATGGTTGAATAATTCTTTGCAGCCATAACTAAATGAACCAAATCTTCTGCCGTACTAACATTGGTGTTATATAATCCTGTTGGGTCAGTGAAACTAGAATGGTACATTTGCAATGTTGAGGCCTTGACATTCATTTGTTCAATACAACTCCTTAATCCAGTTATATAATACTCGCAAAGCATTCTGGCTGCATCGTTGTCAGATTTTACGATTGCTAAAGTAATTAATTCTTGTCTAGTGAATGTTCTATTGTGTAATTTTTTAGGGATAACTTCATCTAGTGGTTGTCCGCTATCTAGTACCACCATGCTAGTCATTAGTTTGGTTATGCTAGCAATTGATCTAACCTCAGTAGTATGCGCCCCTTGTAATATATTTCCTTCATCATCAGCAACTAACCATGCCCGTGCTGTCAACGAAGGCTGTGCTATTGAATATATAGGTATGCACATTAACAATGAGGCAATGTACTTTTTCACTTAAAGTGTATCTTTCTTTTGATTAAAGAATTTAGAAGATTCAAAATCAGTACCAGCACCTACTATGCAACTAATTTTATCTTTGGTTGCAATGATAGTCCATGTTTTCTCTGGACTAATCCAAACTGACATAGTAGATTCTGCTATGTCGTTGGTTTTACCCATCATAATAGGAATTTCTTTGTAAGTGCTTTGTAATTCATTGAATATAATGGTGCTATTATAGCACATCATTTTAAGCGTAACACTTTTTTCGGGTTTATCCTTTGCATACACATTGACAAAGAATAAACCCAATAATAGAGTAATTATATATTTCATAGGGTTAGATTAAAACCACAACCAAATACCTTGACTCATTAACAATGCACCAACTAAACCAACTCCAAGACTAGCCCAAAACATACCCATACTAACTGCCAAAATGGCAGCAGATAATAATACAATGCTTAATTGGAATGCTGAGTTGGCAAATGTCAACCATGGAGAATGTTTTCTAACATCATCTCTTTCAGATTCAAGTGCTCTGGCTTTAGCAAGTAATTCTTTTTTACCTTCACCTGAAGCTGGGTCAGATTCATATTTTGCAATTTTTGCAGTAAGTTTTTCAATTTTAGCCGTTTCTTTTCTTACAATTGCATCATCCAAACTTTGTTCAGCCAATGTTTGTTTGATTGATTTTGCTTGATAAAAGCTATACATATTGTTGGCAGCAATAGTATTGTTCAATACTTTACTGCTGAACCCATTACTAATATAGGTATTAACTGCTAACAAGGCAGCTACAACAGTAATTACCCATCCTGCTTTGTCTTTTATTTTTGCTTCTCTTTCACTACGAGACAGAGGTTTTTTCTCTTCAGCCATGTATTTTCTCCTTAATAGTTTACATACAGTGTATTTAGTGATAAAATAGACTATTACCCATTTAAAGATAAATATACTAATGAGAATTAAAGACCTATTTGAAGATGCTAATTTGAAAAAGATGCCACATCTCTATCTAGATATGGATGGAGTACAGGCTGACTTCTTTGGGGCTTGGGCTAAACGACATAATGTTCCAACATATAAAGAAATTCCTAGACGAGAAGATGATATAAATGAATTGGCAAATTCTAGTGCTGAACAAGTTTATCAATTTTTTAAAGACTTGGAACCATTGACAGGTGGAATGCGTATTGTTATGTGGTTAAAGGATAACAAAATTCCATTTACTGTATTATCTGCACCATTGCGTGGTCCATATGCAAATGCTAGTAAGCAAGCTAAAAAAGATTGGTTAGATGAATATAATCCAGGCACTAGTGATGGAGCCATTTTTACTGCTGCCAAGTATAAATACGCCACTCAGAATGGCGAACCAAATGTATTAGTAGATGATTTTGGTAAGTATTTAAATGCATGGAGCAATGCAGGTGGCATCGCTGTCAAGCATGAAGATGAAAATACCTCACATACCATACATGAACTACAAAAGATATATGGACCATATACCCACAATAGTTGATATTCATATTAAAAACTAATATACTAGATCATGGCTACAAATAATTTAGGACAAGGTCATGTCCGTTATGAAGTGATTGCACAAGAAGACGGTGATGATATCATATTACCCATTCCACAAATATTGCTTGACCAAATAGGATGGAAAGAAGGTGACATTATTGATTTTGGATTAGATGATAAGGGCCATTATATTCTAAGAAAGATTGGTTAATGTCAGGTAAAATATTCACAATTGGTAACATAAACAGTAGTACCGGTAGTATTAGCGGGCACACACTTACTTCAAGTGGCATAGGAGCATCAGCTTGGGCAACTATCTCATCAAGCTCTGACTTAAATGGCAATTCACTTCAGGTAAAAGGTAATGCTGAATTTGAAGGCGATATTAAAATCAAGGGTAAAAGTCTCAATGATTCATTAGAACGCATAGAAGAACGATTAGCCATTCTCAGACCCAATGATGAATTAGAAGCTAAATGGGAAAACTTGCGTGAATTGCGCAACCAATACATGGAACTTGAGGCTGAAATCAAAGAAAAAGAAGCCATGTGGTCTATTCTCAAAAGATAATACAATAGTATACAATTTGACAATAATTATGGATTCGTATATAATAGACACTATATTGACAACTATGGACTGTTATCTATGACCATGCACCTCGCACACCCAGCATTGACTATGGGCGGTAAGCGCAAAGGCAAAACTAAGTTTCGCAATAGTGCTGAGGCACAAAAAGCACGGCAACTTGATGCTGAATGGAAAGAATTGCAAGCTAAGTGGGGTGTTGAGGCTGAGGAGAAAAAGCGCAAAAGAGCCATGAGTGCTCCGTCACTTGACTACAAATTGACTGCACCAGTTGGCCGTTCTAACACTAATCATATTCCCAGCCGTGTCACTGAGGGTGGTTCTACTGCGTCAGTTCACAAAGTCTACACAGGAAACAAGATTCTCGGTATCGGTACTATGCACAAGAGTAATGCGGTGCCTATCTTTAGTGACGAGCAAGCAAAAGATATATCTAGGATGCGCCGTGGTTGATTATACATATTACTGCGTAGTCCGTAAAGATTATAATCATTTTGATGACATTAGTCCAGGTACATATTCATTTACAGTATCAAGAAAAAGAATAGGCATCCCATTTAACTGTCATAGAATAATGACGGTCAGTAGTAAAGTTTGGAAACAGGGACCAAAGGGTGGGGTAAAGATTATAAAGGATGGTTCATTGATGCGTCATTTTACTAGTGAATATGTCACAACTAATGAGAAGTTGATGAAAGAATTTATGTGGGACAAACTTCAGGCCCAAAAATTAACAGGTTATAATTAAGGAGAAAACAAACCAAAATGGCAAAAGAAGAAGGTATTAAGTTAGACGGTAAGGTAATTGATGTATTACCCAATGCCGTATTTAGAGTAACATTAAACACTGGTCCAACAGTGACTGGATATATTTCAGGTAAAATGCGTAAGCATGATATCAAGATATTATTAGGTGACACTGTTGAAATAGAATTTTCACCTTATGATTTAACAAAAGGACGCATTACTCGGCGCAGATAAAATACATGCATAAATACAAATTATGCGTGATATTATTACATTGATTGAGGGAAAGAGTAAACCTCAAGATATAGAAATTATTCCCCTAAACTTCACCCCAAATGAAGTTAGTCCCGTTTTATCTAAAGAAACATTAGATTTGCATTATGGGAAATTAGCCCACGGTTATGCTGAACGCTATAACAATAATGAGGGCGATAAAGATTTTAATTATGCAGGTGCTTTTTTGCACAATACACTATTTCCACAGTTTCGTGAAGTGAGGAACAATAATAAACCCAATGGACCAATGCTAGGGTTCATCAACAAATATTTTGGTGATTATGATAACATGAAATCAGAGTTTGAAACTATGGCCATGACTATCGAGGGCAGTGGTTGGATATATCTAGCAACTGACGGGAAGATCAAAATTATACCAAATCACCAAGTCCGTAATGACATTCTATTGTTAATTGACTGGTGGGAACATGCGTTTTTATTGGACTATGGTTCAAATAAAAAGAAATATTTATCCGAACAATGGAAGATCATCAACTGGAATGTAGTCAATACCAGATGGGGTAAAAGTCTATAACATGAATGTTACAATCACAGAATCAGCACAAACTAAGATAGTTGATATATTAGCGGAAGAAAATAATCCTGCTATAAAACTAAGAACCTTTGTTCAAGGCGGTGGTTGTAGTGGTTTTCAGTATGGATTTACTTTAGATGAAGTCACAAATGAAGACGATTTTGTTATAGAACATCCAGGAATAACGGTATTAATAGATGCAATGAGTATGCAGTATCTACAGGGTTCTACAATTGATTACAAAGAATCACTTATGGAAAGCAGTTTTGTAATTAATAATCCAAATGCTTCAGGTAGTTGTGGCTGCGGGAGTAGTTTTAGCGTATAAATAGAACGGAGATGATTTGATCCTTATTGATAAATACATAATAAGGGTTAAATATGGCAATCTCCGGACTTCAAACTATCAATATTGGTTTACCCAACGAATCTGTGGGTAGCGATTCATTATACACGGCATTTACCAAAACACAAACTAATTTCACTACACTTGCTTCATGTGCAAGTCCATACAACACTTTTATAGCAAATACAGGAATAGCATTAACCGCTAATTCTGCTCAGGGTAGTTTAAGTATATTAAACACAGGTGTTACTAGTATTACTGCTGGAACTGGTATAACAGTCAATCAGGCAAATGGAAGTGTGACAATATCTTCTACTGGTGGAAATGGTGGCAGTGGAACAGTAACTAGTGTGGGGTTAGCCGCAGTATCATCTAGTAGATTAGTTGTTACTAATACCCCAATAGTTAGTTCTGGTACAATATCAATTGATTTAGCAAACTCTGGCGTAAGTCCAGGTACATACACTTATCCTACAGTAACAGTAGACCAATATGGTAGAGTTACTACTATAGCTGCCGGAACTAGTGTAGGGACAGTAACTAGTGTTGGTGCTATTGCCGGAGACGGGATACAAGTTTCAGGAAGCCCAGTAACTACATCGGGTAACATAACTATATTAAACACTGGAGTTACTAGATTAACTGCAGGTACAGGAATAACTCTCAGTGGCTCAAATGGAAATGTCACTGTATCTACTACAGCACCAAGTGGTACAGTAACCAGTGTGTCAGTATCTAGCAGTTCACTAACTGTAACTAATGGTACTGTTACTACTACTGGCGTAATAGATGTAGAATTACCAGCTAATGTAGCAGTTACTGGACAATTATTGTTAAATGGTAGCGAGAATTTAATTAACGGGGCCGCAGCTAATTTAGCCGTCACTGCTAGCTATTTTTCAACATCAGTAGCATCTACTGCTACATTGAACATAGGTACCAATGGACAGATAAAAACATTTATGATGGTCGCTGAGAATGGCAACATGGCTATCACAGTTTCAAATGCAGGATGGAAAACATCTGGATCTGGAATTATGACTTTCAGTGCAGTGGGACAAGCATGTACTTTACAGTATATTAACAACAAATGGTTCTGTGTTGGCAATAACGGTGCAGTTTTTTCATAATTAAAATAACAAAGGAAACGGTAAATGACGACAACAACAACGGCAATCAAAATAACAGCACTGGCAGATATAGGCAATGCGATAAGTCCTAGTACAGTGATTCCAGTAGTAAATCTACAAGGAATGCCAACATCACAGAAAGCTAACTTACAAATTACTGGTAATTTAATATTAGCAGGTGCAGGTTCAGCAAATTTTGTACCTGCAGGATTAGCTAACTTAGCATATTCTGTTACGAATTCAGCACAACCAAACATTACTAGTGTTGGTACATTGACTAGTCTTAGTGTTACTGGAAATGTTGGTACTGGTAATATTATTGCTACAGGAAACATAAACAGTACAGGTAACAGTTCTTTAGGAAATTCTGTTACTGCTAATTATTTTATTGGCGATGGACATGCAATTATTAATGTAGGTTCAATTAGTAATGGTACTAGTAATGTATTTGTTAATCCTAGTTCTAATGTTACAATATCATCAAATGGAAATGCAAATGTTGTAGTAGTTACTGGCACTGGTGCTATTGTTTCAGGTAACCTAAGAGGTACTCAAATAATAAGTAATGCTATTTCAAGTAACAATTATGGTAACATACATGTATCAGCAGGTGCAAGTAGTTGGATTTTTACTAATACAGGTAATTTAACACTACCAGGCAATACTTGGCAAGTTAATTATGCTAATGGTACACAAGTACCTATCGGTGGTGGAGGCAGCTCAAATACAATTCAAGATGGCCCATCATTAGCATACATTGACGGAGTCGGTGGTAATTTCGTTGTTAGTATTAGTGATTCTGATTCAGTATGGAGTTTTGGAGTAGGTGGTGATATTACATTCCCTGGTGGAAGTGTTCAACATGGAGCATATGGTGGACCTGACTTCCCATCTGTTGGCAGCAACGGTGGCAAATATTTAACCACTGACGGAACTCAATTGCTTTGGTCAACTGTAGCCGGTGGATATGGTAACAGTAATGTTGCTACATTCTTAGCAAGTTATGGTAGCAATACAATTAGCACTACAGGTAATGTTAAGACAGGTTTACTAATTGCACCAGCTAGTGACAATGGTAGTATCATATTCAGTACCAACGGCACAGACAATAACGGTAGTTTAAAAGTTGATGGCGGTCTTAACATGACTATTAATGCTAACAGCAACTACTATGTTAAACAAAATGGAAGTGATAGACTTGCTATAACAACCGGTAATACTGACTTGATGGGTGCTACAGATGTGGTACTTCATTCAAACAAAGCAGGTACAGAATTTCAATGGGTATTTGATTCTTCAGGAATTTTAAGTCTGCCTGAAGTAACTAGTGCTAGTGCGGCAGTAATTCAACCAGCTAGTAATGGATATGGTATTGATTTGATTACTAATGGAAATACATGGAGTTTTGGAACGGATGGTAACTTTGCAGCACCAGGTAGTGGTTACTTTGCTGGACAAAACTTATTTGTTGGTTCAGGCTCAAATTCATTACCATTCACTGCTTCTACGCTAGTTATTAGTGCAGATAACAGTGAATACATTCAAGCAGTAGTAACCAATGTATCAGATATTGGTAGTGCTGACTGGGTAGCATATGGTCATCGCGGTAATGATAATGGTGGCTGGATTGATATGGGCTTTACCAGTTCAGGATTTAGTGACGCTAACTATACTATCACTGGCCAAGGTGACGGTTATGTACTTGTAAATTCATTTTATGAAGGACAAGCTCCAGGTGGTGCTGGTGGTAACTTAGTACTAGCAACTGGTAACAATGGTACAGTAAATGACATCATATTTGCTACTAGTGGATTCTTGACAAACAATGAATTTGGTAGAATTTCAAGTTCTAATAACGCATTGCAATTCACATCTGGTGGAAACATAACTGGTGCTAATGTAATCACTGCTAATTCATTTACAACATCTGGTTCATCAGGTAACATCACTGGTGCTAATGTAATTGTAGCAAATTATTTTTCAGGCGATGGTAGTAATATTTCAAATGTTCCAATTAATTGGACTACTGCACCCGTAAGTAATACATCAGCAGGAATTCAAGGACAGGCTGCATATGATGCAGGTGGTAATTTATTCATATGCGTAGCAACAAACATGTGGTCAAAAATCACAGGTACTACAAGTTGGTAAACTAAATATAAGACAACAGGAAATATCAACATGGCATTAATAATAGGTGGCGGTATAAGCATAGGTGGTAATATTATTATCTCAACAGGAGCACCACTGGCTGGGCCACTATTTTCATATGTAATGGGAAATAGCATAAGTTTTAACGGTCAAGGGTTTGACTTAGCTTATGGCAACTTTGGTGGTCCGTTAAATCAAGCAAACGGTACTAGTTTGATTTTTGACACAAGTTCAGATTATGCCAATGGCGCATATGGCAACATTGGCATATTTCAAGCAGAGTCAGGTTCCAATAATGTGACTGCAGGCAATATTTTTGTAAATCATGGCCCATTAAGTTATGCTACATTTGATGGCGGTGCTAATGGACAATTTATTGATAGCACATTTACTACTGGTGGATTTATGTCCGGTGGGTATAATATTCCAGCAGGTAGTAGTTTTACATATTTTGCTGTAGTAAGAGTTAATAGTTTTATTAATTCAGGAAATGGTGCCTCAACTGGTGGTATTGTCGGTGGTAATAGTTCACTTTTTGGATTTTTACCTCCCGATACTTTAGGCCCAGACAACTATCCTTTACTTATAGCAGGTATCGGGGCACCACAATGTGGAGATATTGTAACACAATTTCAACCTAATACATGGTATGCTGTAGCAGTTACATATGATAATATCAGTCAGATTATGACAATTTACACAAACGGTGTACAACCTGCTGGACCTAGTCAAGGAACTGGTGTCGCACCATTAAGTAACAATGAACCATTATATTGGGGAACATGGGAAGGTAATAATTGGTTAAACGGTGATCTTGCTGTCATGTCCGCATGGAGTCGTGCATTAAGTGCTGGTGAAATTGCTGCATATACAGCAGAGTACGGTGCACCATATGGTATATCAGTACAAAGACAAGACAATGATATGCCTACACAAACAAGTAGTCAAATATTTTCAGTGCCAGGCTTGGCTACATTCAATGTGCCATATGGTGTGAGCAATGTAAGTATCGTAACAGTTGGTGGTGGTGGAGCTGGAGGTCGTGATGGGTTTAGTCCTCCAGGTGGAGATACTTATGTTTATACTCCGTGGGGCGCACAAGGCATAGCAATGAATACAAATGCAGCGTATGCTACTGCCCCATTCATATCATTTGACTGTTCAAGTGGCAACAATGCTATTATCTTAGGTAATGTTGAACCGGGTTGGTTAGTTATAGGTAGTGATTTTAATAATGATAATCCTAATAGAGCATTAATTCAAGGTAATGTTTATGGTATAGTCACAACAATTGATAGTAGTAATGTGTCAAATGTTATAATAGGTGTAAGTCCTAGTGTTACATCAACATCAGGCGGCATTTATAATTTCTTGGGTAATGTAATTGTAGGCGCACAGGGTGCATTTGAAGCAGAATATGGTTACAAAAATGCTACAATAGGACCAGGACCACGAGCTATGGGCATCAATGCTGATGGCTACGGTAGTGGTGGTGTTCAATCTTTCTTTTCAAATGACCAATTAGGTGGCGGTGGTGCTGGTGGCTATGGTACAAATGCAAGTGTTGTAGCATTTGATCCTAATCAAACATTTGTTTATGATAATAATGGTAATCTTAACACAGGCGTAGCAAACATTACCCTACAATTAAGCAATGATAATTTAACTGTTGCTGCTACGGCAAATAACGCAAGTTATCCTGGTATTGCTACAGGTACATATACTATTACTGGCGAGAAAGTAATGTTTAGTTTAACTATGACTGTTTCTGCACCTTCAGGAAATCAAGGTATTGGATTTGGTACTACTAATGCTAACATACAAAGTTATGTAGGGTCTGACATATATAGTGTAGCATTCTACAATGATGGCAGTTTTGTTACAAATGGCAATCAAGTTACTATAGGATATCCTACATTCACGACAGGTGATATAATTGACATCGCACTTGATAATTCAAACTCAATGAATCAATTAACTTGGTATAGAGTAAACGGTGGTGAGTGGTTAGGAGATCCAACAACAGATCCAGCAACTGATACAAAAGGTGTAGCAATTTCATTAACAGGCGCAGTTTATTTAATGACTACACAAGGTGATCAAAATGGTATTGGTGAATGGAGTATTAATACAAGTAACACTTACTCAATACCAAGTGGCTATACATTTATTGCAGGTCTTGGTAATGCGGGTAGCACGGGTGGCGACGGTGCCCCTTATCCTTTACCAACTAACCAAAGTGGTCAAGGTGACGGTGCTACTATTGGCGGTAGTGGCGGAGGCGGTGGTGGAATTATTTACAACACTGGTTCAGGTGGCGGTGGGACGGGTCTATACGGTATAGGTAATCCTGGAACTGCTGGTGGATGGGTAGATGAGGATCAATATAATAAACCCGGGAATGTTAATAACACTATCTTTGCTGATGGTGGTCGAGGTGGTTCACGCAGAGGTAATTCAGGAACTGCAGGTGGTACCGCTAGTAACTGGGCAGCTGGGGCTGGTGGTTGGCCAGGTGGCGGTGGAGGTAGTGGCACTGATTATTATGGTGCAGGCAACGGTGGCGCATTAGCATACAAAAACAATGTGTCTGTAACACCAGGACAACAAATAGCTATTATTGTAGGTCAAGGTGGATATGGCGGTGGAGTATCTAATAGTTTTTATTATTCAGCAGGTGCAGGTGCAGGTGGTGCAGTTCGCATTGTGTGGCCTGGTGACACCCGTCAGTTTCCAAATACAAATGTTGGCATAGATCCAAGCGGTGAAACTTCATTTACAATTAATCCCGGTGATTTTAGTCAAGGATCACCTGTTAGTTCTATTAGCATCGGTGGTGGTTCAATTGGAAATTCTTATACACAATTATACCCATCAAATGATACAGTAGCACAAAATCTTTTTGCGTTTTTAAGACAAGCAGGGGTGTACACACAAAATTTATTAAACAACGGTGCTTTACCAAATGATCCAAACATTTTTAATGCTTATATCTTTAATGCAACTTGGGCAGTCGGTAGTACAGTAACTAGTGGTTTAGTGAGAATAGGGTATAATGGTACTTATGGAACTTTTTTCATTACTACCGTAGACCCAAGCAATACTGATTATCAAATTGCTAGTCCATTAAACAATGATCCAGGTGGTGCTACATTACCAGGTACATATAATTTCCCTGCAACATTTACATTGCTTACACCTGCAATTGAGTCAGGCGGAAACTACTGGTGCTAATAATTAGGATAAGATATCATGACTCTGAATATAAATATAAATTTAAATACCCCGCAGATACAGGCTGCAAAAGCGCAATTCAAACAAATGGTTGAGGCGAAACATTTAGCACTCAAACATGCTCCAAAATTAGCAAGACCCATAAAGCCTGCTCAATTAGAAAAACCAGCAAGAGTACCCTTTAAAGGAGTAGGGAAAAAATGAAACAAGATCCAAGAACAAAAATTGATGACTCACAAGATCCAGGTATATCTAAAATACCATTGCAACAAAAAATTGTAAAATCTTTTAGTGATGCAGAAATTGGCTTACCTAAATATCACTGGGCTAGACAACCACTAGATGCTAGAGATATCCCATATGCACCTACATTAATTGAATCACTATCATCTAGTGTTGATTTGCGACCATGGTGTAGCCCAATTGATGATCAAGGTAACTTAGGTAGTTGCACTGGTAATGCAATTGCAGGTGCTATTGATTTATTAGATAGCAAATACAATAATAAACAAACTAGAGTAAGTAGACTTTTCATTTATTACTATGAGCGTGTACTTGAAGGTGATGTTAACTATGACAATGGTGCATATATTCGTGATGGTATGAGAGCAACATCTACATATGGTGCTCCATTAGAAAGTCTATGGCCATATAGCGTCAACATGTTTAGATCAAAACCAACGGCACAAGCAATAGCAGATGGTTTAAGACGCAAGGTAACATCATATCAAGCAGCCGCAAACTTCGCAGCGGTACAGAATGCAATTGCAAGTGGATATCCTGTAGTAGTTGGATTTGATGTGTATTCAAGTTTTGAAGGCCCATGGGGTAACATTCCACATGGTCGTACTGGCTCAGGTATGATGCCTTATCCTAATACAAGAACAGAACAATTATTAGGTGGACATGCTGTTTGTTTAGTTGGTTATGATAACAATACTAGCAGATTTATTGCTAGAAATAGTTGGGGTACAAGTTGGGGTGACAACGGTTACTTCTATATGCCATACCAAGTAATACAGAATACAAGTATGAGTAGTGATTTCTGGGTTATTAAATCAGTAAGTGATCCAGCATAAAAGAAAGAATAACTGTGAGTTTAGTAGGAATACAAATAGGCAGTGGCATCAGTGTCGGTGGTGGTATTAATATAGGTAGTACTGCGGTTGTAAACACCACCGTGCTTAACTTGCAAGCAGGAGATACTTCTTCTTATCCAGGATCAGGTACCACATGGTATGATTTGAGCGGGCAGGGAAATGATGTTGAGATGCAAGGAGGCGTGTCGTGGGTAAGTGCAGGTGCTGCTTCATATTTCAATACAGGTTCAGACGGATTCTTTAGTCGTGAAGTATCTAATTATTTGCCATTAGGAAATAGTGACTATACATTTGCTGCATGGATTTATAGCCCATCATGGGATTCTAGTGGTATAATGAGTGTTGGAGGATTTGGTTCAGGTGATGAATCAAATGCATTTAGAACAGCAGGTTATCCTATACTAGTTAACTATTGGTGGGGTGATGATTTTGCAGTTGGTACAAGTGCTCCTGATACCGGTTGGTTTTATGCAGTTGCAAAGTATGAAGGTAATACAAATACTAGATCCATATTAGTAAATGGCGTGTCTCAGGGTTCTGATAATCCTACCGGTACACACAATGTAACTAGTTCATTATTACAGATAGGTCAAACATTAGCAGGAGAATATCTCGACGGTGGTATAGGTCAAGTTTGGATCTATAACTATGCATTAACAGATTCAGATATACTAGCAAATTTTAATGCAACAAGAGGTATCTATGGATTATAAGGAAAATACATGAGCGTAGGAATACAAATAGGAGGTAACATCAGTGTAGGCGGTGGTATTACCATAGGCAATCCCACAATATTAATGCTAAATCTTGATGCGGCTAACTACACTACTGGACCATGGGTTGATACTATTTCTAGCCGCTCGTTTACATTAAACAATGGTGTTACATACAGTAGTAATGGTGGTGGTAGTTTAGTGTTTGATGCTAACTCTGCTCAATATGCTGAATGTTCCTCTAGTTTGCCTAATATGGACACTTGGACAGTTGAAGCATGGCATTACTATACTGGCATAAATGCAGGAACAGACTCAGGTGGCCTTGGTGCATGTCTTGTTACAGAAAAATATTTAGGAGTCTCTATTAATTACAGTTTAGGTAATGACGAACCATCAGTCGGTTCTCCGTATGATCTACAATCAGGATTTTATACTGACGGGTCATGGAAAGTTACACAATTTGTACCCAGTGGTTACACTTTATCTGCTGGAAATTGGTATCAGATAGTTGGAACATATGATGGATCAACTATTAAATTATATGTGAACAATGTATTAGCTAACTCTACTAGTGTCGTAGGAACACCTACAAGTAGCAATGCTGGTATTAGATTAATGCGTAGATGGGACAATGCTGATTACTGGGGAGGTAGTTTAGCAATTGTTAAAATATATAACGGTGACATAGGGCAAACAGGCATTACCAATAGTTGGAATAATAACAAATCACGATTCGGTCTATAGTAAATGATAATACATCGCCCTGCTGACACCAGGGGGAACCGTAAAGCAAGTTTTATAAACAGTTATAGAACTTTTAGTTTCCCTAGTTACTATGATAGTCGCTATATGAATTTCAGCGACTTACAAACAATCAACGATGATCGAGTCCAATATAGTTGGCAAGTGCCATGGCATGAGCATAAGAACATGGAAATCTTTGGCTATGTCGTAGAAGGCAGTAGCCATCATGTAGACAGTTTAGGCAATGATGTAGAAGTACCAGCAGGGAGTGTTCAGCGCATGACTAGTGGTCGTGGGATAAGTCATACTGAAGGTAACACAAGCAACACACCAAATCGTTATCTACAGTTATGGATTAGGCCTAATGAGTTTGACACAGAACCTAGACATGACTGGCATCAGTTTACTAGAGAAGATAAACTAAACAAGTTTTGCAACATAACAGAAAAACTACCAATCAAACAAGATGCACGACTACTAGCAGGTATCTTTACAAGCGATTATACATACAATCTGGACACTTTGCGAAAATACTATTTGTATGTAGTAACTGGTACACTATCAGTTAACAACATAGATTTGATTGAAGGTGATGGATTGAGTTTTACTGATGAATCAGTTATCAACATAACCAATGCCAGTGATTCGGAGATAATTCTGTTTGACTTGAAGCCATAAAAAAGCCCCTTTCGGGGCCTTTTATTTTTCTTTAAGTAACATGTAATTGGTATACTTATGATCACACATTGCGGGAACTTCAATATAAGGATCTTCTAAATAGAAGGGACATCCTTGTTTCCATTTGCCTGTTCTTTTAAAGTGACGCAACTCATCCAAATCTTTTTTATCAGCTGGATTGAATTCACGGCGCTCATTGAATACTTTGCGAAATGTGCTCAGAATCATTTGTACTCCAATTAGTCTCGTGGCATAGCTGAGGCTTCAGTGATTACATTTACTACATCATCTAATGTAGGGCACATAATCTTAGCACTTTTCCAGTCATCTTCATGGTCACGACCGGACACTTCAACCATAAATCCATTGTCATACAAATTGACAGTTAGGCTGTCACTGCACTTTGCGAGTTTATCTGATAATTTCATGATTAAGCCTCACTGACTTCTGCCAAGATTTGCTCGGCTGTAACATTTTTCTTGGCTCGTGCCTTGATATTAGCAAGAGAAGGTTTTACTTTAACAACACCTTTATTTGCTTCTTTTTCTTTATCAGTAAGACTATCAGCAATAGTTGCCTGATCTGCGGCAGATTGAAAATCAGCATGTGCTGCCAAATATTTGAGTGCTTCAATTTTGTTCATCTCATTCGGCAACTCAATAAAGTCAATTCGTTCATGTCCGCCCTTTGTGAATTGTTTGATACGACGGATCATATCATTCGCAAAACGAACCTTAGAATTACCTTTATGTGTAGTAATGCCAGCGACTTTAAAAGTTTGTGATGTATTAGCCATTTAATTTCCTTTGTATAGCTAGTTGATAAAAATATGTCTTACGACATAGTTATAATGATAACACGGTTTTGTTTTATAGTCAACACCCATGTTGCCCATTATTAGTTACTTCACCTTGCCTGTTAAGGTGAATTGTTTGAGTACGGATTTGGCATCTGAGAGGTTCTCAGGATCATCGCACCTTTCCACTTCCTCAATGCCAAGTAGTAGATGTGCCCTTGCTAATAGTTCCTCAGCATAGAGCCTATCATCTTCACTAGATTCCATGAACCACTCAGCTAATTCCTTGCGGCTCAACTTCATAATAAACATGAGGTTGTTCTTATCCCAATCGTTCATTCTTCAACTCCAAAATGTTGTCGAATCATCTCAGCAGGTTCTTGCGGTTCATAAAAACCTGTACCTGGTTCGGCACGTTTATCAAAAATATCTAACATTTCCCGAACAATCAACTCGGCGAACTTTAACAAGGACTCTTCGGAGCCTTCGACCCATTTATAATCTGGATTGTCTTGATCCCAAACAATATCAAGTTCGGCTTCATCAAGCAGTTTTTCAATTAGTTCGTTCATAGTTCAACTCCGAAATGTTCTTTAATTTTTTTATGAAGGAACCCTTGATTGTATCCATACCCATCATGTCTAATTGTTTCGGTTTGTAACACATTGCAACATTCCCGAACAATCAACTCGGCGAACTTTCTTTCATACGCACCGTCCCATGCTTCGGCTTCACACGCACTAGCGTAATCCACAGCCTTTTTACTAAGTTCTCGAATTCGTTCGTTCATACATTACCCAATCCAATACGGCTATAGCCTAATTTTGATCGAATCTCTTTTCTATCTTGATTGATTAATTCATGGCCAACCAAATCATACCATTCATTGTATTCTTCAATCTGAGGACACCATGACATATGAGGTCTGGCAGGATTTCTACCATTCATTTTCCATGCAGAGCCGCCACAATTACAATAGTTTTTGAATGACTTTAGATTTCGGGCTTCTTCTTGGGTCATTCTTCAACTCCGAAATGTTGTTTAATCGCTCTGGAACAATCGTGTGTTCCTCTTGACCATTCTGAACTAATCTTATGATCTAATAGTAAATCACAATGATTGGCACATTCCCGAACAATCAACTCGGCGAACTTTTCTAATTCATCTGTGTAGAATTGATATACACCAAGATTTTGTTTATGTGTAGAGCCAGCCTGTTCAGCAAGCAGTTTAATTCGTTCGTTCATAAAAACCACTCCTTGTAAATCCAGGCCACAATGCAAGCAACATTGAACCATACCGCAAACAACACCATGTAGAGCAACACCTGAGCCCGGCGTCCTGCTTGTTCACCTTCGTTCATTCTTCAACCCCAAAATGTTCTTTAATCGTTCGCACACAACCATTAGCGGCACTACGAACATCACTCAAGCGGCTATCTTTGATAATAGCGTCAGCACATTCCCTAACAATCAACTCGGCGAATTTTTCACTAAACTGTAATAGGTCTCCGTAAGTCATGGTATCCCAGGTTCGCCGCATTTCGCTATCTAGAGCCTTACCCATTAGTTTTTGAATTTTTTCGTTCATATTAAGCCTCAACAGTATAGGGTTTGTTCCAAGAACCAATGTTCACATCAACGTACCAGCCCACATCAAAGTAGTCGGTTTGAATGTCTGAATTGTTGTGGTTACCTTTGTTCATTTCGGTAAACACTTCCTTGAGGAATTTCAATGCTACACCATTGAAGTGTTCCTGATACCAGTAGGGATTAACATCCAAACTTTTGTTTTTGCGGATGTAGTCGATTTGGTCCTGCGACATTTTTTTACCATGCATCACATTAGCATCGGTATCGATAAAGTTTTCAATGAAGTCAATAGAACCACTCTTGACATTCAATACAAAAGTAGAATGATTGCGAACAGCAAGAGAACCCTTAACACCATACTTTTTCAGAATAGCCTTGATAGCAGGAGCTTTTTGTGCTTTGCGTTCTTGATTGAAATAAGCCATTTGTTTGTCCTTTCGTTGACTGTCTAAGATTCTATTATATACCCAAACCCATTTATTGTCAAATTTACTGTTCCATCGGGTCACCGAGCATATACTCAGTGACATAGGTGACAACAATATCTTTTTCCAGAATGAATCTTTAAGTATTCACCTAGTGCTTCTACATTACGAAACAAATAACCGTTTGCTTTATACATTTTCAAGTCCTTTAATTAACTGTCTAAGTATGTATTATATACCCAAAATGATTTATTGTCAAATTTTTAGGAGTTGACAGTTAAAAAAGGACTCAATTCCTCATCCTGAATTTGAATACTTTCTACTACATCATAAACAAAACTTACAGGACAATCAAGGACCGCACTGATTGTAGAAGGGTGTGTGCCCTGTTCTAGCATCAATTCAATTTCGTAATACAATTCGTTTACATTTGACATATTAGCCCTTTGAAGTTGTAGAGGATTTGAACAGTAGACCAAACAAGAAACTCAATCCCCAAGCCTGCAACCAAGTGACTGGTTTAGCGATTGTAACCGCATCAACCAAGCAATCGTTCCATAATAACCAGACGGGAGCACTCAATAGAAAACTAACAAGCACGAGGAATGCGATACCACCCAGAACAATAAAAAGTTTTTCCATGATTTTTTCCTTTGATTAAAAATTAAGCAGCCGACAACATGTTAGCTGGGACACGCCATGTACTGAACGCCTTGCCGTTTTCACGGACAATGATAAACTTGCGATTAACCTTTTCCACAGTGCCAAGTACAGTCTGACCGTTACGGCTAGATGTGAATTTCACATTAGAACCTTTGACCAATGTAAACTTTGCCTTAGCGGCAAGTTGATTTCGGGCAAATTTGATTGCCATCGAGATAGAATCTAGTTGTTCGTTTGTGAAATTACCAGCAATGATAGTAGAATTGATATCTTGAATAGTTGCCATTTCATGCTCCATTAGTTAACTGTTTAAGATTCTATTATATACCCAAACTGATTATTTGTCAAGTTTGTTGCTCAAATTTTCCAATGTTTTTTTGTATACGAGACGGGCGAGTAGAAGACCGTAACATACATATAACAATAATCCCAATACACCAAATTGTATTGCTGATATTATTGTATCCCTTGGAACATTATTAGTAATAAAGTTCACAATTTCTGCGCCTGCAACGCCTAAGGCCACGAGACCAACCAATTGAAGTAGTGCTTTAAGTTTAATTGACATTTTGATTTTCCTTTTGTGTAAGAATGTTGTCGGTGATGATTTTGCCACCGTATGCTTGTTGAAACATTTCAGCTAGAGATTTAACGAAAAAAGTGAATACTTTACCGTTACCTGTGATCAAAGTGAATTTCATACTTCCAATTCCTTATCGTTTCAATACAAGTATTGTATCAGAAATTGAATTTATTGTCAAATATTTTTAAGAAGGTGCATGGTCAGATCCGGGCCTCCGATCAGTACACATTGGCATGTGTACTTTAGATAACCCGTATCATCACGGTATTTTGATAGCATATCAATGACACGAACCTGCTTGGGTGTAATTTTGATGACCTTACCCACATAAAGGCTATTGTGATGGGTGTATGCGACGGCATCACCCTCTTTGACCTCACGACCTAGCAGATCACGGTGGTCTTCATGTACAAGTTTAGTACTCATTTTTATTACGGTGTTTTTGTTTACGAATGTACTCACCTTTTTTAGATTTCACAACCTTAGGTTTGAACGGTGTGTTGTCATCAAACAACACACGGTGAACCCGATGTTTCATCGGTTCAATTTTGAAGGACAGTATTTCTCGTTTCATAACCCATATTATAGCATCAGATTTATTTATTGTCAATCAACCAAACTAATGTTAATACGCTTTATGTTTTTGATAGTGAAACTACGCCACTCACCCTTTTCAATATCGAATACACGCAATGCCTTTGTGCTGGCAGTTTCTTTACGAGGCTTTGCATCTTCTTTAATTACTACAGGAGGCAACTTACTTGCTTCTAATGTGCATTTCATTACACGCTCAGTGCCATCAACCTTAGTGAAGGTGATAGTAGCTTCGGTTACTGATAACATAGCCTTAAGCCATTCATGAAGAATAGGCTCAACACGGTCATCAATACCAACTAAGTTGTTAGGGTCTGTCCAATTAATCATTCTTTTCTTTCAGTGGTGTGAAAAATACTTCCATTTTCTTTTCGTCTGACCATTTACGGGCATAGTCATTGTCAATGTCACATAATGCCAATGCCTTTTTCTTAGAGATAACACGGTGTGATATGATCTGTTCGCCAATATGTTTTTGGCTAAATTCATTTGCCTCGTTCATTGTCACTGTATCTAGTGCCCATAAACTTTTATCATTACCATAGTCATCGGTGCCAGTTGGAACTTCAACCATGTATCGTTCACGGAATGTGCTTACACATTCAACTAATACCCATTGTGTTTCAGATTTTTTAGTCATTACAACTCCTTAATTAATCAACATACGAATTAAACCAATACTATCAATAGTTGTTAGCAAGATGTAGTTAGCCAACATGCCAAAACTTTTCCTAGTATAAGCAGCCCAAGCATAGAGGCTGCAGCCGAAGATCCATACAGGATACATAAGTAGTAGGGGCGGGTTGGGGACAGTGACAGCCATGGTAATCGAACACCCAATTGAAATACCCCATGCAAGCAACTCAATGACAAAACGAAAAGGATGAGTAGTGTAATCATCTTTGATCCAGTTAAAAATTCCATAAAAAATATCGTTCATGCGCCTAGTATAGCACAATGAACGATATATTGCAAATGTTTTGGTTGATTATTGATTAGGAACTAACACGATCTTATGTGTGTTAGTTTGAGGATCAATCATATCTTGCCAGTGATAACCTGGTGGGGGTGCCTGATATGTTGATTGTTGAACTACGACTGGGGATTGTTGAACAATCACTGGTGGTTGAACAACTACTGGTGCAGGATGTGCGATTTCATAACCAATAACACCGCCGATGATTGCAGGTGCTACCCAACCGCCACCATAGCCGCCGCGATAGCAACAACCATGATAACCATAGAAACCATGTGCTGAGGCTGAACCAGCTAGTAATACTAATGACAATGCTAAAAGAACTTTTTTCATAACTATCTCCTGTTACATTTATATAACGCATCAATCTAGAGATCCGTTGACACGATGTTGGTCTATTGCTTCTTGCAAAACAATCTCTATCATATTATTTAGCGTAATATCACGCTTATGTGCTTCTTTAGCCAATTGTAGGAATAAATCATCTTCTAAGTCAACTTCCATTTGCACACGGGTATCAAAATCCTCACCAGCAAATATACTAGTTGCCTTTTCTAACCAATCATTCTTAAAATCCAAGTCAACCCATTTGACATCATCCCATGCCTGATCAGGATCAACATTACGGTCACTAGCTTCCTTATAGAAATTATCTTTGTGTTCTGGGTTCAACCAGCGATAGGGCTTTTTATCTTCATCCCATGCGTCACGCTTAATACATATTTCTGCTTGGAAAATTTCTTGTGTTTTGGTGCTGTAGATTATACTAGCATGGGCATAATCACTTTCATAATCCAAAAATCTTGCGTCAGGAAAACACTTCCATTGATATTCACTACCACCTACAATTTTGTGATCCAGCGTTTCGTTTACATCTTTAAGATACATCATTTTTCATTATCCTCAAAATACATCTGTGCTAATTTATACATTAATGCCGCATGTTCTTTACTCTGCGGAACTTGTACCCTACGACCTTCTCTTAAATCGTTTAATTCATCTATGAACGGTTCAATGTCGTTAGTATATATTGATTCCATTGTTTTGTAAAGCATTTTGGCATCCTCTTCGGTCATGCCTGCTGTCCAAGGTGGTTCATTTGGATCTTTGCGTAGTCCATAGTCATGACGGTAAGTCATACACATATCATGTATAATTTGTTCTTTTTTCATTTCATTATCAATTCTTTAAGTTTTTTTGCCGTGATAACTTCATGAACACCTTTGACTTCTTTCACGACCATTTCAATTTCAACGATTTCCCAATCTGCTACACGGTTACGATTTTCACCATCACCATACTTATTATAGCGCCCATCCGCATTCATAACACTGGTCAAAAATGTTCGTAGTTTACCTAATGTCTGAAAGATTCTACCAGATTTATCATAGCTCGGATAATATGGAGTACCTGTAATGTATTTTTCAGGATCATCTTTATATCTAATTTTATACATTGTTGTCATAACCATTTTAATGCGAATATAACCGCATCCTTTTCTTTAGTAAACTTGAATTCAGCATTATCATATCTATCAATAACTCTATAACTATCACGGAAATTACGATCACACCATTTTCTAGCATTATTTACTTTTTCATCATGTTCAAAATATCGTTTGCCATTTTGAGCAACCAACTTGATTGTATGAGGAAATTCTCTTTTACTTTTTCGTCTTTGTGCGGAATTCATATAACCAACTAGTCAAAAATGATATGGCAAAGTGTGTTTCTATTATGGTTGTTCATTCTTCAACTCCAAAATGTTGTTTGATCCTGTCCTTGATAACTTCAGAAATATTGCCATTGATACCATCTTCACGAGTATACCAAACCTGCTCCACACATTCCTTCACAATCAACATGGCGAACTTTACGGGGTCTAATTCGCCAGCAACATAATCACCATTGCTTTCAAGAACCAAGGCTTGGTCATATAGTTTTGCGATTAGTTCGTTCATCATTTGACTCCGAATGTATTTAATGCTGGTTGCAATGTATTAATCAATAGTGTTTCACGGCTATGTGCAGGACGCTTGCCGCGCACAACTTCCAACTTACCGAATACAAAACGCTCGGCACCACGCTCACGCAATGCACGGCTCAGACCCCAATCTTTGTTCTCAGTCAGTGCCCGTTGCATATGTTTCTGGCACCGACGATTCAATGTCTTACGCACATTGCCATTAAATGAAAGAGCAGTCAAACCAATGTAATACTCAAGTGTTACTGTATCTTGGATGTAGTACACGATATGATTTCGGTCACTGCGGCGTTTTCTTGAGTTCATGCATGAATTATAGCACCAGTACCATTTATTGTCAACCGAAATTTACTTTGGTATTCCCCTGAAATTTACTTTGGTATTCCCCTGAAATTTACTTTGGTATTCCCCTGAAATTTACTTTGGTATTTCCTGTGTATCAAATTAGACCTCAAAATAAAATATCGGTCCTAGCGTCCCTGAGACACAAAAATGAGTACTTTCGTACTCATAAAGTGTACTACTT
>Ga0007828_1000089_pt1 | contig 28781 bp, 37 predicted proteins | sample CryBogCBE16Oct07_FD_71232 | JGI IMG/M metagenome (GOLD analysis project Ga0007828, IMG submission 71232) | Freshwater microbial communities from Crystal Bog, Wisconsin, USA - CBE16Oct07 | ecosystem: Environmental > Aquatic > Freshwater > Lake | place: Crystal Bog, Wisconsin, USA | collected...
TGGATTAGAAACGAAATCATTTATTGACTCATTACTAAAGTTTTGATAATCATTCCTTCCTCTTATTTGTAATAAACCTCTTCCTCTAAAATTAAAGCCATCATCACTAAGATAACGATTACCATATTTTTTATTATAAGCAATATTTAAAACTTCTTTTGTTCCAGCAATATCAGAAATTAAATATCCTTCTGAATAATTAGGTACTTTTAAAATATCTGAAATTCCACTTACTTTTTGATTATCACCATTAGTAATACATTTAAAAGTTGAATTATAAATATAATCTAAACCATTTTCAGTAAATTCAGGCAAATTCAAACTATTTGTATCTGCTACAATATTACCAATTAAAGCTGAAATTCTAATAGGGGAATCAATACTATATTTTGCAAGATATTTGTTAAAATAACCCGCAAAAGTAGGTGTCATATATTCTAAATTAACATTTGGCCCAAATGCTGCTTTAATCAAATCTAAACTTAAATCTAAAACTCCTGCCATTTATTTATTTTTATATTTCTTCGTCAATTTTCCAAGAATTAAAAACTCTTGATAAAGGAAAAGGAATTCTTATTTCAGTACCAGGTAATATATCAAATTCATTTTCAATATCTGGATTTGCACACATAATTATCCAAGATAAACTCATATCATTATAATATTTATAAGCTATTTTATCTAATCTACTATTTCTAGTAAAAATTTCTGTATAATCTGTTATAGCAGGTAAAATTTTTCTTATAGGTTGAGGGATTGTACTGCTTTTTACATACCTATTCATTAAATTAATTTAATTAAGTTAGATAAAATATTATCACTATTATTCTCTTTTGGTAATTTTAGATATTTAGATAAAACTGTTGGTTTTGCGTCTAATAATGTTTCAATATCTGGAGAATCATCAGTAAAATCAATAACTATTTTTTTCTTTTCATTTAATAGTTTAAAATATTCTAATTCATTTATTTTAGTTGTACTCCCATTTTTATCAGACATTATTTTTTTAATTTAAAAAGTTTGAAATAATTTTCATTTGTTCTTCAATTTCAGCATTTACTTTAAATAATTCATTTTTCTTTCTATTTCTTATTTTTTCATTTAAATTAGTAATAGGACTTTCTAAATCAGAACTTAAAGTTTGCAATTTATTTACACTTTTATTAAGATTTTCTATATGTGTATTCATTATCTCTTCACCTGGATTATTTTCATTAAAATAATTTGTTAATTGTAAAGGACTTTTTACTGCTACTGCTTTTTTAGCTGGGTCGCCAGATCTATGTATCCCTACACCAAAATTTCTTTTAGAACCATCAGGGTCATTATCAAATTGTTTCCTATGATAAAATCCATAAAATTCACTACTAGGTTCATAATTATGAATTATTGTTAATCCTAAAGTTACTTTAAACCCCATTGGTTGTTCACCTAAAGAACTATTTTGTAAAGTCATTAAAGGTGTATCGAAAATATTAGATTCATGTTGTAAACTTGTTATCATACCGACTACATCTATAAAATCACCTATTCTTAATCTTATTAAAGGTTGTTCTTTCATTTTACCATCTGAACGAAAATAAGGATAACAACATTGAGAAAGAAATGTAAGTTTTTGCCAAGCAGTTTCAGCAGTTTCAAACAATGTTGAAGAAGCATTTCCATTAATATATTTTCCTCCTCTAGTATCACCCATTAAAGTTCCGTTTCCAAAATCAGCTCCAGCGTCTTTAAAAGTTTCGTCTGAAAGCAAAGCAACTAAATCACCATCACTTTGATTTATTGCTTCTAAATTTTTTTCTACAGCTGCTAAATTTGTTGCCTCATGATCAGAAATTATATTAAATGTTAAAGTTAATTTTCTCCCTGTTTTTTTATAAATTGGTAAACTTTCAGCTCTACCAATAAAATCATAACTTCCAGATGCATCAACATCAAAAGTATCTAAAAAATTATCAACAAAAGCAGGGAACATAATTCTATTCATGAAATTATAATTGTCTTTATTACCTATTTGTTCTGGATTATTTTTTATAACAGGGTTTTTCTTATAAGATGAACCATCAGGATATTTTCCATGTAATTTCTCAATAAAAAATCTATAAGTTCCTAAATTACGAGAACCTAATGAAGATTTAAAATTGCTTTCAAAATCTTTAGTACCTGTTATTAATTTCATATTAGGTGTTTCACCATCTAAATTAACTCCACCTTTAAAAATTTTTATAGTTTTTGGTTTTTTGCTAAAAACAAAATTTTCTAATAAAGAAATACTTCCATTACCAGCAGGATTAACAACTACATCAAATGGTTTTTTAATATTAGCAGTTATACCAGTAAATTTTTGAGTGATAGTATCAATTATATTTATTCCATTTTCATCTTCTCCAGAAACAAGTGTTTGATTACCAACGTAAATATTATTATCTTTTTTAAATTTATCTTCTGTTTCAATTAAAATTTGATTAATATCTGAATCTTCAAATTGATTCATTTCAGTTGCTCTAGTATATGGATATAAAGCACTCCCTAATTTATTTGTTTTTTCTGGAGTAAATTGGTCAATAATACCATCTTCTGTTGTACCTTTTAATCTATCAATATTATATTGATTTGCTCTATTAGTAAGAAAATCTTTTAAACTTTTAATTTGTTTAGGAGAATCTCTTATTTCACTAATCGTACCTACTGTTTCAACATTTTCTTCCCCCGAACCATTTCTACCCATATCTGGGTCAATTGAAGGATTTTTATTTCCTAAATATTCATTAGTTTGTTCTATAAAATCTTTATTCTTACCAATAATCAATTTAACTTCACTGCCTCTATCTATTGGCGTTTTTATATCTACTCCAGCCGTTTTTTCTCCATTGTAATAATATTTAATTTCTGCATCATTTAATTTATTAATTTTTTCATTTTTTGCAACTATACTTTTAGCTTTAAAAGTTTCATTAGATTCTTCCATAGAAATTACTAAATCATTAGCTAATTCATTGGCTAAATGTTTTTTAGCTGCTGCTGGGTCATCCCTAAATTCTTTAGCCATTTCCATTGCTAAAGTTGGATTAGCAGCAACATTTTTTAAAACTTGCAACCCAGAACCAGCTATACCAGTTATTAAACTACTTCCTAAATTTCCATTTAAAATTGATTGTGCTCCTTCAGATAAAACTCCTGTACCTACTTGTGCAATATTATTTAAATTTTCATAAGTAGAACCTTTTGTAAGATTTTTAAACATATCCCCTAATGATGGCATTAAATTTTATTTTTAATTACTTTAAAGTAACCTTAATTTATTTAAAATTATAGTATTTTTTCATTATCTCCTATTACCTAACCAAAAACCATATACCCGCATAAAATGCTTAACCAAATTTTTTATTTTACGATTTTAGTAAAAAATAACAAAAGTAGATAAAATTCTTTGTACTTTTGTATCGTAAACAAAAATAAAAATATGATAAAACATTTTAGAATTGATTTAGGTAACATGGAAGTTTATGATTCTGGAGATGAAAGAATTGTGGTGCTTTCAGAAAATGAAAAAACAATTGCATCAAGTGGTAGAAATCTACTTTCAACTGTGTATGAATTACCTAATAATCTTATTAGATCTAACCCTACTAATGAAGAATTAGCAGAAAAACATTGCCCTTGCAAAGAAAGTTTTAAAGAGGAAACAAAAAAAATAATTTCTCATTATAGAGAAGGTTTTGTATTAGGGCGTAATTCTTTTGGAGAAGATGCAGTACATTTAACTTTTGCACAATTGGAAAATTTAATTAATAAGTCTAGGGAAGTTATTAATGAATATGATGGTGAATATAAATATAGCAATGATGAATTAATGGATATGGTTATAAATCCTAAATTTGATCCGATTGAAATTAATGTAGAATTTGATGAGAAAACAAATAAATACAATTGGGAAACTTTAAACCCTATTTACGAAATTTAATAATAAACAATAAAAATAGCATAATATGAAAAAAACAATTTTATTTAGCTTGTTACTTTTTATAGCAATAGTAAGTTTCTCGCAAAATCTAACAATGTATGTAGAAAGCGGTGGGCAAGGTATTAAGTTTGGAATTTTGGATTTTGATAACAATTTCCGAAAGTTCAAGGTAGTTGATAGTAAAGAAATCAACATTGGTTTATCCGGAGGTATTCAAGAAGATGGAAACATCAAACCTAAGGATATAAACAATGCAGTATCTGGAATTTATGATACTTATACACAATTACTTGAATTATATAAACCGCAAGGATTAACGGAAGAAAATGTTTATTTTTATACTTCTAGTGGTTTAGGTGTAGCAAAAAATATAAGTGTTTTAACCTCTGCAATACAATCAAAAGTTAATCATGGTGTTTATGTAGTAAAAGAAGTTGAAGAAGCAAAATATACAATAGCTGGAACAATTCCTTATGATAAAATTGATAATGGTTTCGTTTTAGACCAAGGAGGTAGTAATACAAAAGGAGGCTATGTTATAAAAAATATTTCTTATCCAAATGGAAAAATTAAAATAACATTATCTGCACAACCAATTGTATTTGATTTAGGGTCTAAACGAGTTGAAATGCTTGTAAGACAATATATGACAAAACATCCTGACGATAAACAGGAAGAAATAAATGAATTTATTACTGCAATGAATAAATGTTTTGATTCTCTTAAAGTTCCAATTAAAGAAACTTTTGGGAATGTTGATGGAGTTGAATTAAGGGATGAATTATATTTAAGTGGAGGTGCTGCATTTGCTATAACTACTTTAATAAAACCTGAATCTGATTTAAAAACCCAAATGACTTCTATTACACTTAAAGATTTAAAAAGTTTTTTAGCAGATATTGAAGATAAAGATACTTACAATAAAATCAAAGGTAAGACATTTACAGATGAAAAAATACAAGCTAATTATATCAAAGCTTTGAAAATCTATAATCAAATACAATTGATTTCCGCAACAAAATTGTTACTTACTTTTATAAATGCTTTAGGAGGTGAAGATAAACAAATTTATTTTAATAGATTTGGTTTGCATTCAATGCCTTCTATGTTAATTGGTAAAGTAAAAAGAAATGAAATCCCTAAATGGTAATACAATGAGTAATAAAGCAGGAAATGTAAAAAAATTATTAAACTATTACAAAGATTATTATGAATTAATCAAAGTAATGTCTCTTGAATCTTATAACAGTGAAGAAGAAAGGTTTCTAAGTATAATATCCTTACTTAGAGAAAGAAAACTTGCCGCTGGAATTTGTTTTTTAACTTCAAATGAATTCAATTTTTCTTATAAATATTTTGGGAAAGGAAAACAATCAGTATTTTTAACAAATACACCAGATTCTTGTAGAACTGTTTCAGAAATTTTTAAAACTTTTGAAACAAGAATTAAATATTTACAAGAAGAATACAATTCTATTCCTTGGTATAAAAAGATTTTTTAAATTTTAAAAACGATTAGCGATGTCATATTTTATGGGTTATATAGCATTTTTTACAGTTTTAATCATTGTAAATAACAAATTACATCAACATCCAAGAAATTAAATAAAATGGAAGCGAAAAACTTTACTTTTAAAAGGTATTCAGCTAAACAATTAACTGAAATTGCTTTAAAGCATGGTTTAAAAGAACCAAGAGTTTGGCAAACTAAATCAGATGGTTGGTGGATTGAAACCGAAAATGATGAGGAATTTTTATGTAGTAAAGGTGATGGAGCTTATGACGCTTTAATTAATTATATCAATAAAATTAAATAAATGGATCAATTACCTGAAAAGTGGGCAATTAAATTAGATTGTCAAGAAGTAGTAGATTATGCAAATGAATATGGGTTTGCACCTCCTTATGTAAAAAATGAAGGTTATTATGCACATTTCCCGAATTTTGTTGGAGGTACTACTTGTTGTGTTGTTAAGAAAGGTTATGTAGAAATCACAATAGAAGATTTTAGAAAATTAGTATTAAAAAATTCTATTCTTATAGGGTACAAATTAGTAAAACCTGAATTTGAGAAAGCAGTTATTGAGATTATAAATAATAATCATAAATTTTGGTGGGAGTCTTACGCAAATAATTGTTTTAAAGAATATGGATATCATTTTGCATATAATGAAAATATTGATAATAAATCTATTAATAGTATTCTTAAAAAATCTGGCGTTTTAGATTTATGGTTTGAACCAGTTTACGAAATGAAATATAAAATCGGTGATTGGATAACTATTTTAAATTATGATTCTGAAGTTCATTCTGCTTATAATAAAACTTTCCAAATTGAAAAACTTTTGCATGGAAAAATATGGGATAAAAATTCTCTTTTTCCAATATCTGTTGAGTTTATTAGAAAAGCAACTTTAACAGAAATTAAAAAATTAATTAAATGTGTTACTTTAGGCTCTTTTGGAAGTAAATTTGAAATCACAAGAAATAAAATAATTTGTGAAAAGTTAGAAATCCCTATTGAAATTATCTTAGAAATTATTGATAAATATTCTACTTTCAAAAATTCTTTTAATAAAATTGGGGGAATAATTGAATTAACTCCATTAGATAGCACTAGAATATTTGAAATAAAAATTCCTTGGTCTAATTCAATTTTGGGTTTATTTTCAATTATTGAATTAAGAGAAATTTATAAAATATACAAAGAATTAAGAAATGTGGAATAGTTTTTAAACTTTTTATATAGAAAATTAAACTTATAAAGATTAAAAATTTATAAAAAATGAGTTACGACGTAAGTGAAGATGAAATTCTTAAAGAAATAAAAATTAGAGAAATGAAAGAAAAAATTGAAGAAGAAATACCACGTGGTATAGAAATTGAGCAATATAAACAATTAGTTCAAGAGGCTTACAATCAACAAAGTTTTAATTCTTCTACTAGAGAATATAGAAGAAAATTAAATAAAAGTATTGGGAAAGAAACTTTCAGCGAAAGATTAAAAAGACAATTTAAAGAAAAAAATAAAAAGTAGATAAAATTCTTCCTATCTTTGTTGTATAACAAAACAAAAAATTATGATAGTAGGTAAAAAATGCAAAATTGCAATGTTAGATGGAATAATTTCTATATTGCATAAAGTCGATAACGTGCTGGTGCAAAGTATTACTCCCACTGAAAGAATAGTTTATTTCAAACTATTCCACAAGATTTGTATGTACTTTCTAATGAAGTAATTAAAGTAAATGATTATTTTCTTGCTGACGATAGAAATAGTATGTACGAAAATGATGGAATCCCTAAATGGAAAATCTGCAAGTGTACAAAAAAAGAAAATGATTGGATATATTGTAATGAATTTCCAGGTGTTGGTTTAAATCATGATTGGACAGAAAAAATTATAGCAACAACAAATAAAGAATTACTTCTCCCAGGTATTTCAAAAGAATTTATTAATTTTTATCGTTCTTTTTATAATGCTAATGAAATCCCAATTGAATTCACTGTAGAATATATTTATGAGAAATTTTTTACACCGGTTGATGATGACGATGATGACGAAATAATTGTTAGTAAACCTACAATTGATTTTGAAAATTGTATTGCAATAATTTAAGGATTTTTAAACAATAAATATTAATAACAAAAAAGAAAAATTATGAAAGTAAAAATTGGAAATACGGGCAAGATATTATTCGCCGTATTATTTGGAATTGGGTTGTTCTTTGGAGCAAGATGGTATCAGAACAAACCTAGGACAGTTGGTAAAGCAAAAGAGTTAGGAAGTATTGAACTCCCTGATTTACCTGGTGCTACTTTAAGTGGTAAAGTTGTAAAATTAGCAGCACCTTCAACTAAACTTTCTCAAAAGAGTGGTTTGTTACAAGTTGAACATCAAATGATGGGTTGGCAAGCACAGAATGGAATTTTATTAGCTAATGGTGATTCTTTAACTACTGAAAATTCTTTAATGGAAGCAGCAGGAATTAATATGTGGATACATAGGCAAGATAATACTACTATTTCCGAAACGGAATTTATCAATTATATTAAAGATTATGCAAGTGGTAAACGTACTGATGGAATGTTTGTAACTTATATGGCATCTGGACTTGATAATTATCTTAGTACTATTAATGATAAAATAAAAGATTTAGGGCCAGAATATGCAGCACTAGCATTTAGTGTACCTGGAATTTCTTTAGGGGAAGACCAAGTAATAGGTGATAAACGTTTTAAAGATAATTCACAATTATTAAGAGGTGCAGTTGCTCATGGGTTTAAAGAAGATGGCGATTTAGATTTAATATTAAAGTATTGTAAAGGTTTAAATATTCCTATTAATCCTGATGCTTCTTTATATTACCCAGATGCTTTAAATTTAAGTTATGCAACAGATTATTTACAAGCAGTAGTTGATTATAATCATAATATTAAACAAACAAGAAAAATTGTAATTAATGGAGTTACTACTGGTAGAGATACTTCAATAGGAATTGATTTAGTTGCTTCATGGACTCCAGGTGATGTAAATGCACATAATGGTAGAGGAGGAGTTACATTAATAAGTACAGGTATTTATCGTTCTATTATGCCAGCTATTACAATAGGTTGTAAGAAATTTATAAATACTAACCGTGATAAGATGATAGCAATGACAATAGCTATTGGTAAAGCAGGGGACCAAATTAATTCTTTTAAAGATGCCAAGTTTAATGCTTGTAAGATTGGGTTTAAAGTTTGGAACCAAGAAACTCCAGAATATTGGTTTAAATATTTTGATGGAGTTGATATTGATAAGGATACACATTTAGGAGGTTCTGGAGTATTTAACTTAAATCAATCTGCAAATATATTTGGATTAACAGGTGGAAGAGATATTTTCAAAGATATTTATAACACATTTAGTAAAATACATTCTGATTTATATCCTGAAGATTATAAGTTTATAGCTAATTATGCTGATGTAGTTGATAAATCAATTATAAGAGATGCTTTACAACATGAAAATGATGCTGACGGACAATTAGGTGTCAAAACCACTGTTGATTATACTAAAACTACAAATGAAGTTATAGGAAATAAAAATTATGCTATACAATTTGCAACAGGACAATCAACCATAGTAGATACAAAAGTATTGGATGATATTGCTACTGAATTAGGTGTAACAGATGGTTTAGCAGTTGTTATTTATGGACATACAGATAATGTTGGAGTAGAAACACAAAATCAAATATTAAGCGAAGCACGAGCAAATTCTGTAAAAACTTATTTAATCTCCAAAGGAATTGATTCTAAACGTTTTATAGAAATTAAAGGATTTGGAAGTACTAATCCAATAGCAGATAATTCTACAAGTTCTGGAAGAAATCAAAATAGAAGAGTACAAATTATATTAAAGAAATAAATATTTATCAACAAATAGGTAGCCTAAAAACTACCTATTTTTTTAAATTAAAAAAAATATGAAAAATTTTAGAAGATTAATTTACTTTTTACTTTTACCCACTTTTTTTACTTCTGTTATGTTTTCAATGTTAGCAATTGATTTACTTTATGGAAAATCAGAGGTTTTACATTTAATATTAATACATGGATTTAATCCTTATTTAACTGTTTTATGTACAATCACTTCTTTGGAGCTTTGTTTAATTATTTCATTTTTTTTTATAAATGTACATGAATTTTTAAAAATTGATGAATTAGATGAAATGAAAAATAGATTGGAGATTGAAAAACAAAATTATATAAATGCTGCTGCTAAATTAGTGGAAAAAACTTTAAAAAATGATTAAAAAATTATTTTACCCTTTCTACAAAATTTCTAAAACAGAAAACAGTATTTTAATTGGAATTGAAATACTAATTGTATTAGCTATTTTACAATCATGTAAGTTTACATTTTTTCCTAAACCTACGGAAATATTTGATTGTTTGATAGTGTATTTAACTTCTCCGACTTTTTACTTAAATTTGGCTTCTACGATAGTGTTTTTAATGTTAAGTTTTGTGATATCAATTGTTATTACATTAATATTTTCATATTCTTATACTATGAATTTATTTAAACCTTTTATAGACTTTATTTCTAAATGTAGATATATTCCTTTTAATTGTATTATTATTCTTTTAACAGGAGCAGGACATTTAAAATACTCAGCAATATTATTTGGTTTAATTCCTTATTTTACAAGCTCTTATACTGCCATTATTACTGAAACAATAAACAATGAGAAAGAAATAAACAAGTCTTTAATCAATAGACAGAATTATTTTGAAACACTTTATGAAGTTGTAATTATAGGGAAGTTAGATGATATATTTAGTATTATCGGGCAAAATTTTGCTTACGCAATAGGAATGTTAGTGATGGCAGAAAATTTAGAATGGTCCGAAGGTGGAATTGGAACAATGATTACATCTAATGTAAGACATTTAAAAACCGATGAAATAACTACAATTACATTGATAATTCTAATTTTTGGTTATAGTTTAGATAAATTAATAAGTTTAGCAAGAAAATCATTATTCCCTTATAAAAAGTAAAAATTTTTCATTAACTTTGTAAAAAATAAAATTATGGAATCTTTAGAAATTGAAAGATTAGATACAATCAAAGAACTTTTTAAAACAGGAAAAAAGTTTAATATTATTGAGTGTGGTTGTGGTGCAATTATTACACATTCATTATTGTCAGTACCTGGAGCATCAGCGTTTGTAATCTATGGAATACAATTATATTCAAAAGAAAGTCAATACAATTATTTAGGATGTGAACCAAAACGTTCTGTATCAAAAGAAAATGTGGAAGCATTACTTAATAAAAATGTTGATAATGCTATTGTATTAAGTTATCAAATAAGAGATAAAAAAATTGATTCTTTAACACATGGTTGGATTGGAATTAAGATTGATGGAGTAAATTATTTTTATCACCAATCTATTAATTTTAATCAAATTGAAATCGAAGATACTGAAATTTTTAATGAAATTCACGAAAGAATAAGATATTTCACTTCAATTCTAGATTGTGTTATTAAAATACTTAAATATCATTTAATTGATAATAATGCAATTCCTACTGATTGTTGGATTGATAATTGTGAAAATGAATTGTTATTTAAAATCTTAGGATCATCAACAGAAATAGATCAATTTGTTGTTTTTGAAAATGGTGAAAAGAAAAGAATGGAGGATTTTATTAGAGGAACTAAAGGTATAATTTTAATGCGTGGTTCTTTTAACCCTCCACATAAAGGACATATTGCTTTATTAGGTGCAGCAATGGAAAAGTATCCTGATTATAAACCTGCATTTTTAGTTTCTTTAAATAGAAAGGATAAAAGTTTATTAACAGAAAAAGAATGTATGGAAAAATTAGAATTATTAAAAGGATTTGGATATCCTGTAATATTTTCTTCTAAACAATACTTTTTTGATACAATGGAATTTATTAATTATCGTTGGACACAAGAAATTATTTTTCCTGTAGGTTTGGATACTATAAATAGATTTATCGAGGATTGTGAAAAAAATAGAGTTGAATCTGAATGGGAAATTGCAAAATATAATTTTAAGTTTTTAGTATTTGATAGAAAAAATCAGGCTTTAAATCCAACTTCTAAAATTTATTCTAAAGCAATAGAAATTTGTAATGAATATACAGATGATGGAATTTCTTCAACTAAAATAAGAAACGGAGAATGGTGAAATTAAAACAATTTGAATGTACAATAGAAAATTGGTTTGAAAATAAACCGGTTTACTATTTTATTTCCACTACTCCTTCTAAAGCAAGATATAAATTATGGAAAGAGTCTAGAGATGTTTTACCTCCATTTAAAGAAGCACTAAAACTTATTAAAATACGGACGTTAAAAAATATCACTCCAGAATATTTCTTTAGTTCTAAAGAACAATTTGATTCATTTCGTAATCGTAGAAATATTCCATTAGTTTTTCAAGGTATGAACGTTGAAGTAAATGGTAAACATGGAATTATAGTTGGGTCTAATAGTAGTTTAAACTTAGATGTTTTATTAGATGATGGAAATATTTAAATAACAAAATAGTATAAAATAGTTAAAGACAATTAAATTGTCTAATTGTATTCTAATCTTAGAACACTACTTTTATAGAATTTTGTCTTACGAATATAGGTTTTCCTATATCTCCACGATATTTAATTTTCTTGGATGTAAAGATTTTATAATATTCTGCCCAACTTTTACAATCTCTTAATTCTAAGACATCTCCTCCTTGTTCTTTGAACAAGGATATCATAGTGCTTATATTTTCCTTTGTTATTATTGGATAAAATCCCCCTGTTTTATATTTTTCCTTTCCTCTTCTATTTATTTCTAAACTTGAATTTACAGGGTCATAATCTTTATAAATTATATTTCCTATAAATGAAGAATAACAAGGATTAACTTCTATTTTGTTTATTCCTTGTTGATTACAATACTTAGAAATAAGATTAGTAGTTAATGTCCTATGCCAAATATTTTTTGTTTTTCTATTAGACTCATTTGAATTTTCGTTGATTCCTTTTTGTTTGAATTCTAAATCTTCTAAAACAAAGTTAGCAACTTTATAATGTTTACACAATTTAAAAATTTCCTTCCAAACTATTGTTAATTCATATTTCCTTTTGTTGTTTTGACGCTTTTGTTTTTTATCCTCTGATTTTAAATTTAATTTGGCTGAAAGTTTAGTCAAATCAAAGCAAATTTTCTTAATAATTTTTTCATCTTCTAAAATTGCTAATCCAATATATTGTGGATTTAAATCTACAGAAGCATATCTTGTAGAAATTTTATTTTCTAATTTTCTTTGTTCTTGTTCTTTGTGCCATTTTTGTTTTATTTTCTTAGCTATAAAATTTCTTTCTTCTTTGTTTGTGATATTTTCAAGTACTGAATTTCTTTCTAATTTATAATCTTTTTCGTTAAATTCATAATTATTTAATTTTTCTTCATCAAATGAAATCCAAACAAATTTTGTAGATAATTTTATAGAAATAGGTTGAGGGATAGTTTTTACTTTTTCTTGTAATTTTTCTAAAATTTCATTTTGTTTTTCAGAATTATGATATTGGATTTTAATTTTTGTATCTCTATTAGGTTTATAAATTATTTCTTTATTTTGGAAATTAAAATTAAAATATCTATTACATCCTGAATCATTACTGCTTCCTATTAAATTTATAGGTAAAACTCTTTGTTGTACATATTTATTTTTCCATTCCAAAATTTCTTTTTGGTTTTTTATTTTATTATTTGAAAGAAAAGAGATTTTTCTTAAATTTTCTTTTCCTCCAAATACTATATTTTTACATAAACTTTTTTCTAATCTTCTTAATTTTTGGGTTAATTTGAATTTAGTATTTTTATTTTTAAAATTTCCTTTTTCTAATAATTTGGAAATTTCTATTTGTTTTTCTTCATTTTGGGTTTTATTGGTTTGAATTTGGGAAATTTTTGTTTTTACATCTATAACCAAACAATTCATTTCATAATCTTGTAAACTATATTTGTTTTTCAAGGATTTCAAAAATATTTTATCATCTATTTTGTTTTGGAATGAAAATAGTTTTCTAAAAGCATAGGAATAATTCTTTTGTTTTTGTAAAACAAAATCTTCATCTTCTAGGTTTAATATTTTTAATTTAAAAGTAAGCATTTTAAGATTCTAAAATATTTTTAATATCATTTAAAATTTTTATAGAAAGTTTATTTTCTATCCAATAATTTTCTATTTTTTCAAAAATTTCTTGATTTTTATTGGATTCTTTAATAATAATTATATGTCCTGTTTCATCTTTATAGGAATTAGGAATTAATCCTTTATTAAATCTATTATATGCCGTTTGGTAACAAACTTTCTTTTCTTTTGCATAATCTTTTAAGTTTTTAAAATTCATTTGTTTTTATTTTTAATTACTGTAAAATTTATTTTTTTATAAGAAAACAAAAATAAATATAAATTTCTAAAAGTAGATAAAAATTTCTGTATATTTGTAAAAAGAAAATATTGTTTTTAAATATTTTATATTACACCCTCAATGGGATATAAAATATTTTGATAATAAAGAAGAATTAATTTATAATTTTTAAAACAAATGTTACATAGAACAATAAATCAAATCTGCGATATAATTAAAATCGATTCATTTCAAGTAAAAAACGAATTATTTAAAAACGGACTTATTTTAAATAGTTTAGATAAAAGAAAAAATGGTAAATTTTCTAAACATTCTACTGATTTTTTTGTGGAAAATTTTAAATATTTTTTAATTGAGAAAAATGAAATGAAGAAAATAATCAATAATATTATTTCAAAAGAAAATAAAAAAAATTGGGAAGAAGCAAATGACGAAGAATTTTATTTTGGTTTTAAAAAAGAAAATTACTATCATATTGAAAAGTCAATTGAACAAATTAATGCAGAAATAAAAAATAAAAAATTAATTAAAGAATTAGAAAAAATAAGATATGAAGCATTAGGAATCGGCACTAGAAAAATAAAAATAAGATTAAATAAAATTTCTAAAGAAAATAATATAGCAAACGCTTTAAGAATTGCAATGGAAATTGAGGATGTAAATATACAGGCAAAAAAAAGTTCTTATCCGTATAAAGAAAAAATTTATAATCAAAAAGCTAATTTAATCAAAAATCTTATAAAATTATTTTTAAAAAATAATTGGAATTTTGGTAAAGAAAATAATTCTACTCCTAAAACTAATCATATAGTTTATTTTGAAATACCTGGTTGCGAACAAATTTCATTTCATACTAATTTAATTGAAACAAATATTCCTGATTATTCAGGAGAATGGGATAAAAAAGAAAACTCTACTTATCCAAAAATTTTAAATGCAGTAAAAAAATTATTTCCTGAAATTTTAATTTAAAAATAAATTATTAACTAAAAAATTATCATTATGTGTTTAAATTTAAAAAGTGCGGAACAAATCCCGGAAATTGCAAGTAAGAATATTATTTGTTTTAAAGATTTGGATGAAAGAGAAGGAAGTTATTTCGCCCAACATTATTTGCATCATGAATATTTTGTGGGCGAACTTAATGAACCTATGGAATTGAAAATAAGAATACGTGATTATGGCGCGAATAATATTTCTTATGAAGTAAAAAAAGGTTATCATAGTTCAGTTAAATGTCGGCTAGAAAAAGAAAACTATAAATTTCTTTTTATAATTCCTAAAGGTACAAAATATTTCAAAGGATTGATAAATAATTCACATGAAGGATATACTTCTGAACAAATAATTATGTTAGGTTCAATTTTTAAATTAAGTACTTGGTGGAGATATTGGAAGAATTATAGAAAGTAGATAAATTTTTCATTAACTTTATAAAAATTAAATAATGGAAAATCTAGAGAATTTAAAAAAGGAAAATACAGAATTAAAGGAAGTACTTGATAATGCTTTAAATGAATTACAACTTATTGCAAGGCTTGATAATGTTTCTCATTTTCTTAATGATGGAGTTCGTGCACACTTAATTTTAAGAATTCATGAAGCCGCAAAAATTCTGAGTAAACCTTAAAAAATAAATTATGACAGAAAAAAGATTACCTTTATTAACTGTAAATAATCTTTCAGTTAAGTTTAATAATAAACCAATACTTAGAGATATCAATTTTCAAATAAGAGATATTGTAAGAGATAATTGCACCCAAGGGCAAGTTGTTTGTATCATTGCTCAAAGTGGAAAAGGGAAAACAACTTTATTCAATTGTTTAGCGGGAATGTTAAAACCTAATACAGGTGAAATTAAAGTTGATGATACTCAATTTGACACACATATAGGTGAAATGGGAGTTGTATTTCAAGATTATTTTATTTATCCATGGAGGAAAATAAATAAAACACTTAAAAAAGCTGTAAAGAAAAATTCTAAAGTTAAAAAAGAAGATAGACAAAAAACTATTGAAGAAATTGCAAAGGAATTTAATTTTTTAGAACATTTGGATAAATTCCCTTCACAATTAAGTGGAGGGCAAAAACAAAGAGTAGCTATTGCTGAACAACTTTTAATTGGTTCTGATTTCCTTTTATTAGATGAGCCTTTTAGTGGGTTAGATGTAATAACAATAGACAAGGTTATTGCCACTCTTAAAAAAGTCTCAATACTAAATGAAAAGAAAACTATTATTATCGTTTCACATGATTTGAGCAATAGTGTTGCACTTTCAGATACTGTTTATGTACTTAATACTCAAGAAGGAAAAGAAGGGGCTACAATCGTAAAAGAAATTGATTTAATAGCATTGGATTTAGCATGGCATGAAAACGTAAAAGACGATCCTAAATTTAAACAAGTTTTAAAAGATATCAAACAATTAATGGCTTAAAAATAAAAATTATGGAAGATTTTGTATTATGTGTTATGTGGATTTCAATTATTTTGAATGTAATTTCTCTTATTAATTTTGGTATAATTAGTAATGAAAAATATCAGTTTGGAATTATAAAAAATAAATTTTTTAAAGAACCTGAAGTAGGTCCAAAATATTATTATTTTCAAGTACTACATAATAATAAATTTGAAACTATTGAAGTTTCATTTAATGTTTATCATCATTTTAAAGAAAATGATACATTTATTATAAAAACATAAAAATTATGAATGAAGTAAAAGGTTTTTTTAAGGAATATGAATTTCTTTCTAATTTTTATCCTTGTAAAGTGAATTGGATGGGCATAGACTTCCCATCAAGTGAAAATGCTTATCAATTTGCAAAACTACCTACTAATCATTCAGAATATATTTTGATAAAAGAAGCATTTCAATTATTGTCTGCATCTGAATCTAAAAAAGCTGGGAAAGTAATTCCTATTCGTGAAGATTGGAATGAGGTTAAAATAACTATAATGCAACAAATTGTACTAAATAAATTTTCAACTAATCTAGATTTAAAACAAAAATTATTAGATACAGGTGATGCTTATTTAGAAGAAACAAATTATTGGAAAGATACTTTTTGGGGTGTTTATAATGGTAATGGTACAAATCACTTAGGTGAAATTTTAATGCAAGTAAGAAAAATTTTAAAAAATAAATAATTATGTTCAATAGAAAATACAAATTAATAGATGAAAAATATGCAAGTTGTGTAAACAAACTTTGCAATATGAAGCTACAAGAAAATCAAATAATTGATGAAACTTCTTACGTTTTTAATGAATTAAATAAAAAAAGTCTTATTCAGGCAATTTGTAAAGAAGTAGATAAATTTGGAAATGATGTTCCTATTCCTATTAAAAGTGAAATTGTTGGTTATAAATTAACAAAAGAAAAATATAATGAAGCTGCTAATACACTTACAGATGGATGGTGGAATCAGTATTCAAAAAAATGTCTTGAAAGAACAGGATATCATTTTTCCGCTCCAATTGGACAGGTTTACGATATTTTTAAAGAAGCTGGTGTTTTAGATTTATGGTTTGAGCCCGTTTATAGTATTTTAGATAATAATGAAGAATTTATGGATGTAGCAACCAATCTTTCTATTGTTAATGTAAAAAATGGTATAGGTGGACCTTTTGGTGCTGTAGTTGTTTTAAATGGAATAATTATTGGAAAAGGTTCAAATTCAGTAGCTTATTTACATGACCCAACTGCTCATGCCGAAATAATGGCAATTAGAGATGCTTGTGAATTGTTACAAACTTTTGATTTATCGGATTGTGTAATTTATACAAGTTGTGAACCTTGTCCAATGTGTTTAGGTGCTATTTATTGGGCTAAAATTTCTAAAGTTTATTTTGCAAATACAAAAGAAAATGCAGAAGCAATTGGATTTTCTGATAAATTTATTTATGATGAAATTGAAACACCTTTACATTTAAGAAAATTAAAAATGATACAAGTACCCGGAACAAAAGCTATTGATGCTTTTAAATTATGGGAATTAACAGATAAAAAAATTGAATATTAGAAATTATGAATTTAAAATGTTTACTCGGTTTCCATAATTTGGAACCTAAAATTGAAATCACATGATTATAAGTTGGTTTGAAACAAGTGCAGAAGTATTTGCCGTCATTAGAGCACGTCACGCAAAAGATATGGAAGTGCATAGTTCTTTTACTGATAGTACAGGTGATGGTTATGAATTTTCATCAGGTAAACCTTATATTGAAACTCAATATTGTTTTAAAAATTCCGATAGTCCTTTACTTAGAATAGAACAAACAAAAAACACAAAAAACCAAAAAGATTGGGAAATTAAATATAAATTATTTTATCAAAGCGAGGATTTAACTTTAAATACTCCTATATATCCAGAAGCTATATTTTCTGAGAAATTTCTAACAGAAAATTATATTAGTGAAAGCACGAAAAATAAGTTGTATAATTATTTAAATTCTTTTATAGAAGAGAATTTTGAATTATTTAGTTTTAGTAGAAAAGCAGATGAAGATTTTTTGAATTTTATTGAACCTAATTTTAAACCTTTAGATATAAAATTCAAGTACAACGTAAAATATAAAATAACCAAAAGTGAATTATTAGAAGAATTTAAACCTGGTTCCCCTTTATGGATTCGTTTTGATAAAGAGGGTTTAACAAATCCTTTTATGAAAGGACCTTATGAAATTTGGACTACAGAAAAAAAAGGTTCAGTAAATAACATTTTATATCTTACAAGTAGAAAAGAAATGTGTAATATTCTTAATACTATAACTTTTGAAATAGATAAAGATTTTGCTAAAGAAAAAATCGATAAATTAGAAAAAGAAATTTTAGAATTAAAAATAAATTATGAATTATGATAGAAGCAATAATTACTTATCCAACTGCTGAACTAGCAAAAGAAAAAGGTTTTAAATTTGAATGGACTTATGATGAAGATTGTCGTGATTTAGAAGTAATTGAAACAGGAAGGCGGGCATATTTTAGACATCACAAAAGTAATAGAATTCATCATTTACCTATATATCATTTTGATGTTTCAGCTAATGGTGTCCAATGGATTAATTTAGATATGGATGCACCTACACAAAGTATTTTACAAAAGTTTCTAAGAGATAAAGAAATTGATATTACTGTAATTACAGAATGGGTACCTGAAAAAGGAAGGAAATATAAAGTAGGATTTTCTTATGTAAAGGATAATAAAATAGAAAATTGGTTTTCAAGAGATATAGATAAAATTCATATTCAATATGACACTTATGAAGAAGCTCTTGAAGTAGGATTATTTAATGCTTTAAATTTTTATAGTTATGCAAAAAGTTGATTTATTTGCTCCAAGATACAATATTGCACATTCTTTTCCTAATTCTGTTTTTGATGATTATTTTTATATTGAATTGACAAAAGACCCAATTACTAAAAAATATATTTGGGAATCAGCAGATAAAACTGTTAAATATGAAAATGATTATTTTCTTAAATATCCAAATATTTTTAAACCTTTAGAATGGTGGCAAAATAGATTGATAGAGGATATGCCTGATTATTTAGCTACTAACTATGTAGAAGGTAAGGAAATGATTTATGTAAAAGTCATTGAACATTTTAAAAATGGATTAGGTAAAAGAGATTTATGGAATTCCCCATCAACTCATTTTCTTTTAAGTGATGAAGATTTTCATAGAGTTCATAGTAACGTTACCTGGCATGAAGAAATAAAGTATGATAATTATTCCATATATAAACCAAGTACAGAAAATAAATATTTAAAATATATTGGAAAATTCAAAAATAATCAGTAAATTTATAAAAAATTATACAAAAATGAAAGAATTAGAAATTGTTGTCGAACAACCACGTTTTAACAAAGTACAAAATGAATTAATAGATTCAATTAGTTTACTTGAGCAAAGTTTTACTAAGCCTTTAGGAACTTTAAATTTTAGTAATTATGAAAAAGAAATTTCTGAAAAATTAGGTAGAAAAATAAGAGTGATGCCTGTAAATTTTGAAAATAAAAGCAGTGATTCTTTATATTTGTGTATAGGAGAGAGAATTGATAACGAAAATAAAAGTAAATTAACAGATTATATTCATATAGAAATAAAAAATTATTTTAAAAATTAAATAAAAAATAGAAAAAATGAAATTAGCCACACCGCAAGAATTGCATGAAGAATTAAAAAAAAGTGTTATTAATTTTGTCTTTTTAAAGAAAGATAGGAAAGAAGAAAGAGAAGCTTTTGGAACTTTAAATATGGATTTTATTCCAGAGAAAAATAGAGCTACAAATTTAAAAGAAAACAGTTTTTTTGACATTCAAAAACAACAATGGAGAAGTATGAAGAAAAATGCTCAATTTTATATTAAGAAAACAATCTTATCTTAAATGTTAAAAATAAATTTTTTAGAAGAAAATTTAATTGGGACAAAAGGTAATATAATTGGAATTTGGCTTCACCAAAGTGTTAAAGCATTTAATCAAAATTCTTATGATTTAATATTAGAATCATTTGTAATTCCAGATTTTTTAATTGATTTTAAAACTCTTTTAAAACCTGCAGATGTTGTTTCAATACCTGCAGGTTTTTTAAATTATAATCTTTGTTTAACATTAAATTTTTGTGATACAAAAGACTATCCAAAATTAATTTCCAATATTTTTCATACCTTAGCAATTTATAAAAAAACAAATAATTTGTGTAGAAGTTTATCATTAGAATTACCTAAAGAAATAGATAAAGACCTATTTTTTAAAGGTTTAAATGATTTTGACAATTTTTTTACTGAATTTGAAATAAATTTTCATTATGGAAATAAATAAAAGAAATTATAAGAAAGTTCTTCGAGAAATTAAATTAGAAGAGCATTTAACACTTAGTCAAATATTACTTGAAATAAGACAAAAAATTATTGATAAAAAAGTTTTGTCTTATCGTGAGGAATTTATTGCTTTTAATCATCTTAAAAAATATTTTGAAGATTTTTCAAAAGAAGAAACAAAATATATTTTAAAAAATGCGAATTTCAAAGGATTTGAAGCAAGACCTTTATTATCTTTCCAAGAAACCGGAACAAATTTTTTATTAGAAAGAACTGGTGCGATTTTAGCTGATGATACAGGTTGTATTGAAGGAAATCAAATAGTTCATATGAACTTAGGTGGTAATCATCATTTTAAATGTACTATAAAAGAATTATATAATAAATTTAATAATTTAATTCCGCAAAGTAAAATATGGTCTGAGAGAAAATATTTTGCTTCTACTTTATCAGAAACTGATAATAGATTTTATTTAAGAGAAGTTGAAAGAGTATTATATAATGGTAAAAAACCAATTTGGAAATTAGTTTTAGAAGATGGAAAAGAAATAAAATGTACTTCCGACCATAAATTCAATAATAATGGAATTTGGAAATCATTACATGATTTAAAAATAGGCGATGAAATTTTTACAAATGGTATTGAAAAATGTATTAAATGTGACAGCACTGAAAATTTAATTAAATATAAATATGCAAAATTTGTGGGCTATTGTACAAAATGTGTTTATACTTTTTTTCGTAAAAATAAATGGAATGCAGAATTAGGGTCTGAAACTTTAGAGAATGGTTATATAATGATTAAAGGTTTTATAAAAAATCATTTAAAAAAACGTCCTATACCAAAACATAGATTAGTTTATGAAGCATTTTTAAATAATTATTCATACACAGAATATTTAGAAGTAATAAAAAATAATTCTTTTAAAGAAAATCACATTTTTTTAAAACCAGAACAAATAATTCATCATAAAGATAATAATCCATTAAATAATGAATTAGAAAATTTGGAATTAACTACTGTTGAAAATCATGTTAAAATTCATAAAGCAAGAAAAAATATTAAAAGGGTTTTACCAAAATCAGTTAAAATTTTAAATATTATTAATCTTAATTATGAAGATGATGTTTATGATTTAACCGTAAAAGAAACTCACAATTATATTGTTAATGGAATAGTCGTTCATAATTGTGGAAAGTCTATTCAAAGTATTGCTGCTGCACTTTTATTACCTGAAGATTATAAAATTTTAATTGTTACTTTAAGAAGTTTAAAATATAATTTTGAAAATGAAATTAAATTCTATACTGATTCTGTAAATGTAATTGATAAAAAATGGATTTCTGGTGCTAAGTTTACTATTGTACATTATGAAGCATTAAAGAAATGGTTTAATGAAATTAAAAAAGAAAAGTTCCATGTTTTTATAGCTGACGAAGCTACTGCAATTAAAAATAAAGATTCTGTAAGAGCAGATAATTTTAAAAAATTAGCTAAGGATGTAAAAAGAGTTTGGTTATTAACAGGAACTCCAATGACTAATCGTCCTTATGATTATTTTAATTTATTAAAAATAATTAAACATGATGTAGCAAAGAATTGGCAAAATTATGTCACAACTTATTGTGATGGTAAACTTAATGATTTCGGTCATTGGGATACAAGCGGTGCTTCTAATTTGGAATTATTATATAACAATACTAAAAGTTCTGTTTTAAGACGTTTAAAAACAGATTATCTTTTGGATTTACCTAATAAATATAGGAATGAAATCTTTTTACATTTGTTTAATACAAAAGGTTATGATAAAGTAATCGATGATTGGAAATTAAAAAAACAAGCAGAAATCTTAGAAGAGTTTGATAAAACTTTAGATGTTGATGATATTGATATAAATGAAATGACTAAAATTATTCTTTGGAGACAATTTTGTGCCTTAGAAAAAATTGAGGATGGAAGTTTATTTGATTTTATTGATTCTAAATTTGATGAAAATCCTGATAATAAAATTGTATTTTTTACAAACTTCACAAAAGTTGTAGATTCCGTTTATGATAAATATAAATCCAAAGCAGTATTTATTGATGGAAGAATTAAAGACCCTAAGGAAAGATTAAAAATTGTAGAAGAATTTAATAGAAATCCTTCTCAAAAAATAATGATTTTAAATATGGCAGTAGGTTCTATGGGTTTAAATATCCAATCTGCTAATATTGGAATAATCAATGACTTTAATTGGGTACCTGCTGTAATGTTGCAATGCGAAGATAGATTATGGAGAATGGGGCAAAAAAGAACAGTAGATATCTTTTACCCACTTTATAAAGATACTTTTGAAGAAATAATGTATAGAGTCATCAACAATAAAATGAAAAATATTTCTATAGCTATAGAAGGACATGAAGAAGAATATTTTACAGGAGAAAAGAAAGTAGAAAAAGGAATATTTTCTGAACTTATCTCAGAACTTAAAACTTTAAGAAAATAGATAAACATTTTCTTATATTTGTAATAAAATATTTATGAATGAGATTTTATTGTGGTTTATTAAAGAAGAAGGGGTTATAAGTTTAGAACCAAGGCTCAAAGAAAAATTGTTAAAAATTAACAATGATATTATTGACAAACATATTAAAATATATGTTGATTTAAAAATCCCTAAATCTAACCATTGGTTTAAAGCAAAAGTTGAAGTAAATGCTCATGAATTAATAATTAAAGAAATTATAAAAACATTAGATTCTGACACTTTTCTTTTGACAAAAGAAATAGATGACGTATTTAATAAAATAGTTAATTTTGAATTGTATAAAAACATGAAAATATATCATATTCCTGATGATTTATTTATTGATGAAACCGAATGGAATTTAATAAACACCGGCGTAGATTTAGGCCAATATCCTTTATTTATTGGACCTCATGGTAGTGGTAAAACTACAACAGCTTATGCTTTAGCAAAAGTAAGAAATTGGGATTTCTATAGATTAAATTGTGGTGCGTTAAGTAAACCAAAAAGTACTTTAGTAGGTGGAATGCAATTAAAAGATGGAAATACATCTTTTCTTGAAGCTGAATTTTTAAAACATTATAAATCTGAGAAAAATACAATAATTTTAGTTGATGAATTAAGTAGAATTGCTTCTCAAGCATCTAATTTTACAATGACAATGTTTGAAAGTTTTGATTCTTATATTTATGTTGAAGAATTAGGGGAAAGAATTTATAAAGGAAAAAATGTTACTTTTGTAGCTGCAGCTAATTTTGGTTTTATGTATTCTGATACAAGAAATTTAGATGAGGCATTTAAAGATAGATTCGACCCTTTTATAATTGATTATTTACCTGAAGAAAAAGAAATTGATTGTATAGTTAGTAAAACAAATTGCTTAAGAGCAGTAGCAAAACAATTAGTTTCTTTAGCTAACCTTATTAGAAAAAATCAAGACACATTAAGAACAGGAATTTCTACAAGAAAATTAATCGGGTTGGCTAAATATTCAACTCAAGGTTGGGATTTAAAAACAATTATAGATAAATTACTTATCAATCTTTTTCTTAATGGAAGTTTTGATAATAGAGAAGCAGTAAGAAAAATTATTAACACTAAAATATAAAATTTATGTTACCAGAAAAATGGGCAGTAAAATTAACAGATAATGTAGAAGGCGATAAATTCATGAGATGGTATAATTCAGAAATATATAGTGGTTATACCGGAAATGCAGGATTATATTATGCAAATAATACTGTTTGTTATACTTTTCAACACATACCACCAGAATTTCAATTATTAACAATAGAACAATTTTTTAAAATGAAAGATGAACAAGAATTTACTCCTGAGTGGGGTAAGAAATATGTTTTTAGTGATTCGCCAATTACTATTAAAAATAGAGGATTTCAGAGAATTTATTTAGGTAAGTTACTTAATGGTAATTTTATCAGTAGTGTATTTAATAGAGATGATTTAAGTCAGAATTGGAAGTATTGTAATCCAATTATAGAAGAACCTATTAAAGAAGTAACATTAGAAGAAGTGCCAGAAAAATTTGGTGTAAAGGAAATTAAAATTAAACAATAATGAACGAATAATAAATTTAGATAATGACTCCTAAAGAAAAAGCAACTGATTTATTTAAACAATTTTATGATTTAACACCTAACGAAGCATTTTTTAATGAACCAATTGTACTTACTGAGCATTATAGTGCAGCTTTGTTAGCTAAAAAATGTGCCTTAATAACTGTAGAAGAAATTTTAAAAAGCAGAGAAATTTTTACGGATTATTGGCAAGAAGTAAAGGAAGAAATTCTTGAACAATATAAAAACATTTAATTTCAAAAAATGACGAATAATTTTAATGAATTTGATTTTAGTGCGTTACATCCAAATTTTTATAATATTGATAAGGAATTTCTTTTATCTTACAAAAGTTTAAATGAAAGATTATCGATATTTTTTTTGGGCGAAGATGAAAGAACTGATAAACAATGGGATGAAGATAGGGTTAGATTAATCACTAAAACATCATATAACTTATTTAAGTTACTAACTAATGAAAATGATTATAATGTTGAATTTGATTTTAAAACAACAAATGCTTATTGCGAATTAACAAATAACAAAGTTTCCATTGGGTTAAATAGCTTATTTAACCCAGCAGTACCAAAATTAATTTCTTGTGATACAATTAAATCCACTATTTTTCACGAATATTATCATAAGAAGTACACTATAACAGAACTATGGAAATACTTTAAAATAGACGGTGATTATAAGCCATACGATAATGAATTTTATAATGATGCAATAAAAAAATTATTAGACATTAAAGGTTTTAGGTTTGTACATAATATTTTAGAAGATAGACGAATTGAAGCATTAGGTGCTAATGAATTTCCAGGTAATGTTTTTTACTTTGAAGAAGCAAGAAAAGAATTTTTTTATCATTATTCTTTTGTTGTATTAGCATTTCCTTCTAATGTAATTCCTATAGAATATTTAAAAATCAAAATTTTATTACCAGAATTTCTTCCGGAGTTTTTTTTAAGAATGCAAGATAATTTTAATCAATGTTTAAATTATTATAAAAAAATTGCAGTAATAAAAAAAGATGAGAATTCAGACATTGCTAAACAATATATTCAAGAATTAGAAATTGATACTTCAAGTTTAGATTTTATTTTAAAAGATGATGTAATTGCAGAAAAAGACATAATTGATTCCTATAATAAAACAAATGCAATTATTAATCAACTTGAAAATTATATTGATACACATACTGATTTAATTTACTCTTTAGATTTTAAAGATATTGTAGAACAAACTTTTGAGATTTTAAAATTATTACCCGAAGAAACTAAAAATGAATTGGATAATAAAACAAATTCTAAACAAGTTTTAGAAAATGAAGATATTGATATTCCAGAAGAAATAAAGAAAAATTTAAAGAAAGTTATAAATGATGAAATAAAAAAAACTTTACAGGAGGAAAAAGAAAATGAAGAAAAAGAACCTAAAATAGAAGTTATCAAAGGTGATGGAAGTGATTATTCAACTGTTAATTTTAAAAAATCTTTTAGTAGTGAAATAGATGTAAATATACTTACGGAAGCAAATAAAATTTCTAAAAAGTTTTCTGAGAAAATGGGATTTTTACTTTCTAGAATAAATAATGAAAATACTATTTTTGAAATGGATGAAGGGGAAATAGATGAAGATGAATTATTCTCATTTAGTTTTAATAAAGATATTTTTAAAGAAACTGAAGAAAAACCTACATACTCATTAGATATTGGAATTTTATTAGATGAAAGTGGCTCTATGAATTATAATATGAAAGTAGCAAAAACAGCACTTTGTGCTTTAATGTTTTCTTTTAAATTAATTCCTAATATAAATTTATTTATTTATGGGCATTCAGCAGATAAAAAAACAGGAGAATTAGATATATTTGAATATTATAATACTATTGAACAAAAAGACGATTGGACAAGTATTTTCAATGCTAAGTCTAGAAATAATAATGCGGATGGATATGCTATAGATTTTATGTCAAAAGTTATGAACAAATCACAAGCAAATGAAAAGTTAATGATTGTAATTTCTGATGGACAACCTAGTGCTAGTAAATATAAAGACGGAGTACAACATACTAAATCTATTGTAGAAAAATTAGAACATAATGGATTTTTTATTATTCAACTTTGTATGGATAATATAGAAAATTCTGCTTCTATGTTTAAGCATTTTATACCATATGAAAATGGGAATTTTTATAACTCTTTACAATCGCTTTTGGAAAGTAAATTAATGAAGTTTTCAGAAGCATTTTAAAAAAAATAATTTCCACTATTTTTTAAAAACATTATGGAATTTTCTAATTTAGTACAAACATCTAAAAATTCTTTTATGTCTTGGGTATTTAATTCAAACCATTCACCTCTATAATGTTTTAATCTATAATGTGCATGAACAGCAACTTCTAGTTGTCTTCCATCAGTTTTAGTTTCAAATGTATTAACTATTATGATTTTTTCAGGATTACCCGTTTGTAAAATATTTTTTCTAGTTTTTTCCTTATGTGAAAATCCAATTTTAAATAAATTGGAATTCTCTTGTTGCATTAAATAAATTTTCTTCATTCATAACTTAAAAATTTGTATATTTATGTAAATTAAATGTAAATTTATGGATTAATGAATTATGAACCAATTGCGGATAAAATAAAGGGTGATTTAAAAATTATGGGTACAATGGTAAGAAAACAACTAGAAAAACAAGAAATTAAAATGAAATTAATAAAACTTTTAAAAAGAAATAATTATGTGCGATAAAAAGAAAATGGTGCAATTGCATTGTCATAGTTCTCATTCATTATTGGATGGTGCTTCAAGCATTAAAAAATTAGTAGCTAAAGCAAAAGAATTTGGACATCAAGCATTAGCAACAACTGAACACGGTTCCCCAGCAGCTTTGTTCGATCATTTTAAGGAATGTAAAAAATCTGGAATTAAACCTATTCTTGGTTTAGAATTTTATATCACAAACGATTTAAGAAGTAGATTACCCCATAAGGAAAGAGAAGGTATTGAAGATAGGGATTATCATCAATCTGTTTATATTAAAAACAAAGAAGGCTATAAGAATTTTAATTATCTTACTTACATTGCACATACTGAAGGATATTATTATAAACCCAGAATTGACTTTGATGTTTTGTTTGAAAAGAAAAATGGGTTGATGATTACCTCTAGTTGTATGGCATCTAAGATTGGTAATTATATTCGTTCAGGTGATTATAATACTGCTGAGGAATTGTTTAAAAAGTATGTACAAGAATTTGGTGAGGATTTTTATGGAGAATTACAGTTTAATGAAATCAAAGGACAAAAGGAAATAAATGACTTTATTATCCATGCTTGTAAAAAGTATGATATTCAAACAATAATCGGAGGGGATGTACATTATGCTAATCCAAATGATAATGTATTACAAGATGCTATTATAAGAAGTAAAAGGGATAATGAAGTTGATTGGGTTATTGATGCAAGAAATTTATATTATCATGATGTTGATGATTATGTAAAGTTCAATAAAGAATTTGGGTTTAATCATTCAGAAAAATTATTAGAAACTTGTTTTGAAAATTCAATTAAATTTTCCGAAAAAATAAATTTTGAATTTGAAACCGGGAAATATCATTTACCAAAAATAAATACAGGTGATTTATCAAGTAAAGAATATATTGAAAAAGCAACTTGGAAAGGTATAGCAAAGAACATTGAAACAGAAAGAAAATATTTCCCTGATAAATATACAAATGAGGATATTGATATAATTGAAAAACAAGTTGAATATGAATTAAAAACAATAGATGATTTAGGTTTAAATGATTATCTATTAATGGTACATGATATTATAAATTGGGAAAAATCTCAAGGTATATTAGTTGGACCTGGAAGAGGGTCAGCAGCTGGAAGTACCGCGGCTTGGGGCTTAGGGATAACAGGATTAAATCCAATAGAACATA
>Ga0007828_1000091_pt1 | contig 28411 bp, 21 predicted proteins | sample CryBogCBE16Oct07_FD_71232 | JGI IMG/M metagenome (GOLD analysis project Ga0007828, IMG submission 71232) | Freshwater microbial communities from Crystal Bog, Wisconsin, USA - CBE16Oct07 | ecosystem: Environmental > Aquatic > Freshwater > Lake | place: Crystal Bog, Wisconsin, USA | collected...
CGTTGGCTACAGCATTAGCAAAAGCAGTAGCTGCATTTTGTGTAATGGCAGTATTAATAGTAGTTAAAGAAGTTCCACTTAATGCTGCAGCATTAACATTTGTTATATTTGTTCCATCTCCAGAGAATGCTACAGCCGTTACGTTATTTGCATTAATATTCCATAGAGCTGCAGTAGCACCAAGATTTAGATTATTTGAAGAAGGAACAAATGCTACGTTAGATTGCCATGCTGAAGCTGCTGAGTTATAAATTAGATTTGCAAATGTGCCAACAACCAATCCAGCATTATTGGATGTAATTGCATTTGTTGCACTATTTGCCAATATTATATTTAAATCATTTGTAATAATAGAAGTAGCATTGATAAATGTAGTTGTTCCAGCAAGTGTTAAGTTACCAGTAACAGTTAGATTTCCACTTACAAAAAGAGCTCCACCAATAGTAGCATTGCCAACAACATTGATAGCAGTCACATTTGTAAGAAGACTATTTGCAGTAAATCCAATAGTAGTTGTGTTAGATGCTTGTAATCCAGTTCCAGATGCCGTATTTGCAATTACTGTTCCAGTAAATGTTGAACCAGATAATAAGGCATAATTGGATAAGTTACTTGATAATTGTGATGTATTAACATAATTTAATCCAACCACATAAGATTGAGTAGCTACTGATGAACCAGAAATTGTTAATGATGAGAAGTTACCACTATTTGCTGTTCCAGAACCAATAGCTCCTGGTGAATTCCATGTGTATCCTAAGAGAGCAGATGAATTAGCAGAAGTTCCACTAAATGTAGTAGAATTGATTGTAGAATTTACTGATGCATTACCAATGCTTATTGTGTTTGTAGTTTTAGTAAATGTAAATCCTGCAGTAGCATTTAATGAACCACCATCATTAAATTGCACTTGAGTAGTTGATCCAGCAACTCCAGGCGCTGGAGTATTCCAATATAATCCACCTGTTGCATTTGATGTCAATACCTGATTTGCTGTACCAGTAGCACCATTAACACTTAGTGTTGAAGTACCTAGAACAATAGATCCACCGGTAGTTAATGTTCCACCAAAATATGCACCACCAACAACATTAATAGCAGCAACATTTACTAATGAACTATTTGCAGTAAATCCGATAGATATAGCATTTGATACTTGTAAACCGGTTGCTGATGTAGTATTAATAGTTAAAGTATTTGCAATATTGGTCAATCCAACAACATTAAGTGCTGCTGCATTTACTAGAGAGCTATTTGCTGTAAATCCAATATTGGTTGTATTAGATACTTGCAAACCAGTTCCAGTTGCAGTATTTGCAATTACTGTTCCAGTAAATGTTGCACCACTTAGTAAAGCATAGTTTGCTAAGTTATTTGATAGTTGTAACGTATTGGCATAACTCAATCCAATTACATAAGATTGAGTAGCTACGGCTGAACCAGAAATAGATAATGATGAGAAGTTACCACTATTTGCAGTTCCAGAACCAATGGCCCCAGGTGCTGCCCAAGTATAACCTAAGAGAGTAGAAGAATTAGCTGATATACCACTAAATGTAGTAGAATTAACTGTAGAATTTACCGAACTATTACCAATTGTAATAGAAGTATTCTGAATAGATACACCATTTGAACTTGCACTAATTGTACTAATTGAAATATTAGAAGAAGCATTAATAGTTGTTGCAATTACATTACCATAAAAGGCAGGTGAAACTACATTTCCAGAAGTAATAACTTGTCCCGGAAGAACATTTACATAAGTTCCAGTATTACCTACTCGAATAGATGAAGAATTTGCAACAACACCATTAGATGATGCACTAATTGTTCCAATATTAAATGATGTAGAAAGATTAACAGAAGGAGCAGTTAATCCTGATGATACTAAATATGTTCCAGTACCAGTATAAACATTAGTTGTATAAAGAATATTCCAATAATTTGAAGTATTGCCTAAGTTGTAAATAGCATTTGCTGATGGCACAAAATCAGCGGAGGCTGTCGCAGAACCTATTGTAACAGTAGTACCAGTTACATATAAGTTTCCACTAATTCTTAGATCTGTGATTCCTGCAGTGGTAGAATTACCTACATATACAGTATTTGCACCCGTATATACATATCCAGATTTTAATACAACATCACTAGTTGTATTAATTGTTGCAGCATTTACTGTACCAGTTGTCCAAATTCCTGTAGAATTCATATAAACGGCAGAAGCAATATTTGCTGTACCACTAGCATAAATGTTTGTAGCATTTGCTGTAGTTACTGAAGTATAAGAACCTACAAGATTTGCATTTACTGTAGTAGCTGCAACTGTTGTAGCTGATAAGTTACCAGTAATATTGGTAGCATTAACATTTGTAGCAATGATTGTATTTGTAGAAACATTAGCAGAAGCAATTACAGATGTTGCATTAACATTAGTAGCAATAACTGTATTTGTATACACATTAGCTGATGCATTAACTACAGTAGCTGATACGTTACCTGTATGAATTCCAGTAACATTTGCTGTTACCGTAGTAGCAGCAACTGTTGTAGCTACAAGATTTCCAGTAATATTGGTAGCATTAACATTTGTTGTAGTAATAACTGGTGTAGAAATATTAGCTGTTGCATTGACTACAGATGCATTTAAATTACCAGCAGTTATTAGACCAGTTACTGATAGAGTTCCTGCAGCTGAAGCATTAACATATACACTGGTATTTCCAAGCTGTATAGTATTTGGTGTAGCTAAAAATCCATTGGAAGAAACTCCAATAGTGCCAGATGTAATATTAGCAGTAGCATTAATAAATGTTGCTATTACATTACCATATAGAGTTGGAGCTGTAACATTTGCTGAAGCATTAATATATGTTGCATTAACATTTGCCGTTACCGTAGTAGCAGCGACTGTTGTAGCTACAAGATTTCCAGTAATATTGGTGGCATTAACATTAGTAGCAATAACTGTATTTGTATACACATTAGCTGATGCATTAACTACAGTAGCTGATACGTTGCCTGTTAAAATACCAGTAACATTTGCCGTTACCGTAGTAGCAGCGACTGTTGTAGCTACAAGATTTCCAGTAATATTGGTAGCATTAACATTTGTAGCAATAACTGTATTGGTATATACATTAGCAGAAGCATTAACTACAGTAGCTGATACGTTGCCTGTTAAAATACCAGTAACATTTGCCGTTACCGTAGTAGCTGTTACAGTTGTACCTAATAAGTTACCATTAATATTGGTAGCATTAATAGTAGTAGCATTAACATTTGTGGCAAATACAGTATTTGTAGAAACATTTGCAGAAGCATTAATAGATGTCGTATTGACATTTGTAGCAAATACAGTATTTGTAAAAACATTTGCAGAAGCATTAACTACTGTTGCAGCCACATTACCAGTCAAAATACCAGAAATATTTGCTGTAATATTAGTAGCATATATATTTTGAGTAGTAACATTAGATGTAGCAATTATAGATGTAGCATACACATTGATTGTGTTAACATTTGTTGTAGTGGTAAGGGAACCACTTACAGATACATTTCCTGTATTTGTAGTACCGGTAATAACTACATTACCTTGAACGTTTGCAGTTCCAGTAACGGTTAATGCCGCATCTGGAGAAGTATTATTAATACCTACGTTAGTGGTACCACCTGAAGCATAAATTAAACTACCATTAACGACAAGACCATTTTTTACAATAAAGTTATTATTAGACGTTGCCATCTTGGTTCCCTTTCCCCAAGTATATTATTTCTTTTATTTATATAAAAAAAGTATTATACTTATTCTACTTTTATATTAATAGAATTGCCGTTACTAGTAAAATGAACTGGAATATTATTTTGAGAAATTACTTTTATATTAAATATAGATTCAGAATATTCATGAGTAGAAATAGTTATTTCATTATGCGTAGTATTTAAAGTAGAATGAATTGGTGTAGATGTTTGCTCAATAACTTTTACATTAATAAGCATATGGATATGTAACTCCTGGGAGCTGTGTTACTTCAGGAGTCACTGTTAAGATGCCTTCTACAATACGTGTAATAACGTTTGCAGAACTAGCAATAATAATGTCATACACATATCTACCATAATACATTCCAGCTGTAGTATTTGCATCTAATGATAGAGTAATAATTCCATTATTAGGTTGAGGAATATTTGTAGTAAATGGTATTGAAGTACTGGAAGTATACCATTGTCTAATTTGACCATATGCAGTATATCCAGTTAAGTCTAAAACTTGACCGGAATCGTCTGTTAGATTTAATTGAGTATTAAACGTTGTACCTTGATCTACTAAAATATCTGCCTTTGCTGCCATGAAATTTCCTCGTTATATTACACAGATAGTGTAGTTCTTTGAAAATTCACAGTTGAACTAACTTGAGTTGGAGATACTAATAGATTAATTGTACCAGCCGCCATATTTGCACTAAATACACCCATAGATCCATTATTAGCTAATGTAGCATATTCTGTTATAAACACATTAGTTCCATCTTGCAATAACATAATTTCAGTTGATTGATAACCACTAGCAGTTGCAATCTGTAATAAATATTTTGCACTTCTATATGTTGATGCAGCAAAAGAATCAACTATCTGATTTGTTGCAGTATTAGATAATACTACTTGACCAGCTGAAAATGTTGAAGTATTAGTTGAAAAATTACTTGAAATTATTAAAGTATTAGATACACTATTGTTTCCACCACGAATATTAGTAACAGCAACTAAAGTATTTGCAGAAAATATTCCATTTACATAGCCATTGCCTGAAGTAACACCAAGTGTAGAATTTGCAGTAACGACAACATTTGCTATAGCCGTAGCGATTTGATTAGTTTTCAATACCCAATCATTAAATGTGTCGGTTGATGTAACTACGTTAGCTTGAGTAGGATTAGCCATTATTTTTATTCACCAATTCTTTAATCAGAGATTTAATTTCATTTATTTCTTTAACTAGATCTTCTACTTTATGATCAATTTCATTTTGTTGAACTAATCGATCTCTCATTAACAAATAATTATTAAGTTCAGAGACATTTCTATTTATAATTGCTCCAGTATGTGTGTCTCTATATAATCCTGGAATTGAAGTTTGAATAAATCTTTCCGTTTCCATTAGGAGCTTAATCCTACTGCTGTTAGAGATGAAAGTCTAGGAATTACTGAAATATTATTTGAAAGCAATATCATTTTAATTTGTAGAGTATCGTATGTATCCATCTCATTTAATGAAGAATTATAATATCTAACTACTCCATTATTTTGTGGATTAGTAAATGCCGTATATGGATTTGATACTTTATCAATTTGGAATCCAGGTTGTGTAATACTGGTATTTGCAATGGTAGTATTAAGAGTTAACGAAGTACTATTAGCAATTGCTATTACTGTAGCTACAGCATATGCACTAGGACTATATGGATTCCAAATCTTAACAACATCATTTACAAAAATTTCACCAGCATTTGATCCATTAGCAAAATTTGTTCCAATACCAGTAACTGTACTTCCTGATACAGTGACTGTACCATTGGCAGTATAAAGACTTGGAGGACTATTAGGCAATCCAAAACTCAATTGTACATAGTTATTTGATTGTATAGAACTACTTGGAGAACTAGCACCAGCAGGAATTGATTGATATAATTGTGTCCATTGCTTAAGTGTAAATGTATCTGAATCTCTTGAATTGTATAATTTAGCATATGCTATTACACTAGTGCCTACTGGAATAAATCCTGTAGTTTGAACTAAAAGATCTTGTGCAGAATATGTAGGATCAAAATTAATCTTAGTTGTAATATGTTTTGCTAAAGCATTACCATAACTAGTATTCTCATTAGTATAATCATTATTAATATTTACAGCTGATGAGAAAATATCTAATTTTTGATTTGTTATATATGGACTATCAAAAATACCACCAGTATTGGAATCTTGATTTAGTTGAATTTTAAAAACAGCCGATTTATTATTTGATCCATAAAGATATTTTGGACTTTGTGCAGCTTCAATTGATCTAGATGCAATAACTCCATTATAGCTATTCAATAATGTTTTAGAATTATTGATTGCGGTTGAAGTTAAAGCCGTATTGACAAAAAAGCTAGTTGCATTAGTAGTAGCAAATACATATGAAAGACTTGAGTTTCCACCTTTAGAAGTATTAATACCAATTTCTGGCTGAAATTGTGTAACTGGAAAAGCAAATATTGTAGACAAATATGTATTTGCATTAGATATTGATCCAATTAAAGGAGTTTGTGCATAAACATTTGTTGATGCCGTTGTTGTACCAGTAAAATTAGTTGATACGTTTACAGTATTTGTTCCAATAGCAGTAATAGTTGTTCCTACTTGTATACCTGCAATATTAGCAAAAACTGGTTGACCGACAAATAGATTGTTTACTGATGAAACACTAGTATATTGATTACTACCATTTGTCAAAGTAGCAGTAAATACTGTGCTATTTGTAAAATATAAAGTTGAATTTGCAGTAGAATTTGTAAGGAATACTACATTTGAAGATACATCATTATGAAATACTGTACCAACTGGAGCTTTAAAGAAATTAGCTGCTGAATTTGTATAAGGAATGGGTTCAGATACAGTTAATGATGTGTTATTAGCAATTGATGCTATTTGTCTTACAACAAAATTTGTTGCATTTGTATATGCAACAATATAGCTACCATTGACAAAATATGAAGTAAATGCTGTACCTGTTCCTAAAACAGTTGAACTATTTGTTGTAAAAGAAACTGTTTGTGCAGAAACATTTGATAATAGTGGGAATGCAAGTTCACCACCTTGGAAAGAACCTTGCTGACGGTTAGTTACAAAAAATTCTAATCCATTATTTACAATTTCATAAGTTGCAGTATTTGAAGTAAATTGTGCAATTCTAATTCCATATTTTAATTGCGTATTTTGAATAGGTGTTATGATTCCACCTGTTGCATAATCAAATAATTGACCAATATTTCCACCAGCAAATCCTGGGAAAGGTTGATTGGTTGTTCCTATAATTGCATCACCTTGTTTAGCTTTCCATAATACATAATCATAATCATCAGCTTGAATATTAATAGAATAAGTTTTTCCAGTTAATAAAGGAAGAGGCTGATTAAACACAAAAGTAGTTGCAGCAGTAGCATTAGAAGATACTATAACATTTGCATAAGAAACGGTAGCTATTGATTGAGTATATCCTGAAGCATATAATGGTGCACCATTTGAATCAGTATCACAAATAGTAATAGTTACTCCTGGTGCAGATGATCCACTAGAATTTATAGAATTTGGTTTTTGTTTAAAATATAAATCGACGCTGGTAATGAATACTCGTGAAGAATTATTAACAGAATTTGGATCAATATAAAAAGTTTGCGATTTTATATACATTATATTCTCCTAGAAACCAATTCCACCAATAGCGCCAATTCCACCTATTCCACCTCCAAGCCCACCAATGCCTGCAATTAGATAATATGTATTAGGACCAATGGGAATGGTTGGACCACGATCTGGTTCAATATCTTTAGCTTCTTGACTGATAAACTTAATTGTTACATCTGCAGTAGAAGATCCATCAGAATTACTTAAATGTCCATTTTTTGTACCAGCATGTCTATTAATCATATCTTGAGCAGCTGTTACATCAGTATATGTTGAAGGCAATCCTGAATTATAATAAAAATTAAACGTTAATCTACCATTATCACTTGATGTAAGTGGAGAACCTTTAACTCCGCCATATGGCTGACAGTTTGCAGAAACATCTATATTATCAAAAGTAAATGTATGAACAGTTGATGGTTTTAATCCAGTTGCTGTAAGAATAAATGCTTGAGACGCAGCAAAATATGCAGATGTTTGTTTAATAGAAGTATTTGGAGGAGCCACATTTGCTTTTAAAGCTGGAATACTTAAATTGATATCACCTGTATGCCCTACACCCAATCCTGGAAGATTTAAAGTATAATAACCGGGACCATAATTGAATGATCCTGGTATAACAAGATTTGTTGTAATTGGATAAACTGTAATAGTCATATCAGTCCTTCGCTGTGTCTGTAGATTATTTATATGATAAAGTTACGAACTTACTTTTGTTGTGTATATATATTGCCTATACGTCCAATTAATCCACCAACACCTGTGAATACTAATCCTACGCTAGATCCACCAGCACTAGTAATTCTACCAGAATGAAGATCATCATCATCAATCTTAGTAATAAGAGTAAATGTTGGCGGATTACTTACTAACTTACCATGATATTGTGTAACTGGTGGTGGATCTTTTACTTCTACTGGCTGACTTGTGGTATTACTAATAGCCCCATTTGTAGCACTTAATTGAGAAAGCAATACCGTTTGGGCATATGGTAATGTTAAGAATAGTCCATTAATAGCACTATTAGTTGATACGTTTGCAGTATTAAATCCAAATTCAATATTATTTAAAATTTGTTTTGCCGTAACTTCATTTTTAATAATAGTTGCAGAATATTCAGGATTATTAATATCTGTATAATTTGTAGTAGTAAAATTATCAGCAAAGAATCCATACTTAAAGCGATTAATATTAGCATTAATAGAAGAAGGTATAGCAAGATTATTAATGCCTTGTTCTAATTGACTCAATGAAACATATTGTTCAAGAGCTGCAATTCTTCTTTCAAGAGTTGCAATTTGTTTCATACTATATGCTTGAGGTTGTAAAATAGAAATCTGACTATCTGGAATTACAGGAACAGCAATACTATGATTTGTAATACGCTGTACAGAATACACTTGACTTCCTATACCTTTATCAACAATACTAGTATAGTTAGAATCTAATTGTTGAGGAATAGAAGGATATGGAGGAACAAATAGAAGATTGATGGTCATACTATCTGGTGGTTCTGCTGGTGGAGATAATGTACCAGTTCCAGGCGTACCTGAAAGAACTTTAATATTTCCAGTTTTATCAACAATAATTCTATCAACTCTTCCCATATATTGAGTAACAGATTGAGTATACATTGCGCCATCAATTGGGAATAGCTGTGTAGTTAATGAGCTAAACTTTACAGTATCTCCATTGAATACTAATGTAGCAGAACCAGATGAAGTTGCTGCAGAAGATATTGTAATTGCAGTACTATTGACAATAGATGCAACTGTAGTATTTGCAGGAATGCCAGCAATATTAGCAGTAACTCCAGTACCTACTACAATACCAGAAGTATTTGGAGATAGACCAGTAATAGTAGTATTTGTATTTAGAGTACCAGTCATTACAAGAGTTTGTACTGCACCATAATCTACTGGATTTACTGTAGATAATCCATTATTTCCTGCCGTAACTCTAGCAGTATTAGCTACACGAGGTCTAAAATCAACATGATCAATTGGATCACGATAATTGCCTTGATCATCTACCAATTCAGGAATTTCATGAGTATGAATAGATGTACTACCAGTAGCAGAAACATTAACATATGGCTTAGTATCATCTACTGGATACGAACTTCTAGTAAAGATGCCTGCAGTACCACTTATTGTAAAGTGATCAAATTGAACACATAAAGCATCACCATTACCAATAGAAAGTGTTGATTTTGGTTTTAAATATAGATAACTTAAATCATAATAATCACTATGTTGCTTATGATCAATATAAAATTGATTTGTAACATCTGTCCAAGTAGAAGGAACATTTTGTGGATTTGCAATATTAGCTGTTGTTGTAAGAATGCTTGTATTTACATCCTTATAAACTTTCTTTAATCTAAATGCATCAGTATGACCTAAAGGCCATGGTCCTGAATTTCCAGCAGAATTATTTGCAATATTAATAATAACTGTAGTATCGCGTCTTGAAGTTTTTCCAGTAGTTGGTTGATTAACTGCAGTAACTGGAGTCATAACTGTGACGTTTGCTGCAGGACCTGAAAGAGGTGCTAAAACTTTTCCAAGATTAATTGTTAATAATGATCCATTGGCAGAAATATTTGCGGTTCTATCGCCTAGCAATCTACCATTTAATGGAACAGGAACATGCTGTGGGAAGAAAGATACGGCATTTGCTGTAGTATTAGAATTTGCAAGATTACTATCCATCTGCAATGCCGTAGCATTAATAATATTATTAATTCTTTTAACTTCACCACCAGTATTACTATAGATCTTTAAATAATCTCCAACTGAGAATCCTGTAGTTGATGAAGTAGTTACTACATTATTTGAAGCTACTGTAGTAAATGTTACTGCAGTATTAGTATTTGCCTGAGCATTGTTGGCATGGAATACTACACTTAATTGTGAAAGTTGAGAATCTGATAGAATTGCACCATTACCAAATGGGAAAATGTGTGATCCTAGTTGTAAAGAAATAGATCCTGCACCAGTATTAATAGATACGTTACTAGCTCCATGAAATAATCCTTTATATTGGAAATTTATATTACTAGTAGCTTGTGTAGAAATTGCACCATGATTAAATATCATTTGAGATGATGCAGCATTGGAAACTACTGCAGCATTTGCACCAATTGATGGTACATTAGTCAATACGATATCTGCAATTCCACTAAATGTATTACTATAATATACGCTTCTTGCATTTAATAGATTTTTTCCAGGATACATATTGATATCAAAAAGATATAATCTACTGGTTGCAGAAGGAGTTCCTGGTACACCAGATTGTGGAATCATAGAACGAATTCTTGCTGTACCAATAGCATTGCCTGCTGGCAAAGTATTTCCTGTAGAATAATTTGTAGAATTTGTAAGAAATTGTTTAGCTGTATCATAAAGAGTAACATAATCACCGGTTGTATAGTTAAATACGCCTCCAATTTCTTGTACATTAAAGAAATTGCCGTAAGTTATACTCATAGCAGAATTAATACTAGTAGTATCAGTTCCTTGTTTTACTGGTAAAAAGAAGTTTGAATATGTCTTTACTCTATAACCAGAAATATATCCAGAACCAGGATCAATGATTACATTAAAAGTATTAGCTTGAGTAGAAGAATTACTAGCACTATCAAGATTTGCTGTTTTTGTTGATAGTAAAAATGGATCATTGACAAAGTTACCAGCAGATTCATAAGTTCTTTGAGCCATAGCATCGCCCAAAACATTATATGATGTCTGTTGATTTTGTAGATAAGGTTGACCTAATGAAAATGCAGTAATTGGAAAAAATGCACTATTACCTGAAGCTGATGTTGCATTAATAACAACTAAAGAAGGACTTAGAAGAAGTCTATCAGCTCCAGGGGCTTGTGAATTGAATGTTCCAGTAGCATTATCAAGTAAAGTTTGATCAATATTACTATTAATAAGACTTTCAGCAGTATTAAATCCTACAAATACTTGATCAGGAGTTTGTGAATATTTGCTTACAATTGCAATTTGTGGATTTACATAAAGGAAATATCCTTTTTGATAGATAATACCTTGTGATACACCAAAAGCATATCCTAATCCTACTGGAGGACTACTACCAGATGTTGCAGTATTAGCAACAGTTACTTGACAAAGATAATTTTGAGCAGTTAAACTAGATCCAGTATCTGCAATAAGATTTGTAATAGCAGCACTATTATTTGCGGTTTTAATTGTGGCATATGGAGCAACAATATATCCATTGCCCTGTGCTGTCATTAATACTTGAATGACTTTGCCGGTACCATCTGTAACAGGAATAGCAGTAGCTCCAGCACCAATGATATTATTGACGGTTACATATGTTGAAATTGATCCGCCTGTGCTATTAGAAATAATAACACTATTTCCAGTATTAAATGACCAATTGTTTGTAGTTGTAATACTAGAATTTGCCATATCATTGGCATATGGCCGCACTTTAAGAATTAATGTATTTGCAATTGCAGTAGTATTCACTTCTGTAATAACAGCTCTAGCACCAGAAACTGGATCACTTATTGTATTAGCAGTTGAAAGCGCTGAAAAAATTGCACTAGCAATTGTTGCAGAATTTGCAGAATTATTTCCAACTGCAAGTGCAGACATGAATACTAAACTATCGCTATTACTAAATCCAGCACCAGTTCCACCAACTGGAACATTAGTTTGGAAAATAGAATTATTTGCATCATAGATAGTTAGAATATCGCTTGAATTATATGCAGTTTGAGTGCCACTATTGCCAGAATTGATATATCGAACAAATAATGTATTAAGATCTGGAGCCTGTGAAACATATCCAGAATTAGCATTTAGAATAAATGATACTAGATTTGAAGATGCGCTTTTTGCATATAGATTTACATAATTTCCAATTGCTACTGGAGATCCATCAACTTGTGTATCAAGAATTTTTACATAAGGATAGTTTGTGTAATATTGAAAATTACAACCACTAATAATTGTACCTTTAGAGAAAATATTATCGCCAAATCTTTCAATCTGCTTTTGTAGCATTGATTGAAGAACATTCAACTCTCGGGTTTGTAAAGCTACACCAGGCTTAAATAAGACTTGATGATAGTTTGTGGATTCATTATAATCATCAAAATATGGAGATACCGAAAGGTCTGTTGTAATTGGCATGTAAATCCTCTAGTATTGCAAAATTAGCTTTATGGTTTCAGATTGTGTGTTTGATCTATTGACCGCATCAAAGTTTTCAATGTAAATCACATCACCGCTTTCTGGAACCAAATCTGGCCCATATTTAGTATTTATATTAAATATTGTAGAACCACTATTATTTGTTAAAGTGTTTGAAGAATATATTGGACCTAATTTTGAAGTCAAATATACAGTAGTTCCGGAAGCATTATTTGAATGAAAAATTGCATTTGATACTGTAATATTATTTTGATAAACTATTTCATTTTGTGTAAAAGATGTTCCTTGTGTATAAGATCCATTATATGAATATAATTGATTAAATGTTTTGAAACCTTTAACAACATTATTATTTAAAATGCTAACAATTTGAGCAGTAGCTGATGATGTTGATCCTACAATATATCCTACACTACTATTAGGTGAAACCATAAATCCTCCAGTAGCATTAGTTACTTGTAAAGGATTAGATACAGTTACAATAGCAGTAGATGTTACATTTCCTATAGTTTGTGTAATTTTTTCACCTACAGTAAATGTTCCAACACTATTTGTTGTTGTAAAAACTACATTTGAAAATAAAGGATCTTTTAAAATACCAACAGTTTGATAATCATTATACGTAGTTATAGTATTGCTTTCACTATTAGCAAATGTCGTACTAATGCCTACTGTTGAACAATATAATTCTGCTGCAGCGTTTGATCCATGACCGCCCTTAGGACCAGAAATTACTCGTACACTTGCAGCATTAGTTACACCTACTTGTGAAGAAACTATAACATTCGCATAAGCAGAATATATGTGTTGCCCTCTATTTAATACAACAATCTGTGAAATAGAATTTCCAGCTGTTGAATTAACTATAGCAATTGCCGCAGCATTGACTACTTCATCACTGCTATTTTTAATTACAATTGCAGGTGAAATTAGATAAGTTGAAGTATTATCAGGCACAGTAGTAAATTGTGATGCAAGAGTTACATAAATTCCTGAATTATTTGAAATATGATTAATAATAGATTTATATTGACCTGCTCCAGTTCCACCATTAACATACAAATAGCATCCAGTATAAAAATTATTACTCTTAGATGCAGTTGAATCTAAACTAACTAATGGATTTAAAGTATTTACCACTGATACTGAAGAAAATGTTCCATTATGATAATTATTATATCCAGAACCAGACATAGATACAATATTATTATTACTATCTACTGGAACAATAACATCAATAGCTCCGGATACTGCAGTCGTAACTACATTTGCATCAATTACTACTGGAATATATACAGAAGTAGCAAATTTATTATATATGGCATTAGTAAATCTATACATATATTTCCACTGATATCCATCAGCAGTTTGATAGTATGAATCTCCAGCATGCATATCAATATATAATGGAGAATATGAAGAAACACCATTATTATTATTGTTTAAACATTTCCATACATAATAATAAGTTCCATCATATGTATATACATAAAATTGTTTAGAACTTAATTGAATATCCGCATCATCATACATATCATATATACTACCAGATACCCATTTAGTTCCATGCACCATTAAAGACACATCAGATGCTTGAATGGATTTTCCAAAAATCATATTGTTATAAACATTAAAATTTACTGTAGATGGATTATCATAATATTGAGGAACAACTCCGCTGGACCATGGTTTACTTGATCCAGCAAACATATAATATCCTGATGTAGATGTTACATACGAATTGATAACTGCTGAACCACTAGATGTAGCTTGAGAAGACATTACAATAGTAGAAGAATTTACAGAAGCTACAGTAGTTCCAGTTGGAATGGCAGATGCTATATTTGATGTAAGCAATTGCCCAACTGAAATGCCAGTATTAGATGAAATGGAAGTAATCCAGGCATTGCCACTAGTTAATGTTCCAGTAATAGATGCAGAAACCGTATTTACTGCACTATTAAAAGAATTTACAAATGATATTGCATTTCTTAATCTATAATTGTTAGGAATTAATTGTGTAACTGCCATCTTTTATCCTAAAATAGGTCCAGTGTTAGAATTTGTAATACTTAATGGAGTAGATATAGTTGTTTTTTTAACAACTGCGCCATATAAAGCTGTACCTGCAGTATGAACAACATCTCTTACCATTGTATAATATTTTGTCAAATCTAATGATGACTTAACTTCATATGAAAAGTTTTGATAGAAAAACCCATCTTGAATGTATTTATTATCAGATAAAAATCCTTTAGTAGATGAATAATATCCAGTACCAGTACCTTGTTTACCTAAAACGGTTCTAGCAAGACCAAATCGTCCTGAACCATCCTGTGCAGTAAACACCACGCTTTCTGCATTAACATAACCAATACCTGAAGATTGTACAATTAAACTAGAAACAGTTCCATTACCAGTAATAACTCTACTAGTTACATTAGCATTATCTCCAGAAACGGCTGATTTTAAATCAGGAGATACTGCTATAGCATTAGTAGTTGATCCACTTTGTGAACCAACAATTAGTTGAGTAGTACCATTACCAGATACTACGAAATCTTGCATAACACTCAAGCGTTTAACTTTAATAACCGTGCTATTTGCAAATTTAATACGTCCTAATGCAGTACCATAAACCGTAGTCAATACACTTGATACATTTGATGTATTACCAGAAGATAATCCAAATACATTTTGAGATGCTGTCCATCCACCATTTCCAGTATTACTAAAATATAATATTGTATTTCCTGAAAGATTTGTAATAACACCAGTTGCCGCTAAAATAGAAACTGTGGTTGAGCTATTTGCTTTAGATGGTACAGCATTTAAATATAAAGCTGTAGAATTGATAATATTATTAATACTACGAATATCTTTATTGCCAATAATTAAGTTTTGACCAGAAGCAAATGTTGTAGTAAAATTAGGTGCACCGGTATTAGCAATTAATATAGTATTTGCAGTATTCGCAAGATAAGTTCCAGAAGGAGTGCTATTTATTTGATATATTTGTTCATTGAAAATGAAACTAGAATTTGTAGTAAGAACTAATTCATTTATTGATGATAAAGCAACATTTTGTGTTACTTCTTCACCAACAATAAATGCATTATTAGTATTTGCAACATTAATAATATAATCTCTTTTACCAGCAGAAGCTATAGCTGGCTCATATATTTCTACATATGGATTATCGGTATAATTTTTACCAGGGTTTGTTGTAATAATAGTTTCGATTTCACCAGCATTAATAATATTATATGCAAATATACTTGTAAGATAATCTGAAGTTAGATTTGCACTTGGTTTTAATGGAAATCCAAATGCAGAAGAATTTAAAGGTAACATTAAAAATGGAATATTTGAAATATTTTTGCCTGAAAGTTTATCAGTATAATTATAAAGGGTCTCTGTAGAATTTATAGAACTAATTGCTATATTAGCATTAATTCCAGATGAATATCCTAAAAGAGTTGCATTAACAGTTTGTACAGATGAAACTGCAGTTATAGTAGCATTAGCAGTAGAAGTATTATATGTAATAGATGAAATGGTTGCATTTGCACCTGAAATACCGCCAACAATATTATAATAAGCATTTGCTGTAAATGCTCCACTAATTGTATTATATACTATAGTAGATGAATTGGCAGAAAGAAGAATGCCAGCGGCAACATTTGCTGTACCATTACTTTGATATATGCCTTCACCAATTAGAAATGATCCATATAATTCAGTAAATGTTAATGACGCCCCAATTGTAGTGGTACCAGTAAATGCACTATTTAATACGATAGCACTAGAATTAATGCTATACACTGTAGTATTAGCAGGCAAGCCGGATGTAGTTGATGTTACAACAGCATTTGGTGCAATATTTGAGAATGTAACAGTAGCCGAAGAATTAGTTGTACCAAAATATGGAGTAGAAGTTATAATAGTTGTTCCAACAATATTAGCAACTAAAACACCATTAGCAAAGTTTGTTGTTGGAGAATATACGGCTTGACCTACAAATATTCCAGTATTAGATGATACACTAATATTTGCACTATTATTTGTTAATGTAGCTGAAGTTATTGTAGTTGCTAAACTTGCTCCATATGAAGTAATATTATTACTAGAAGCCGTCAATGTTCCAGTTGATGTTATAGAACTAATTGTTGCATTTGATGTATCTAATTGAATGCCTGTATTAGTGCCGGTAGTAGGCGTAAAAGAACCACTATTATATGATACAGTAATTGCTGTACTATTACTACCTAAAATAGTAGCTGTTGCAATATTGGCTGATCCATTACTTTGATATACGTATTCTCCTGGAAAAAAGGTTCCATTGACTCCAGAAACAGTTACATATGCAGGATATATTGAAGAAACTTGCGTGTAGTTTCCTGATAATGATCCATTAAGACCTGTAATACCAATTTGTGTATTAAAGTATAGTACATTGGCTGTAGCCCCTGAAATTAAACCAGTAATAGTTTGACCAGAACCAAAATATGATTCATATAAATTAGCAACACCTAAAGTTGTTATCGTTGTGGTTGTTGCAACAACATTTGCATTTGCACCAGAAGAATAGCCCTTAACAGACAATGTACTATTAAATGCACCATTAGTTGTAGCTACTATAATTGATGTGGCATTACTTACTAATACTGTACCAATAGCAACATTAGCAGATGTATTAGGCTGATATACAATTTCATTATATTGATATTTGCCAGTATAATTTGAAAGAGTTAATAATGTATAGTTATTACTGTATGCTGTAGTGATTATGCCATTAGCATTTCCATCTGCAGATACTACAGGTTCATTTACAATAAATGTACCAGTAATAGGTGTAGCATATACATTAACTGTAGATGAATAACCAAAAGCATTTACATAAAGATTAGATGATGGTGAAGATGGAATTGAAATTACTACATTTGAGAATTTTTCAAAAGGTCTTTGAGAAGTTGGAACTGTTGAATTAACAGAGCCTAGATATAATACAGTATTTGAAATTAATATATTTGAATTTGTACTATATCCCCAACCACCATCAACCAAATTAAAACTTACAATTCCAGTAACACTTTGAGTTGTAGCTACTCGTGCAGTACCTTCTTGTCCAAAATTTGATGTTAGATCAACAATATCACCTACAGAAAATCCTTGACCACCTTGATCAACAATCAAAGAAGATAAAGAGCCAATAACTATAGGAACATCATGCATATCATTGTTTACATTTAATAATTCACCTGTTATAAAATCTTTTTCAGAAACATTAGTTAAAAAGAAAATATAAATTAATTTAGAACCAATTTTTCTTGTAACAATACGATCTACGAAAGCTGTTGCACCAGATACAACACCATTAATTTTTTTACCTAAATATTCCATATTACGTGGAGAAGAAGAAACTTCTAAATATTTTGGTACTGTCCAAGTGCCATCAGATGGTTTTAAGATATCTGTAGCTGGCAAATATACTTCAATATCTTCTTTAAATACTAATTGAAATAATAATTTAAGAGCTCTTACATTTCCCTTAGCTCTATATAGATCTAAAATCTTTTTAACTGTTAATCTTTTGTCAGATAAAGTATCAAATTGAATACCTTGAAGATATGTATTTGTAAAATACACAATAAATTCTTCTAATGTATTATCAATATCAATATAATTTAAAAGATTTCTAGATTGATATATGGGATTGCCTTGTTGTTCCATCCACTCGTAATAAGCTTGAATGAAAGCAATTAATACCGGCCCCTCTTCATTATAAAATGCAGGAAACTGACTTTGAATAAGATTAGATATAGTTTGTTCTATTTGACTCATTATTGTCTAACAATCTGAACAGTAACGTTGATTTCATCATTTGGAATTTCAAAAATAGTATTTTGAGAAGTACTATTATCTTTATTGGCTGGCATTGCATAAATTCGAATAGAATCACCAAAGTAATTTGAAGTATAAAAATTATTCAAATTGATAATTCCATTAGCATAATCTACAGTTCCAACTCCACTACTAACAATAGTATGATGCAACCCATCTCCTTGAGCTTGCACAATACGCAAATTACCCATTCCATCATCTTCAATATTTACTACGATACCATTATACATAAATTGTGATGAAGATATTGCATGTTCATCTGTTGCTTTATGAACTAATGGTTGAGGCGGAAGATTTTGGTTAAATGGCATATTAAATGATATAGTATAATTTTTTGATCCTAAAGCAGAAGGTATTATTTTTTTCATTAATACATAATCTGTTTCATTACTAATTATACTAGGATGTGCAGCGTCAATTGCAGCAACTAATTTTGAATATAATAGAGTAGATTTGAAATTTTCTAGATTATGCATACTATAATTTTGAATTGCACCAATAGTAAATGCATTAATATCTGACGGTTGTAATGTAGTTTGATTAATATTATATTTAATTGTAGATTTAATAGATGCATATGTATATTGTGGTTCAACAAAAGCAGTTTGAATAGTTAATGGTGCTCTTGTTTGTAAAAATGTAGTATATTCTGATATTTTACTTTCAGGTACAGCATCAAAATTATATAGTTTTAATGATATAAACACCTTACCATATTGAGGAGGAGATAAATCTTCTCCACCATATACTGAAATAGCTTCAATCTCTGGATATGTAACAGACATCAACGCCTCATAGTCAGCGACAGTGACCGCTCGCTGCTGTGTTGCATAATAACGAGGTGCATTATATCTAATTGAATTAATGTCCTCACCAATGTCTCCACCTTGTGCAGCTGATAAAGTAGTTACAGTAATATTAGATGATCCTCCAATTGTTCCATTTGGAGAAAATAAAGAAATTCCATTAGGCAACTGGCCATTAGTAACTCGATATGTAGCAACAACAACAGCATTATCTACTGGGCGTCTACCTATAACATTATCACCAAAAATAATTTGATATTTGCTATTATCTCCACCTTGTAAGAAATATACTGGTGAAGTTTCTACTAAATCTAATAAAGTAGTAGATAATGCATATGGAATAACATTTGCACCATTATTTTCAATAGAAACTACAGTTAATGAATTAGTATCAATTGTAGGATTAGATAAAATAAATTGTTGATAATCTACATTTGAAGTTGGTTGTACAACAAATGTATCAGTTACTAATGTTCCTTCATAAATTTCAACATTATTTGCATAAAAATTGCCATCAGTATTTGCACTTATAACCAAATTTTGATTTGTAGAAAATGAATAAGAATTAGTTCCTGCTTTACCTGTAAATGTGGTACCTGCAGGAATAGTCAATACTACTGGATAATTAGGAACATTAGCAACAACTAAATTAATGGTTGCATATGCTGAACGAAAGGATCTTGGTGTATAATTAAGTTCTTTAGCGCGCAATACTACTGAATCGCGTTGTTGAGCTGTATCTAAGAACATCTCTGAACCAATCATGTTCATATAGAATGCATTTAGATATGTGTTATAAGATAATAGATCGAGTATAACACTAAGGTTACTAGCATCGAAATTATAATCTTTAAATTGTGCTTGTGACTGTAAGTATGTCTTTAAAGAATTCTTATAGTCAGCAAAGTCAAGACTAGTTAATGTAATGCTAGAATTCGCCATTTTTACCTAACTCTATAAATGATTGTATTTAAAGTGACTGGTGTTGTTATATTTATCATATAAAAAGTGATTGTAATTGCATATGCATTATCGTCAGGATATGGTGTAACAATAACACTAATTAATCTTACTCTTGGTTCATAGTTATTAATTAAATTAGTTATTTCATTTTCTAATCCACTTTGAGTAACTGGACTAATAGGCTCAAACAAATAATTACGAATATTTCCTCCAAAATTGGGCTGAAATGGTCTTTCGTATTTATTTGTTAATAATAGATTATGAATTGCCGTTTTAACAGCTTCTTCATTTTTCTTTATAACAAGATCGTGCAATTCTGGATGTTCATTAAAATTTGTGAATATATCACTAAATAATAATGATTGACTAGCATGTGGTGTAAAAGTATCTTGATTGAATCTAGTAGCTACCATTAGATTGGTTTCCCTGTAGGTTGAGATTCTTCTGCTTCAGAATGTATATGATTTTCAAGAGAGATACCACCAGCAATAACATCTCCATCTGCTCTTAATGTACCATGTAATGCAATATCACCTGTAATATTCCAATTAGAAGCTTTCATATTAGCGGAACCAGAGATTTGAATATCTGCAGGACCCATTATTTGAACTTTAATATTTCCACCAATATAAACAGTTTTATTTTTTACAGTAATATCAAAACTATTATCTACAGACTTTACAACTACTTGTCCAGATTTATCTACTTCAATATAACTTCCAGATTTATGATATACGTGTAAACGTTCATTTGATGGAGTATCATCAACTTCAATTATATGACCAGATTGTGTTTGTGTAACATGATTATATGGATATTTCGCGGCATATGGAGTTGAAGGTTCAGGACCTACTATTGTTTTATGTAAACTATTTATTTCACGGGCAAGAGCAGGTACATCATTATTGTCTTGTGATCCACCTGGAATTTTTGAAAATGAACCCCAAAGTATTGGCAATTGTTTTTCATGACCATCTAGAAAAAATCCAAACACGTGTGATCCAGGAAGCAATCCAGTAGGAGATCTACCAACTTGTTTATGGCTTGCTGATGTAATTGAACCAATAGGAGTTGCCCATGGTAAATCATCATTTTGAATACTTGGATCATCATGATCATTTGTTACACGAATTTTCACACGACCTAATTTTTCAGGATCCATATTATCAACAACAATGGCATGAAACCATCTAAATTGTTCTTCACCCATTCTTTTAGTGGTCATTATGAATAATCCTCATTAAAGCCTTTTATTAATTCCATAGATACTGTATAAGATTTTTGTGCTGATCCATTTAATAATATTATATGTCTAAGTTTTGATATTAGATAATTGCCAGCATATAATCTATTATCACTTGATGCATCTGTTGAGCCTGTTGGAGTAGGAACATTAACAGTAATAACATCACCTGCGGTTAATGCAACATCTCCATTTACATGAGCCTGAAAGATGTTTTGACTCATCTTTGTTATAAAAGCGTGTTTAGCTCCCATATAAGAATCAATATAATTCTCAGGCAAATGACTAGAATGAGGAACTAATAGTGCTGTTGAATTAGTATTACCAAACTTTTTTTCAAATGTGCTGGTATTTAATCCTAATGGTTTTTTAGATGCAAATTTAAAATCACTTTGTTTTTCAGAATTTTTAAATGTTGTAGTTGTAATGTCGCCTGTAAGAAGATCAAATCTTTTTACAGTATTGTTTAATCCACCTTGTGTCAATTTTTTAGTATTATCTACTTGTGATACTTGAGCTAATGTAATCATATTTCTAAATGTATTATTTTTAACATTAGTTTGCCCAGTAGTATCATAGAAAAATACTTTATCATTTACATTTAATTGAGTTTGATTTAAAAGAAATTCAATAGTACAAAAATTAAAACCTCTTTTATTTTCAAAAAATACAAATGATGATGAAATATATTTATTAGATACTGCTCTTTTTCTAAGCATATCAATTGCTTGTAATGGTCTTAATCTAGTTATTAAAATATCTTGTGTACCTTTTGTAGGTTCAACAGCAATTGTTTTTTGTGTATTTAAATATTGATTACATAATTGCGTTACTAAGAAATCAGTATTACCAGTTTGTTTTTTGCTTATAATTTGATGTGCACTAGTTATAAATTCTTCACTTATGACTCTAATAGTATATGTTCTAGACTTATGTTGAGCATCAATAGTTTGATTATCTACAGATTTAACATGAAAAATATAATGACAAGTAATATCATTACCAGGTGTTTCAAATTCAATTTCGATTAATTCTTCTCCAATAATTGGAAAAGAAGTTAATAGATCAATAGCATCTTTTATAACTATTTCTGCTCTAATAACAGGAAACATAATATCTTCATAGACATCAATGGACAAAGTTTGGCCAGATAAGTCATATGTCTTTTTTCCATCAAGAGATGAAAGTTTGACTTGTTTTATATTTACGCCATCGGGCCTAGTAAAATTATCTGCCATTTTATGTCAAAAGTAAAGATTTGAGTTCTTTTGTAGCTTGACCAGCAAATTTATTATCAAGCAATTTAATATTTTTCTTCAATGAATTTTGTTCATGTTCATAATCATACGCTGTAATCGGTAACCAATATATTGCTTCATTATCTGGAATATTTTTTGCAATAGTTGTAACATTTGTTATTGTGCCGGTAGCACCTGAAGTTAATCCTGTGATTGGTCCAATTATAGCAGTAGTAGAAATATGTTGAATAACTATAAAATTTGGATCAACAGAAGCTATTGTAGCAATAGGTACTCCATTTTGTGCAACCAATTCACCAGCAATAAATGAAATAGAATTACCACCTTCTGGAGCAACTAAATCATAATTATCTTGAGTTTCTAAAATGAAACCATCTTCTGTTAATATTTCAACAGAATATATAAGTGATAATTGTTGTACTTCATTTGTATTAATGGTCCAATCTTCTTGTTTACGCACATAAGAAACTATTGTATTATTATTGTCTATTTGTGGTGCCCAATATTTCTTTTGACCATACGCTAAAGCATAATATGCTGCAGGAGAAATAATAGAATCATCTGATGCCCAATTTGTTCTAAAAAATAATATTTTATTTTGGGCATTAGAGAAACTTCCATATTTTTGAAGTATTAAAGTATTAAGATTATCAAATGATAATGGAAAATCATAATAAGGATCTATTATTCCATTTGTTAAATTTAATAACCAAACATAATCAGGATTATCATAATAATTGTATGAAAGATTATCTGGACGCTCACCTTCTGGCACAATATAATCATAATATGCTTGTTTTTGTGTCAATGATAATTTAGACATATTAACACGAGCTAATATATTAATAGCCGATGTATTATTATAACTTATAACTGGAAATTTTTTAAAAAATTGTGTCATATTCTATCTCTATGGAAATATAGCTTTAAAGGCTGATTTAGCTTGACCTGCAACAATATCAGCGGCTAATGTACCTTTTGCAGTAGGATCATAATCTGTTGCCAATACATATTCCATTTCTTCTAATTCAATAGAAAGATTAATAAATGCAGGAGCTTTTGTAGATGAATAGAATGCAGGAGCTGAACCTTGAGGTGAATAATTTACATTAACTGATTTAATTACACAATATTTGTAATGAGTCATATAGTTTTGACCAAGAGAAAAAGAAGGTTTTACTACTGCAGGATAATTAAATATGAAGCTTGTTCCACCTGTTCCTCCAGAACCTGTAAATGTTGGCAAGTGTTTTGCTTTAATAAATCTAATAATATCACGAATTGTATTACTTTCTGCATCAGTTTTTGGAGCAAATGTCCAATTAAATGAAAAGCTTCTAAATCCAACACCCTTAAATAATAAACTTAAACTAGGATTAGGAACCAAACCTAATTGTGATTCTGCTGCGTTAACAAGTTCTTCTGATAATGCTCTACCAACAGTATCTGCTGCTACCATAGCTCCTTCTGCACCAGCACCTTTAAGTAAAGTTCCTAAATCTTGATCTTTTAAATTTCCTACATCTTTTATGCCATCTAATGCATTACCAATTAGTCCTAGACTAGATTCTTGCCAGTTAGCAGTAGTATTATCTACAAATCCGGAACCATCTGGTAAAGGAAGTACTACCGATCCAATAGAATTTAATGTGGTATTACCATATGGATTAGGTCTAGCATATTTAGCAAAATCTAAAGTCATAAAATAAGGTGCAGGATCTGAAGGATAAACATATCTAGCTCCACCTGTAGTAGTAGTTGCATTAGTAGGAACTTTTGTTTCAGGATTTGATCCTTCAACTGAAGTTAAATTTCTATTCAATAATGCATTTTGTGTAATTCTTTCTGGAGATCCAGATGAAAAATATGAACTAGATCCAGAAATTAATGTATCTAGTTGTGTGGCCATTATATCTCCTGCTGCACCAAGTGGTAATCCAGCAGAACTTAAAGAATGTGCTAATCCAGATGCAATACTACCAGCAGATCCTAAAGCACCTTCAACATTTCCAATTAAATTATTTACCGCACCAGTTGCTGCAGAAGTAATATTGCTTACAACAGATTGATTTACTGATTGCACAAAAGGATTATTTGTAATATTTGAAAGCGAAAGGCCCATTACTTTTCCTATAAATATGGCGTGTATAGTTATTTATAGAGAAATCATGAAGGGTAAATTTCAACCAAAAAATCCTAAAAAATATATGGGAAATCCTACTAATATAATTTTTAGAAGTAAGTGGGAAGCCGATTTTATGAGATTTTTAGATATGAATGAAGAAATCGCTGCTTGGGGTTCTGAAGAATTAATTATTCCATATAGATCACCTCTAGATGGAAGATTACACCGATATTTTCCAGATATGATTGTTAAGAAGAAAACCGGTGAAATTATAATAGTTGAAATTAAACCATATAAACAAACGCTCCAGCCTTCAATTCCTAAGACGAAGACTAGAGCGTTCTTAAATGAAGCTGCAACTTATGCAGTTAATCAAGCTAAATGGAAAGCTGCAGAAGAGTATTGTAAAGATAGAAAATGGAAATTTCAAATCATTACTGAAAATGAAATTTACAAGAAGTAATTATGCACCAGTCTTAACAGATGCTACAACAATAGCTGCAACTGCTTGAAGCATTTCTGAACCTAGTTCTTTGACCCAACCAAGTTCTTGAACTTCGGCTAGATTAAGAATCTTTGTTTCAATATCAGGAAGATTTCCTGTGACTACATCTGGAAGAACTTGAAGTACAAAATTTCTTAGAATATTATATTGGGCTGGTAAAAGTTTGGTTAAGATTGTTCTAAAATCTCCCCAAAGAACTTCAGCTTCACCTTCAACAAAGTGTTCAGCATCAACCCAAATAGTCTTTAAATCATCTTCGATGACTTGTAATAGATTGCTCATAATAATTTCCTTTGATAAATAGAATAGCCAAACCGCTATTCCATATATTTATATTACGGAGAATTCCAATAGCTATTCAAATATTCGATGAAATATTAGCTAAAGGGCTTCGAGCTGGAGAAATTCCAGGTCGAACTAAGCAAGCTCGTGATTGGTTTAGAAATACTGCCTTAAAAACAAAAAATATTAATGAAGGTAAGTTATTAAGATCAAGAGAAGCTTTAACTAATCAAATTGAACCAGGCAAAATGTATATGTTTGCTTATGATCCGAAATTTAAAAAAGAACTTCCTTATTATGATAGATTTCCATTAATTTTTCCATTAAAAGATACACAAGATGGATTTATTGGAATCAATTTACATTATTTACCATATTTTTTAAGAGCAAAACTTATGGATTTACTTTACAATTATGTCAATGATCCTATGTTAGATGATACTGCAAAATTAAAAATTAGTTATAGCATATTAAATAAAGCAGCAACTAATAAATATATTAAACCTTGTATAAAACAATATTTAACTTCACATGTTAGATCAAAATTTATTAATGTAGTTCCAGTAGAATGGGATATAGCATTATTTTTACCGGTAGAAAATTTTGCAAAAGCTACAAAAGCAAAAGTTTGGGCAGATTCAAGAAAAATGATAGGTAAGTAATGACCCTTTTTAATCAAATCTCAAATGGATTAGGCATTAATACTGGAGGTCAGGCACAAACTCAAAACTTTGAAAAGCCTGCACCATTATCAGGATTTAGCATTTCTGAATTTAAAACTAATGTTTTACAAAACGGTATACTTAAAAATAATCTATATTTGGTTAATTTTCAACAAGCTGCCGATCTTTCTAATCAATTAATGTTTTTTACAAATTCTGTAAATATTCCACCAGTTGATCTTGATACATTTGATATAAGACGATATGGATATGGTCCAATAGAGCATCATGCATATAGACCAGTCTTTAATTCTTTACAAATGTCTTTTATGGTTGAAGCTACTCAAAAAAATGTTTTAACTAATACATTAGGTAGTATTTCTAAAATTTCAGCATTTATGAATTACAATAATATGTCTACTCCTGGAGTTAAGATCTATGGTGGAGCTAAAACTGCAACACCATATGAAATTGCTTATAAAGGAAATTATGAATTTCAATTACAAGTATTTGTCTATGATGAAAATCAAGATCAAATATTAGTATATACGTTTAGACAATGTTTTGCAAAACAAGTTAGCGGCATTTCATTAGATTGGGCCAATAACGATGGATATCTTAAAGCTGAAGTAACATTTAGTTTTACTGATTATAGTATTGAAATTACAGATGCAACTGGATCACAAGGAACAGATTCTGAAAATTCTATAAGCAAATTAACTACTCAATTAGGATTATCATCTATTTCTGAAACATTTACTGCAATACGTCAACCACAAAGTGCACTTGATGCAATAAATCAAATAAATGCGAGTGTTCTTAGTCTTTAATATAATATAGGAGATTATTATGGCTTTACCAAAAATTAAAATTCCTCTTTTTGATGTGACAATTCCATCTACTAAAAAAGAAGCTAAGTTTCGTCCATTTCTAGTAAAAGAAGAAAAAATTCTTTTAATTGCCCAGTCTGGTGGTACTAGAAAAGAAATGATCAATTCACTTAAACAAGTTATTAATAATTGTGTTACTTTGCTTGATGGAACAGAATTAGATATTGATGCTTTAACTACATTTGATTTAGAATATTTGTTTCTAAAAATTCGTGCTAAATCAGTAGATAATATCGTGACTCTTAAATATATTGATCATGAAGATGAAAAGAATTATGAATTTAAAGTTCCATTAGATGAAGTAGATATTAAATGGAATCCTGATCATACCAACAAAATTAAAATTGATGATGAAATTGGAATTATTTTAAAGTATCCATCATCTGAAGCTATTAGTAAAGTTGATGATGCTAGATTATCTGAAGTAGAATTGACTACTTCTTTAATTAAAGAATGTATTGATAAAATTTATGATGCAGATACAGTGTATTTGGCAAAAGAAAGTACTGCAAAAGAATTAGATGATTTTATTGATTCTTTAAGTGTAAAAGCTTTTGAAGGCATTCAAAAGTTCTTTGAAACTATGCCCAAACTCTATTATAAAATTGAATATACTAATTCAAAAGGAACAGAAAGAGTCATCGAATTGTCTACGTTAGATGATTTTTTTACATTGGCTTAATACATAACACATTGAATAATTATTATTCTACAATGTTTTCAATGGTGCATCATTATAATTATTCGATTGATGAATTAGAAAATCTTATTCCATTCGAAAGAGACATTTATATTGGAATGTTAAAAGACTTTATAGAACAAGAAAAAGAAAGACAGAAGAATAACTAATGGCTATTTTTTTACCATTACCAATTATTGCTGGTGTTGCTGAAGGTGTAGCAGGAGCTGCTGGTGTTGCTGAAGGTGTAGCAGGAGTTGCTGGAGCTGCTGGAGCTGTTGCTGAAGGTGTAGCAGGAGTTGCTGAAGGTGTAGCAGGAGCTGCTGGTGTTGCTGAAGGTGTAGCAGGAGTTGCTGCTGGTGTTGCTGAAGGTGTAGCAGGAGCTGCTGGTGTTGCTGAAGGTGTAGCAGGAGCTGCTGGTGTTGCTGAAGGTGTAGCAGGAGCTGCTGGTGTTG
>Ga0007828_1000092_pt1 | contig 28375 bp, 27 predicted proteins | sample CryBogCBE16Oct07_FD_71232 | JGI IMG/M metagenome (GOLD analysis project Ga0007828, IMG submission 71232) | Freshwater microbial communities from Crystal Bog, Wisconsin, USA - CBE16Oct07 | ecosystem: Environmental > Aquatic > Freshwater > Lake | place: Crystal Bog, Wisconsin, USA | collected...
ATATTGGTGACCAAGGCAGTAATCAAACCAGTGCTGCTCGATACAATAATGGTTCTGACACCTGGACCTCTCTCACCACAACTGAAACCAATCCTCAAGTGGAACAGTCCATGCAAATGGGACAGGACTGGGGCTACTTGCTGGGCGGATATGGTCCCAGCGGTGGCTGGACCGGGCAAAATGCCTACAGTCAAAAAATGATTTATAGTACTGACACACTATCTAGAACCAGCACACGACTTGACGGCGCAAACGCATTAAGTTCGGGAAATGCTTGCTGGGGCCCAATGTAGTTATAAATATTCAATGAAATATGATATCACAATTGTTGGCGGCGGAACCGCTGGATGGTTGTCGGCTGCCTTTCTAAGTTTTCACAATCCCGAACTCAACATAGCACTGATAGAAAGCCCAGACATACCCACTATTGGTGTAGGTGAAGGCACATTCCCCACAACCATGTATGTGCTCAACAGCATAGGTATCTCGCCTCAAGAACTTGTAGTAAAGGCCAATGGCGGATTAAAAATGGCCATACAGTACGTGGACTTTGCTCAAAAGCCATTTTGGTTGTCTGTGGAAAATGAAACAGACTGGGAACGTTTTGGTTCAGAACTAGTGGGCAATCTTGGCCTAATGAACAAGTCTCCGGTCCTGGATCAGAACAGTTATCTTGCCATGCATTTTGTTGCTAGCGACTTGGCTGAATTATTAAAGACTCATGCCATTAAAAGAAATGTTCGGCACATATCGGCCAAGGTGGTGGATTCACTGATAGTTGATGATCAATGCCAACACATAACTCTTGAAGACAATACTCAAATTGAAAGCACATGGTTTGTGGACTGTTCGGGATTTGCACGAGCCTTGATCAAACAAACCAAGAGTCAATTTGTCAGTTATGCACGTGAACTACTGGTCGATTCGGCCGTGGTAGGCCCAACACAGTACCGCAAGCCCGAACAAGAATTCAATCCCTTCACTAGAATAACTGCAAAAACTGCAGGTTGGCAATTTAGAATTCCCACCTACACACGTATAGGCAACGGGTATGTGTACAGTAGTCAGTTTATCACAGACCGTGAAGCCGAAACTGAATTGGGTATACCAGTGAAAAATCGACTACGAATGAATTTGGGTTACCATGATCAGTTGTTGGTGGGCAACATAGTGGCAGTGGGACTCAGTGGCGGGTTTATTGAACCCATGGAAGCCACTGCTATACATCTAAGCGAACGCACATTAATTGTGTTTGATGAGGTACTAAAAAATACAAGAACTGTTGATAGCGCAAATGATTTTTTACGTAACAAGATACGTTATATAAAAACACTTATTTTGGCTCACTATGCGTTCAGTGAACGCAAGGATCCGTTTTGGCAAGCGGCCCGAACTGCAGCCAGAAACTCCGCCGAGATTGTGGAATTTTTAGACAACTTAAAAAATAAACAATTCCCCACAAAAGAAGATCAGTTAGATGTTGCTTATCCCTATTGTCAGTGGAACGATCTGTTACGCGGTTTTAATCAACCACACTACTACCCCACGATAAATACTCAAGCCAAAAAAGATATTTACGTGGCAACGTATCATTTGCCAAATCATTATCAATACATTACCAGTTTAAGGAATCAAAAATGAGTAAGAAAACTTACACAGCATCAGACATCACAAATGTTATCCAAAAGGGCATGAGTGATTTTCAAATCAAGCAGTTTGTGGTGGGCGCACAAATGACACCAATCAAGCAATTGCATCAGGCCGCAATCGAAATTGAAGCTAGAGAGGGTACTCTCAAACAGAGTGAATTTGAAGAACAGAAACAGAAATTAAAAATTCGAATACTTGAGCAAAAAAAGGCAAGATCCACCGATGAGCTAGAACAAGACGAGTTGGCATTAGAAATACTGGTGGTATCAAACAAGCTAGAAGCTATTCTAAGAGAAAGAGATAGACTTGGTTCTGAACTACAAAGTTTTTATGATGTAATTGAATACTTTAATGAAAACTACGACATTGAGGATATGTTGAGTATGCGTGACACCTTGGAAATTGACTACTGGGTCAAACGTCTAAGTAAACAGGCCAGCCTGGATTTGATTTCCAGCGGTAGAATCAGCAATGGTAATCTCAGTGCCATGATGGACTTGCCCGAAGAAGTTTTTGAAATTTGTATCAAAGAAACATATAAACTTACAAATCAACTATCAAAGAACGTGCCAATGCCGGCAATAACCAATCCTGGAAGCAACGAACAAGACTTCCTGATAAAATTTGGACCCACTGATAGGATAGAAAATGCTACTACTGAAAAAACCGCAGAATCAAACAATTGATTTTTTTCGACTACCAACAAACACCCAAAGAATCATGGGCGACTATTATTTGGTAGACAGTGATATATCAACGTTTACTCCACAACAGATCACTGACTACAAGATCAGAACCTTAACTGATGCACAAGATATTGCCGACATACAGTTCTTGATACACGATATCTGGGATGGAGTAGTCTGTTTAATGACCACAGGCCCCAATCCCAAAGGTGATCCCTTAACTGGAGATGATCTTGCCAGCCACTTGCGTGCCATGAAGTTTGTGGCCAAACTAGAAGCTGCTGATAGATTCAACACCAGTTATCAAGCACTAAAAAACAACGAAAGTGCACTTGAACAAAGCACATGGGCACAACAGTTGGCTGAAGCCACTGCCTATTCGGCTGATAGTTCAGCCGCAATTCCACTATTGTCTGTGCTAGCACCGGCACGAAATCAAACTGTGGCTCAGTACGCCGCCGATGTAGTTTCTGCAGCTTCAGCATTTGCCACTGCTCAAACTCAATTGATTGTGGATTTAAAATCTGCTTATCAGGCTATAGACAATTGCTCAACTGCACAGGATCTTAGAGCCCTAGGATGGATATAAAAGAAAATCAACTATTTTCAACTCCGGTATGGAGCGTAGAAAATTCAATCGCTGACGACACACTTGCAAAACTAATAGAATATGCCTATGCGGCCACTGAACAGTGGCCCTTAGATACTCCTGTTAGCAAACGCCACGGGCGCAATAGTCAACCTATTAATTTTAATAATCCTTTATTAACAGAAATTCTATACAATTCTCTACAAGCAGTAAAAAGCGTCTATGAACCTGTAGTTGAATTAAGTCTAGAAAAATATTGGATCAACATCAACCCCCCGGGCTCATACAATGTACGTCACACTCATCCCAGAACAGTATTGGCGTGTACTTTATATCTGCAGACTCTGGTTGACAGTGGAGACTTGGTATTGTACAATATGAATCCGGCACAGGTATTTTCTGCATACAGCTTTAAGTCTGCACAGTACAACTATACAGAATTTAGAGTAACACCAAGACCTGGATTGTTTGTGGCATTTCCAGGCTGGCTGGATCACAGTGTGGATGAAAATCAATCCACACAAGATAGAATAAGCATCAGCATGAATATTGTCACACATGAATAGTACACCAAAGTTTACCATAGATGACCTTAACAACATAGGTATTGTTCGAGCCGAGTTAACCGAAGAACAATTGGCTCCAGTCAAGGCCGAAATTGCTCAAATACAACGCAGTTTTGCGACTGCAACGCCCATGAACTCGGGCTTGGCTGGCAATATTGAACATGAATATGAACTGCTGGAATCACATGACTATCTAGAACAATTCTTGTTGCCCTTGATTGCCAAATACGATGAAGTAATCGGATATTTAAATAAATCAATTAAAGTTCTTGGGGACAATAAAGCCAAAATCAAATTGGGCAAGGCCTGGGTCAACTTTCAACAAAAGCACGAGTTCAATCCGTTGCATGATCACTCGGGTGTGATGAGTTTTGTGATCTGGATTGATGTGCCTTACGACATTCGGGACGAGATGGCTCGCAAGCCCAGTAGAAATGCACATGTGAATGTACCCGGACATTTCAGTCTAGTGACATTAAACAGCATTGGTAATTTAATAACTTACAACTTGCCAGTGGACCGAACCTACAACAATCGTATGCTGATGTTTCCGGCCAGTATGCATCACTGTGTGTATCCATTTTATACCAGCGATCGGTTTAGAATTTCGGTTGCAGGAAATTTTGTATTGGAACCTATGGTTGTAAATAATGATGTTAAACCCAAATTAAAAATGTCCGGCTTGGACGATTACTTAACCAAATTCAAATAACATGCAAATACTTCAATACTTGGATGACGAAATTTATCTATTCGTCTTGATCTCAATCATGGTAGTGAGTGGCATTGCCAAAGAACACAATATATTTGCTGGCACTTATGGCTACTTAAAAAACACATTTCGTAGCAATCGCTTGGTGATTATGTTGCTGAGTTTTGTTGCTGGTATCCTGCCCATTGAAGGTAGGGCCACAGTGAGTGCTGGTATACTGGATACTGCCACCGGCACCGCAGGCGATACTGAGAGTCGCAAAAAACTAGGCATTGTGGACTTTTTGACCACACATCATTTCTACATGTGGAGCCCGATAGAAAAACCGGTACTGTTGCCCATGGCCGCATTTGGTCTGGGCTATACTGCATGGTTGGGCATGATGTGGCCACTGTTAGTTGTCAGCGCCTTGTTTATAGTATCCTATTGCTGGTTCAGTGTGCGTGAAGACGAAGTAGTAATACAACCCTGCGACAGTGGCGGATTGTGGAATTTTGTTAAAAACACAGTGCCATTCTTGATTGCCATTGTGGCCTACATGCTCATGGGCGGAGAAGGACCTGAAGCGGTATTTTATGTGTTCGGGCCAATGTTGTTGTACTACATTGTGTTGACCAACAGTTACAATTTGGCAAAATTAAACAGTTATATCAATTGGACCACAGTGGCCATTGTGGCAGTAGTATTTGCCAGTTCGGGATACATGCAGGAACATCGTGCCTGGTTCGAGGACACTGTACGCAGTATAGGGCTAGACATGCACACATTCAAGGGCATATTCTACATCAGCTTGCTGACATTTATTGCCAGTTTCAGCATGGGCAGTGACGGCAAGTTTGCTGCGCTCACAGTACTCATGACCAGTGCATTTGGCGCACAATACCTACTGTGGTTTTTTGCTCTAGACTACTGCGGATACCTGTTGACTCCCATGCACGAATGTGTCATGATCGGCAAGCGTTATTTTGGAACCAGTCTAACAACATATTACACGGCACTGATCGCATGGGCACTATTGTTATTGTCAGTAGCGGGCGTGTTTACATTCCTGTAAGTTTTTGATTGCGATAAATAGTGTATAAAGGTACACTATGAGTTTCCCAGCAAATCCCGCAAACGGCACAACGGCAACAGTCAACGGAATCAGTTACGTCTACAGTAGCACCAGTAACTCTTGGACTAGAAATCCCACAAACGGCACACTGACTGCTACCACTTTTGCTTATCCCTCGGGCGAAACACCGGGCTATACCTATCCACTGGATGATATCAGCAACACATTTGATGGTGCCACCACTTCATTTACACTGAGTGTAAACGGCACTCCCTACGCACCCAACAGCATTTTGCAACTGAACATTGCTATAGGTGAAATTCCGGTGTTTCCGGCACGATACATCAACGATTATCAAAACTTAACCGAAATCAATTTGTTCAATTCTGGCTACAAAATTTCGGGAAGCACAATCACATTTGCAACTGCTCCAATCGCAGGCATGTCGTTTTACGGCACAGTGCGAACCAATGCAGATGCACAACCCCCGTTTCTTTATACACAGACCCCGTTTAAGGCACTAAATATAATGCTGGGCGCATAAAAAGGATTAAAAAATGGCAAGAAGAGTTCTCTTAGACACACAATACACATTTACACCAAGTAGTCAAACAATCACGATTCCTCGTATCTTACAACGAGAGCGTTTGTTGTTGATTACCAATGTAACATCAAACAAGGTCATCTACAATTTCAGTGATCCCACTCTAACTGCTACCAGTTATACTTTTACACAGGGTACCAACTACGTCAATCCCCTGACCACAATCACGCTGAACTACAACACAACCAGCATGAATTCCACTGACAAGTTGAGCATTGTGGTAGATGAGCCAGCCGAATACTTTATGCCAGACGAGACCTTGATTGATCCCGTGGGCAAATTACGTATCAGTCAACCACAGTCACTTATTGATACTGACTTTGAATATGGTACACAACCTACCAAGTGGGAGACCTTGATCACCACAAACATGCGTCCCAGTTTCTACTACTTGCCCGCAAGCCCCATAACAGTGTCAAACGTGCTGGTTACCAATTTGAGTGCCAACGTCACTGTAAACACTTTCCCAAGTGCACCACCCACTGTGGGCACTCCGATTTATGTTCAAGATACCACCTGGTACGGTGCCAATGGTAACTATCTAGTAGAAACAGCCAACACTGCTGCGACCGGCACATTTACATTTACCTACACTGGTCGATATGCCTATCTTGGCCCAGGTACAAATCAAAGTGTGTACGATAGCACACTCACAAACTTATTTGCGGGATCATTTTACAGTAATGCCAACTTGAACGTGAGCAGCATGACATCAGGTGGAACCAACGGACAGGTGGTTTATATCAGCACAGTGGATCCACATGGCTTACAGGTGGGCGATGGTGTTATTATTGCCAACGTGACTGCAACATCAAATGCTCCGGCCAGCAGTTATCAAGTGGCAGCTGTGACCAGCAATGTGGCATTTCAGGTCATTGCTAACACGGCACCCAGTGGAACAATTTCAAACTTTGCCAGCAACATATATATTAGACCCGATGGCCTAGTTGCTCATCGTGCTTATGATGGTGGCGTACAGTTTACCACAGGTAATCCTGGACACAACATACAGTTAGTTCGCCAAACCAGACGTTACTTCCGTTATCAGTCGGGTAAGGGTATTCAGATATCCACAGGTACTATTCTCAAGAGTGGTGTGTTTGTTGACGAATTAAGCTATAATTCGGTAACTGGTGCAATCACAGCAACAACCAAATTCCCACACTACATGGCACCTGGTGTCAGTATATCAATCTCGGGAGCCAACGAATCTGCTTACAACGGCACATTTGTTATTCAACAGGTCTTGAATGCAGTACAGTTTACCTATATTCCACTGTCGGCACCAGCATCCGCCACAACCTACACCACAAGCACCAGCGGTATTGGATCAGTGGCTGCTGCAACACCAGCTTCGGGATTCCCTATCTTGCTACAACCCAACAGCTGGTACGGAAGTACCAACCGTGTGGGCATATTTGACCAACAAAACGGTATCTTCTTTGAATATGATGGACAGACCTTATGGTGTGTGCGTCGTAGAAGTACTGATCAAATTGCCGGTGTATGGACAGTCACACAGGGATCAGCACAGATCACGGCTGGTACTATAAACGGATTCACACAGGGCAAGGCCAGCAAACAGTTGACCTCGGGTGACTTTATTGTTATTCGAGGTATGAGCTATCGCGTCGCTGATGTTATCAGCGACACACAATTTACCTTGACCACTCCCTATCGTGGTGTTACTCCACAAGGCCCAGTCATAGTTAGTAAAACTATCGAAGTGCGTGTGCCACAGAGTGCCTGGAACATGGACAAGGCAGACGGTACAGGCCCAAGCGGATTCAACATCGACTTGACCAAGATGCAGATGTGGTATTTGGATTACTCCTGGTACGGCGCTGGTCAGGTGCGCTTTGGATTCAGAGACACCATTGGTAAAATCATTTACGTACACAGATTTGTCAACAACAACCAAAACCCCAGTGCCTGGATGCGCTCGGGTAACTTACCAGCACGTTATGAAACCAATACTTTTGCACCACGTGCAATTTTGACCTCAAACATGACCGCAGCGTCAACCACACTCACAGTGAGTAACGTACAACAATACGGTTTTGGTATCAACAGTTTCCCACCAAGCGGTACTTTGCTGATTGCCGATCCTGTTAACGGATACGAATATGTTTATTACTCAAATGTGAATCCGGCAACAAACACATTCAATTTGACAATTCGTGGACAGGCCAGTACATACATCAATACTATTACTACAACAAACACCAGTGCCAATATAACAACAACCAGCAGTATAAGTTCTATACAACCTGGTATGCAGGTTTACTCGGGCACACCGGGCTTGATTGGACCAAATACATTTGTGTATGCAATTTACCCTGGCACACCAAACAATGTTATTACACTGAATCAAACACCCACTGGAAACGTGACCGGTACTGGTAATCTGGTGTTCAATCAAATGGGTAACGTGGCCAGTGCCCACTATGCCAATATCGGACAACCAATCACAGTGTATTCACATGCACCACAATTCTGTCCAGTTATCAGTCACTGGGGAACTTCGGTGGTGATGGACGGCTTGTTTAACGACGATAAATCGTTGCAGTTTGTTAACGGTGAACCTGGTCAAACCTTGGTAGGACCCGGTGTCACAGTAGCACTACAGAGTGTGCGTGTAAGTCCCAGCGTTGACTCAGGTATTCCGGGTACACTGGGACAAAAAGAAGTTGTCAATCGTATGCAGTTGGTACCGCAAGCGGCCGAGGTATTGGTTAACGGCTCATTCTTGGTACAGGTTGTACTCAATGGACAATTAACAGCCAATACCGGTACACTGGCACCATTTACTCGTGTTGCTATAGGTACATCCAGTCTTGCCCAAATTGCGGACCACAACGGTAATGTGCAGATAAGTGGTGGCGAAACCATTTACGGATTCTACGCTGTAAACACTGCAGGTTCTGGTAACTACAGTTCAGTTATTGGTGATTTGACCAAGATTCGAGATATTGGTAATAGTATCAACGGTGGAGCTTCTACTAATGATGCTACAAAGGGCTACTACCCAGATGGTCCAGACGTGATCACAGTTGTGGCCACCAACATTGGTAGCACATACGCAAACATACAGAGTCGTATCAGCTGGACCGAAGCTCAAGCCTAAGGAGTTGCTCCCGTGGCACTTAACAAACTCACACTTGAAACAGATGGACTGGTTGTAGGAGGAACACAACTGGTTGCATCTGGCGGCGGTGTAACAGTTGGTCAAAATCTTGTGGTCAACGGAAACTCTTATGCAGGTAATCTATCGGTTGTGAGCAGTCTAGTTCCACCAACATGGACCACGGCAACACGACCCACAAATCCCACGAATGGCCAATTGGGCTTTAACACCACCAATGGTAGTATGGAATATTACGGCAATGGCTGGTATATCCTTAATGGCACTGGCACTTACAGTATCAATTATTTTATAGTTGGCGGTGGAGGCGGAGGCGGACAGGGTATCAATGGAGTCTCCATTGGTGGAGGCGGAGGCGGAGGCGGAGTCACTGCTGGAACTGTCAGTATCACAGGCGGAACAATTTATAACATAGCAGTTGGTGCTGGCGGAACAACCAACGTAAACGGCGCCAATAGCTCAATATCCAGTTCCAATATAACCACAATAACCGGCATTGGTGGCGGCGGAGGCGGAACAAATACTTCTGGATTGAATGGTGGCTCAGGCGGAGGCGGAGGCGGAAACGCATCCTATGGTGCAGGTCTTGCACAACAGGGTTCTAGCACCAGTGGTGGTGCCGGAAATGCTGGTGGAATTGGTGCTCCGGGCCCAGCCAATGGTGGTGCCGGCGGCGGAGGTGCCGGCGGTGTTGGCTATAACGCCAACACACCAATTGGTAACTCTGGTGGCCAGGGCGGAGCCGGTATACAGTCATTGGTAAGTGGCACTGGTGGAAATTTTTATGCTGGTGGCGGTGGCGGTGGTAATGATAATAATCCGGCACCAAATGCGCCTGGTGTAGGCGGTGCTGGCGGCATTGGCGGAGGTGGTCGTGGCGCAAATAATCCGGCCACATACCCGGCACAAGGCTATCCAGCCACTGCAGGTACTCCCAACACCGGAGGTGGTGGTGGTGGCGGATACAGTTCTGGCAGTAACCCAGGCGGAACTGGTGGATCCGGCACAGTTATCATCAGTTATGCCAATCCGGTACAACGTGGCACCGGCGGATTTGTCACAAACTTCAATCCTGGTCTAGGACCAATTTGGGTACATACCTACAACAGTAGCGGCACTTACACAGCATAGCCTATGTCAAACAATCGTATATTTCTAGATCAAGATGGATTATCAGTAGGTGGTACACAATTGAATGCCAGCGGCGGAGGTGTAACGGTTGGGCAAAATCTCCGAGTGCTAGGTACTTTTTATGCTAATTCAGTGCGACCCACAAAACTGACAACTGCTAACTGGACCACGGCCACAAGACCAGTCAATCCTGTTAATGGTGCTATGGGATATAATTCGCAACTGAATCTCATGGAATACTATATCAATGGTAACTGGTTATCATTGCCCGGTGTAGCAGCATCACAATACAATATATCGATTATTGCTGTAGGTGGAGGTGGTGCAGGCAGTTACAGTGCTGGTGGAGGTGGAGGTGGATTGGGATATAGAAATGCCTATCCGGTCACAGGCGGAACTCAATATTGTGTCACAGTGGGTGCGGGCGGTACTGCCAATTGTACTCCGGCGGGCCCAGTTTCAGGCGGAGACACTTATTTTTACTCACCTACAGTGGTCAAGGGCGGTGGTGGTCAAACACCCACCAGTGGCGCAGGTGGAGCTGGCGGACCCTTCTTTGGTGACACAGGGGGTAATGGTGGTACAGGGGGTAATGGTGGCGGATTAACTGGTGGGGGTGGGGGTGGTGCCGGCGGCTATTCAGGCAATGGCGGCAATGGCGGTAATGCACAAGGCACTTCTCCAGGTTCAGGATCAGCTGGTTCTGGCTCAGGTGGCGCGGGTGGAGGCGGAGGCGGAAATAGTGAATTCACGCCCGGCGGAAATCCTGGAGCCATTGCCGGAGGCGGAAGCGGGGGCGGTGGAGTTGGAGTTCCCGCACCAGGACCAAGTGGGACTGGTGGTGCCAATGGTACCAGTCTATTTACAGGATCATCACCTGGCGGAGGCGGCAGTGGCGGCAGTAATGGATGCGGTGGATCAGGCGGCCTGTATGGCGGAGGCGGAGCTGGATACAGTACTGGATGTTGTAGATCCAAGGGCGGATCTCCGGGCGGAAAAGGTATTTTGGTAGTGAGTTACACTAACCCTAGCCAAATTGGCGCAGGCGGCACAGTGACTTTTAATGCAGGACCTGCAGGATTGGTGTGGTATCATACGTTTTCTCCTCCTGGCGGCACCTACCGAGCTTAATAAATACTGTATGCAGAAACTTAAACAACTCTATCGCTCAAACTATGCAGGTGAAAACATTGTTACACAACTGAATCTCACCGGCGGCGAGTGGATGCCCGAAACTGAATTTGTGCCCAACGCGGTCACGAACACTCACTCAACCACACAAGCAGTGGCCATTGGCAATGGCGAAAGCCGTAAAGATTTTAATTTGAACTTTATCAAATACCATCAAGGTGGTATCTTGGGTGCAAACAAATTGCAAAGCTATGGTTGTAATGCCCTGTATCGAGATTTTGCACCTGACTTTTTAATGGTCAGTAGAGAAATAGCCGGCGAAGTTGCTGCCACAAACTACTGCGACAACCATATTGTGTATGCTCATGCCGATGTGTTGTTGGACTATCCCGGCAAATTTTATTTGATCCCGCAAAACATACAGTTTGATATGGGCGCAGTGGCTGCTTATATGGCCTGTTTTGACGGACACAAGAAAGTGTTTTTGGTGGGATACGATCAGTATCACTGGGATGGACCAGTCAACAACATCTATACCGGAACACCGGGCTATCCGGTTGAGGACGAAAGCAACAACGGTGAATTTTTTGCTAGAAGTCTTGCTGATGTGATTGCAACTTATCCGTCAGTGGACTTTATACGAGTCATGCCACAGGAAACACACTTCATGCATCCAAAGCTGACCCCTCTGGTGAATCTAAGACAGATGAGTTATCGTGAGTTTGTATGCGAAGCTGACCTAGGCACTATATCAGTTTAGTATAGTTTCAAGAACTCGAATTTTCTTTTTTACAATATCAAAATTAAAACTGCGCCACAAGCCAGGATGCAGGGGCTTGGGATGATCACGCAGTTCGACCCAGCAGTAGCCGCGATGCTCGTCATTCAATACCGGAACAAATTCATCATCCACAGTGACTAGAAACGTGTAGTAAACAAATTTTTCGTTGTCACTTGTGAATGTTTCCAGTGGTATAAACTTTTTCTTGGCATAGTCCACACCAATCTCCTCGTGTATTTCACGAACTAGAGCCTGTATCACAGTTTCGCCTGCATCAATCTTGCCGCCTACAATACCCCAGAATCCCTGTTGTTTTGATTTGTCGCGCAACAAGAAAAGATATCGATTGGTTCGCTTGGCATAGACTAGTGCGCCTACGCCTTCAGTATGTTTGTCACTCATTATAGTATCAGGCTCCAACTACCTGCCTTGTAGATTCCTTCGTAGCTTTTTACCCAAGCTGTTCCAGTCCACTTGTATTGTGTAGTTGTATTTAAGTTGGTCACGTACTGTACACCAGATTCTTGCTCGCTATCATAAGACACAGTCCAGTAACTGCCGTTCCACTGAATGATGTCGTTGGCATTGGCAATCAAGTTAGTGCCAGTGGCTCCGGCCCAGGCCACAGGATCTTCACTGTTCACATTGCCAATGGGATTCAGTATCAAGTATCTGGTGCCCACAGCAGGGCTCAGTATGCTGGCATTTACGGTAACCGTCAAGGGATCAATAATGGCATCTACGCTTTGCAGAGTGTTGGCCGGCAGTGTTCGTGCTATGGGTGTAAACAACAGACTGGTTAAATCTGTGGGATCATAGGCCACAGTGCCCACTATTTCGTGTACACCGTCGGTGTGATCAAACTTGAGTCTGACTTGGCTGATACCGTTACGCAAGGCGCCATAGTAGTTTACAATGTTTTTCCACTGCATACGATTACCGTGAACTATATTGTCTTGTTCGTTGGTACCAGCAGTGTAAAGAGCAAGACTATTGCCCATGTACACTATGTCGTAGTTGAGTGGACTGAAACGTTGTTGACTTACCAATCCCTCTAAGGTGGTAATAACATCAGGACTTAGGTCGCCAGACTCGCTGTACAAACTGGCAATGATCTCGGCCACCACACCCATTTTCTTGACCTTGGCCGGCAAGCTGATCCAAATTGGCATTTCAAATGTCAGCGTTGCTATGTCCAGCTGATTGTCGTCGCCACCGGCTGGCACACTGCGACTGGTGTAAGTGGTTTCAGTCAAAAATACAGCACTGAGGCTGGTCCAGTCTAGATAGTTATCACTGCTCTGTATTTCTAAACTGGGGTTGAATAACGGTGCAATCTGTTCGATCAGCTGATGCTTTTGTTCGGTGTTGCTGGTCCATATGTCCACACGCATCTGCAGTTTGTACGGAGCCGGCATCAAACGTTCTACAGTGTATATGCTGTCTTGTGTGCCTGTATAGTTTTGTGTGGATTGATTGAATACCTGTTGTCGGATCACAGTGGAACCTTCAAAGTAGGGATTGAGCACACGATCTCGATCATAGGTCAAGCCTGCAATGTAGGTGGCCATGGCCGGTACAGCATTCAAAGTGTTTTCACTGTTGCCTTTAAGTATCATGGCAGCCTGGCGACTTTGATCTCCGTAGTAGATGGGCACTGTTTGCAGTGTGGTATTGCCGCTGGTGTCCTGTCCAAATTGTACTTGAAAGTTACTGAGTATTCGTATGAACTGCAATACAAATCGTCTTATTTGACCATCGTATGCATATTGTACTGCTGCCATTAATTGTCTGCCTTGGGTGTTAATATTTTACTGATGTTTTGACGCTCGTTCCAGGTCACTCCGGCGGCGTCGGTGTAGGTATGTGTGTTATTTACATAACCTTCACGCATGGTCTTATTATTATCTGCGCCTGGGGTCAGTCCAGTGCGTACTGCATCCTCAACCTTGCGCCAAAATTTGCCATCAAATCTAAATAGTCTATTGGGCAAGTAATCCAAGCGCAGGAAGAACTCGCCTTCAGTGGGATTGGTGGGGAACGAAATACCGGCCGCAGTGGTAATCTGATTGGGTGCACGCCCATCTCCAGTCAAGTAACCTTCGATCTTGGTAGTGGGACTGGCAATTCCGGTATCAGCAGTGATCGAGAACGAGTCAGCAGTCACAAGATTACCGTGATAGGTAGTTTGATCGGCCGTGATCGGATCCGCTTGTGGAGTACCATCGGGATTGGCGCCCAAGGTATAGAACGCACTGGTATCATATCCGCTCAAGGGCACATCTAGTTCGGCCTGTGCAATGATACTTTGATTGATATCCAGATACTTTTGGTAAGTGCTCAATACTTGACCCACTGGAGTAGTGGTTGCTGGCCCGGCTGCAATGTTGTTGAGTATGTCTTTGTATTCTTGCGAGTCCACCAACGGGTTTAATTTCACACGCCACAAGTGCGGCCACCAAGTGGGACTGAATCCCTCGCTGGCAAAACTGGCATCACTCACAACATAGTAGCGTTTTAGTGCAGCCGGCAAGTCGCCATCAAGAGCATCGTAGTCTTTTAGGTGTTCAAGTTCAAGTACATCGCCAGCAATCAGCTTGCGACCAATCTGATCTACCATGTCACGCAAATGGAATACCATGAAAATAGTGCCAGTCTGTAGGAATAAACCAAATTGGCTCAAATCAAAGTCTTGATCGGCACGTTGATAGATACCACGCATTTTATAAATGTCTTTGTCGTACTTTCTATCACGATTTTCAGTCCATAACAGATCCTGTATGTTCTGTGCACTTTGATTGGTGTATGCTGGTTGTGTGGCATCTTTGCTGAAACCGATGCTGGCGCCCAAGGCCACTGCCGAAGTGGTGGGAGTACTCAAAGTGACTGCGGTGCTGGTCATGGCAATCACAGTGGCACCAGTGGCTATCCCGGTGCCGTAAACAAAATCACCTACTGCAATTCCGTTGGTGTTGCTAAATTGTAGTTGTATGTCGGGTTGACTTTGTGATGCCGATGTAGAAACAAATGTGCCTTGCTCGATTGGACCAAGATATTTGTTTAGCAGTATGCCTGTACCGCCAATTGTGAACATTTCCGAAATGCGACGATCAAAGAACTTGTAATCGTTTGAATGTTTGCCGTCTTTCCATAAACTTAATCTTGCCACAGTGAATCCCCGAGTATTATGTATTTACCCAAATTGACAGGTAATGATTTATCCTGTATAATTACAGTTATGCACATGCACAGTCCTGACCTTTATAACCGAATAGCTGATGCCCGTCCCACGGTGATTCGCCTGGGCGACGCCAAATTGCATTTAATGTTGCAAAATTGTGTGGGATATTGGGCACAATTGGACGGGGAATTTGTGAATTGTCGACGCCGAAATCGATTAACACCAAAGTACACAGAAATAGCCCAAAAACTGGACGAGGCTCTTGTTGTATTAGAGCAACAACTGGTATTTGGCTCTTTGCTCAAGATGTAGTATAATATAATTTTGCAGGAGTTATTATGGCCACAGTAGCCGGAATCAAGATCAAAACAAAACAAACCAAGGTTCGTAATCCCGCTTTTCACGATGAAAAGTACACTGGTGGTGAACCAGACTGGAACGAGACCGACATTGGCTTGACCGATGCTGAGTTTGACCATAAACTTCGCCAAAGTTTTTACTACTACAATTATTACTATAGTCAAAAGGACGCACGTAAGAACGTGATCGAGTGGTTGAAACTGAGACCCAAAGAATACACCAAAGAACAAGTTAGAGCATTTGAGCGTACTTCGGATAAAAGTATTCCGATGACAGCCTGTAGTCTAGTAATGGCCAATATTCGTGCCAACATGCCACTCAAACCGCGACACTTAGAGTTTTTAAATCAGTGCTTTCTGGATGCAATAGCCAAAGCCGATCCCGAACCTGTAGAAGTGGCAGTGGTAGAAGACAAACCGGTGTATCGTGCACCCACTATTCAAGATCGCTTAAACGAAAAGACCAGCGAAATCATAGGCGAGCTAGAGGGACACTATGACGATGTGGTCAAGAACATCAAAACCGATTTCAAACCCTATGACTTTTTGGTTGCCAACAACGTGGTACAGAGTCAAATCAGCAAATACGAAGAACTTTATGCCAATCGTGCCAGCGAACTAGAACTGGCCAAAGGTCGTGTTGAAGAACAACTCACAGAGGGCTATCGACACTACAAGGCCGCAGACTTCAAACGCATCATTGGCTGGATAGATTCACTACTGGCGGCACTGGAACAGTACAAGAATGTTAAAAAATCTCTCAAGAAAGCCAGAGTTAAAAAGGCGCCTAGCAAAGAAAAGGTAATTGCCAAGCTCAAATACGCCAAGACCGATCCGGTACTCAAAATAGTATCAATCAATCCCGCAGAAATTGTGGGTGCACAGGAGCTATGGGTTTACAACATTAAAACTCGTAAACTGGGACGATATGTGGCAACTGCCTATCAGACCCTAAACGTCAAAGGCACCAGTATCATCAACTTTGATACTGACAAGAGCACCATGAAGACCTTGAGAAAACCTGAGGAAAAGCTCAAGGAGTTTGCCAAGGCGGGTAAAGTGCAGTTACGCAAGTTCCTAGACGATATCAAGGCCACAGAAGCCAAGCTCAACGGGCGCATCAGCACTGATGTTGTGCTACTCAAGACCCAGTAATGGATAAATACTGTATTCGGAGAATACAGTATGGTAACACCTTATACAGGTAACATAGCACAAGACACTGGCTTTGACGCTAATAGCAATATTATTACGTCGAGCCTTTATAATTCCAGCACAGGATCCGGTGCAGGCCATATTGCATATGATGCTGGTTATTACCCCAGCAGTGATCTACAACGCAGTGCCATTACAGACTATATTCGTATGCGTCTAGCAGATGGCATAGTGGATGTTGAACTGGAAAACGAGCACTACGAGATGGGAATCAAGCAGGCCTTGATCAAGTATCGTCAACGTGCACAAAACAGCACCGAAGAAAGTTACGCCAGCCTAACACTGTTACCCGAAACACAAGAATACATCTTGCCCAAAGAGATTGTGAGTGTGCGTCAAATATTCAGACGCGGTATTGGATCAGTAACAGGAACAACTGCTAGTCAATTTGAACCATTCAGCAGCGGCTTCTTGAACACCTACATGTTGGTGGCAGGACGTGTGGGCGGACTCACCAACTACGAATTGTTTGTGGACTATCAGAAGTTGGCCATGACCATGTTTGGTGGACACATCAACTTTACATTCAATCCAGTTACAAAGAAATTGACCTTGGCACGCAAGATGCCGTGGCAAGGAGCCAATCCCAGAGTGGAAGATCAAGAAAGCGTACTGCTCTGGATCTTCAACACCAAACCCGATCAAATGATCTTGAACGATCCCTACAGTTTTCCCTGGATACAAGAGTATGCTTACAACTTCTGTAAAATGATACTTGGCGAAGCACGTGAAAAGTTCAGTCAGATTGCTGGCCCACAAGGTGGTGCCACACTTAACGGTGCTACATTAAAGAATGAAGCCAAAGAAGGCATGGAGAAACTGGAAGAAGAACTCAAGATGTACGTGGATGGCGGACAACCACTCACATGGATAATGGGATAACACAATGAAAATTACAGAAATCATAAACGAAACTGCTAAGTCTAGAGTGATCGATGCCGAACACGAATCAGTTCTAGGACATGCTCATACCTTGCCTGGACAAAACCTGTATCATGGTAGTGGTTACTTGCATTCAAGATTTATACGAGCCCTAGCCGGAGCCGGAGCCGGGAACACCCCCAATGCAAGCATGGGTGACGAAAACTGGGCAGGTGGTGATCCCGTGGTCAAACCCTATCATCCCATTGAAGAAGAAATGATTGACAATGCCGCACACCATGTGGGCGATCATGAAAAAACCAATTGGGGCAGCCGTAAAAGCCAAGAACCCACAACAGTAAATCGAACCAGCCCGATGCAAGCACGTGGACCTGTCCAATTGAAAAAATAACTCTTGACAGAGTGTGCTATTTGTGCAATAATGCTCCTATACGGAGCATTTTCATGATTATAGGTGTATGTGGATTTATCGGGTCCGGCAAGGACACAGTGGCTGACTATTTGGTTAATTTTCACGGATTCAAACGTGACAGCTTTGCCAGCACATTAAAAGATGCAGTGGCCGACATATTTGGTTGGGATCGAGAACTGCTAGAAGGTAGAACCAAGGAAAGTCGCGAATGGCGTGAAGAACTGGACACCTGGTGGACCGAACGACTGGGCCGAGACGTCACTCCACGTTGGGTATTGCAGTACTGGGGCACCGAAGTGTGCCGAGTAGGGTTTCATGACGACATCTGGATAGCCAGCCTTGAAAACAAATTGCGTAACAGTCGAGATAATGTGGTAATCAGTGACTGCAGATTTCCCAACGAAATAGTATCAATCAAGAATTCGGGCGGTAAAGTGATTTGGGTACAACGCGGGGATCTTCCCGAGTGGTACAGTTGTGCCCTGCTTGACAACAAATCAAATGGTAGACACAGTCAGCCCAACAAAGAGAAAAAGCAAATTGGCATGCGCTATCAGTATCCCGACGTGCATGCCAGCGAGTATGCCTGGATTGGCACCGAGTTTGATGCCGAAGTAGACAACAACGGCAGTGTGGAAGATCTATATCGTCAGATCAAAAATCTGGTACAATAGGTGACGGCTTCCAAGAGATTCTGCCACGATACAGTTCTTGTTGGCAGTTGAGGCACACAGTTTTTAGATTGTGCCAGTTGTTGTTTTTTAAATTGCCGTCCACGTAGAACACATTACTCTGCTCTACCAATTTGAACTTGAAGCCGCATTTGTCACACTGCGGCTTTTTCACATACCCGCTTTTGGCCCAGGTGGGTGCATCCGGCTTTAACTTGCGTCCGGTCCTAGAACAGGCATCACACACCTTGCGATAGTAGGTTTGTTCACCACGATGACTGTTGATGGCCACCGGGCGCAGATTACATGTGGGGCATAAAGGTCTCATAACTGTATTTATAAGCATAACCTTAATTAAGGGCAATCTAAACGGCTAAAATTGGGCCATTCCGATAAATAACTTTAACTATGCATTATAAAGGAATTTAACATGGCACTAGTATCACCAGGAATTCAAATTTCCATTAACGATCAAAGTCAATATGTCAACAACAATATTGGCTCGGTTCCACTAGTATTATTGGCAACTGCACAAGATAAAAAGTACAATGGCGCTGCTGCTAATGGTACCAGCAAAGCAAATGCTGGCCAACTGTTGGCATTCACAAGTCAACGAGACCTAGTTACTCAAATGGGTACACCCAGTTTCCCGTTGAGCGCAAGTGGCACACCAGTAAACGGTAGCGAAATAAACGAATACGGCTTGATGGCTGCTTATTCAGCATTGGGTTTAACCAATCAACTGTTTGCTATTCGTGCTGACATTGACTTGAATCAATTGGTAGGCACCAGTGTTAGACCAATTGGAGCACCTGCAAACGGTACTTATTGGCTAGATACTGTGAACACTGATTTTGGTTTATTTGAAACAGATGCCACAAATTCTGTATTTAATGCAGTAACACCAATTGTGATCACTGACAACTCAAAAGTTACTGGCTCACCAAGTGCACCCAAAGTGTCAGTTGGCAATGTTGGCGACTATGCTGTAGTCACTGTAAACAGCGATGGCACTATTGCTAACCCGGTTCGTTTGTACTATAAAGCTGGAACCGACAGTGCTGGTTCAAGCAGCAGTGCAACATCAGTATTAAACAACACATGGACCTTGGTTGGTTCTACAACATGGCAAAATGCTGTACCCACTGTGACTGGCACAATTGCCAATCCTACCAATTTGGTATCAGGTGGATCCATAACCATTAATGGACAGTCAATTACAGTAACAGGAACAACAGTTTCTCAATTGGTATTGAATATCAATGCAGCAACAGTTACTGGCGTAAGTGCCAGCGTAAGCAGCAGAGGCTACTTGCAGTTATTTGTAAATGATTTGGCCTTGAACAAAACTTTGACCATTACTGATGATGCTAACCACACATTTGCAAGATGCGGTATCACACTCAGCAGTGGAAGTGCATCGTTTTATACTCCCTACTTCTTCTATGGCAGTTATGCACAATCACCAACAACTGGCTGGTTCTCAACTGATAGCCGTCCACGTCCAAGTGGCAGTGTATGGTGGAAAACAACTGCAACTGGCGCTGGATTCTCACCAGTGTTGAAAAAATACAGCACCGGTACTGGCGCTTTCAAGACTCTCAGCGTGTCAGCTTTTGCTGGTATAGCAACTGCTATATATGGACTAGATCCTGTAGGCGGTGGTATTAATATTCCAGCTGGATCAGTCTACGCTGACTATTATTCATATGATGGTTCGGCAAACTCATTGAAGTTGTTTGCTAGTAACGCCAGCGGTGTTGCAACTGCAACTGGCGCTACTCCAGGAACTATTACTGGTGTAATCACTTTGAATGCAAGTACTCCAGGTACTGGCTCATTTACACAGTACACATTACCAGCCACTGGCAGTTTCTCAAGTGCATCAGTAACTGATGTAGTCACTGAAATTTTATCACAGAGTATTCCTTATGTAACAGCATCAGTGACTGCAACTGGAGCATTACAAATCAGTCATACTTCAGGTGGAGTAATCACATTGTCAAACAACAGTGGAACCCCACTGGGTACTGGTTCAGGCTCGCCTGGCATTGGCTTCTATGCCAATGGTGGTAGTGGTTATACCATTATCAACAACACAGTTTACATCACCAATTTCAGTGACGTGACCTCCACAATCAAGTATCAAGCCAGTCAGCCTTACAGTGCTCCTGCAACTGGAACCTACTGGTACTACAGTAACCCAACCGATATCGACATCATGATCAATGATGGTTATGGCTGGAAAGGTTATAGAACTGTGGCCAATGACAGTCGCGGCTACAATCTACAAAACACAGATCCAAACGGTGTTATCATCAGCACAACTGCACCACAAAGTCAAAGCACTGGCGCAAATTTATCAGTAGGTGACATTTGGTTGGATTCAAGTGATTTGGCCAATTTCCCAAGTCTATATCGTTGCACTACTGGTGGCGCAACTCCAGTATGGTCTGCGATTGACAAAACTGACCATGTGAGCTCAAATGGTATCATCTTTGGTGATGCACGTTGGGACACATCAGGTACAACTGATGTGATTTCTGGCTCACTGCCAGCTATCACAAGTTTGTTGACCAGCAACTACATTGATCTAGATGCTCCTGACTATCGTTTGGCACCACGTGGCGCATTGTTGTTTAACACACGTCGTAGCGGTTACAATGTCAAGAAGTTTGTGCCCAACTACTTTAATGCAGCTGCATATCCTAACTTGCCAACACCACCAGTGCCAGGTGCACCAACTTCACTGCCATCAGTTAAAGATGCATGGGTAAGTGCAAGTGGAGTGGATAGTAAAAATGTGATGCACGCCGGATCACACGCACAACGTGCCTTGATCGTGGATGCAATGCAAAGTGCCATTGACAGTAACCTAGATGTACTGTCACAAGTTTATAGATTCAACTTGATTTGTGCTCCTGGTTATCCAGAGCTGATCCCTAACATGTTGACTCTAAATGACAATCGTGGCGATACTGCTTTTGTTATCGGTGACACACCATTGGACCTAGCACCAAACGTTACAGACATCACTGCATGGGTCAACAACACCAAGGGCGATGGATTGCCAAGCGATGCCAGTTCAAGTCCTTACTTGGCACTGTATTATCCAGCTGGTCAAACCAATGATTTGAGTGGTAACCGAGTTGTTGTTCCTGCAAGCCATGCTGCACTACGCACATTCTTGTACAGTGACAATGTGAGCCATCCATGGTTTGCTCCAGCAGGTGTCAATCGTGGTCTAGTGACAAACCTAAGCGATATTGGTTACATTGATAATACTAGCGGACAATTTGTACACAATGCAATCAACCAAGGCCTGCGTGATGCACTGTTCACATTAAAGATCAATCCAATTACACAACTGCCAGGTTCTGGTCTAGTGATTTGGGGTCAATTGACACGCAGTGCAGATACAACTGCACGTGATCGTATCAATGTTGTTCGTTTAGAAAACTATCTAAGAACAATATTCAACAGTATTGCTAACGGTTACTTGTTTGAGCCCAATGACGGCGTTACACGCAAGTCAATATCAACTCAAATTGAAAACGCTCTGAGCAATATCCTGGCCCTACGTGGCTTATATGATTTCTTGGTCATATGTGATACCAGCAATAATACTCCTGATACAATTAGCAACAATCAATTGTATGTGGACGTTGCTATTGAACCAATGCGCGATGTAGAGTTTATCTACATTCCAATCGCAATTTACAATCCTGGTTCGATTGCCCAGTTGAATACCACATCAACCTAATCATAAATAATAGTAACAGGAGAATATAATGCCAGTAGCAAGTTTAAGTAACTTCACAATACCCCTAAACAGTAGCCAAAGTGCTACTAGCCAGGGTCTGCTAATGCCAAAATTAAAGTATCGCTTTCGTGCTACTTTCATCAATTTTGGCGTAGATAAAACAACAACTGAATTGACCAAACAAGTGGTTGATATCAAGCGTCCCAGCGTCAACTTCAATCCAATCACACTGGATGTTTACAACAGTAAAGTTTTCCTACAAGGCAAACCAGAGTGGCAAGAAACCACAGTGAATCTACGTGATGATGCAACCGGTGCAGTCAGTAGATTGGTTGGACAACAGGTGCAGAAGCAGTTTGACTTCTTAGAGCAGGCAAGTGCTCCAAGTGGTATTGACTACAAGTTCCAGTTGCTATTTGAAATGCTTGATGGTGGCAATGGCACTACAACAGTCAATGTGCTAGAAGCATGGGAACTGGATGGTTGCTTCTTGAGTCAAGTTGACTACGGTGACATGAACTATGGTACCAATGAAGATGTTCGTATTGCACTAAACATCAAGTTTGACAATGCTATCCAAACAGTGGGTGGTGGTGTTGGTACAACAGTTATCAGCCAGACCTTGGTACCTAACGGACTAGGCACAGTAAACTAATCTAGTTTAGATTCAGCGACAACCCGGACTTAAAAATCCGGGTTTTTCTTTTGATAAATATTACTATGCCTGTAACCAATCTTAACACCAACGACTGGACCAATTCCATTACCCCGTTATTGACTCCCAGTCAAATGCAGTATGATGTCTTCACCAAACTGCAGACAGTGGCTGTTCGTGATTACCAACATGCGTCACGTATATTTGTTGATGGCAATTTTAGACTCAGTCCCAAATACGGATTTTTATTCTATGTTGAGTTTGATTTCAATCCCTTGATCAGCAGTGTGAGCAACACCAGTGCACAAGAGCTTGGCATGATTGTAAAAAATGTAACCTTGCCAAAATTCAGCATAGACACCAAGGTACACAATGCCTACAATCGTAAAAACATTGTGCAGAATAAAATCAACTATGATCCGGTCACTATCACATTCCATGATGATCAAAGTGACAATGTTAGAAACTTTTGGTATGACTACTACAGTTTCTTTTATCGTGACAGCGACTATGCCGATGCCACCTATCAGCTGATCAGCAAGTATCAAGAACGTCCCACATTTGAATGGGGATATACTCCCAAACCGGTGGGCAGTTACAACAGTCCCAATGCCTATCAGAATTATCAGTACATACAGGCCATACGTATCTACAGCTTGTATCAAAAGAATTTTAGCGAATACGAATTGGTCAATCCCATTATCACCAGCTTCAAACACGGCGACCACAACACCAGTGACAATCAAGGCCTGATGGAGCATCAGATGAGTATTCAGTTTGAAACTGTGAAATATCAAACTGGTTACACCACAAACAACACTGTGGGCGGATACATAGATCTGCATTACGATAATACTCCGAGCCCGTTGGCTAGTGCTGTTGGTGCAAGTGCAGTTGGCAACGGTCAAGGCGGATATACCACGGCCAATGACCGTGTGACCGATTTGGCCAGCTTTAACATGACAACCAATAGTGGATCAGTAGTGCCACCAATATTGGGAATACAAAACAGTCTTGCCACTGCCGCTACCACCATGGCCACTGCTGCTCAGGCAGCAACTGCCACCACTAACAATGCTGGCGGATTTGCGTTACCAGCATTGGGCAGTACCAGTACCGGTGTTACCAATAGCAGTTTGATATCAGGTCAATTGAATCAGGCCGGACAACAGATTGGTGCACAGGCCGGAACTGCTATTGGTGCCGGAGTAGCGTCAGGAATAGCCAACGGACTTGGACAAAACGGCACTGCTGTGTTGGGCATTGCAGCAGCTGCTATTTCCAATCCCAGTGCAGCACTGGCCACAGTAGAGAACATGGCACTGAAATTTGTTACCGGCGCCGCATTGGCCACAACCAATGCACTGGCCACTGCTGGTGGCCAATATCTATCACAACAGATCAGCAGTGGTGTTAGTGCGATCAATCATAGTTTGAGTTATGGTGATACTCCCAACGGCACACTTACTGGCGATCTTGCCAAATCCTTTAGCGGTGTTAAAGAATCGGTGCAAAACTTTTTTGATCCTACATTTACCAGCGCCACCGATCCTTCCAGTCTGAACGCTGTCAATGGTTCAGACCTGGCTTCGGATACAGCTCGAAATACTGCTACACTATTCAATCAGAATACTCTCCAAGGCACTTATACTCCGTTAAGTGTAGCTGATCTCAATACCGGTGCCGGAGATTTTCTAACTGTTAAAGGATTAGACAGTAGTATCAGTGGTGTTTCACTAAACTCTGGCATACCACCGTGGCCACCTGTACCATAATAGTAAATTAAATATGAGTAACAATCAAATATCAACAGCTACCAATATTGCAGCTCCGGACTTGTCAAACAGTCCCAATACGCCACAGAAATATTTTAATAATATTTTTGCCATTGACTTCAGTGTGGGATTGGCCAACGACGTGTTGGTGAGTTTTTTTGAAAAGTACACTGGCAATGCCTCATCAGGTAAAGCACTAGCCGCAGCTGTGCTATACACTGCTCAAGCACAGGGGCTGGATCCAGTGTCTATGTTGGATCAATTTCGTCAATTGACTCCGCTAGAACTCAACAATTACCTTGCGGCTTTCTTGAATGTAAACCGCGTGCCTACCAGTCAAATTGGAATTAGAAGCGCCGCCAGTATCAATACCAATCCTGCCATTGCAAGACTTATTTTACCATGAGCAAATATGCCAATGGATTTTTTCAATTAAAAAATCCTACCAAGTATGTGGGCAAAAAAATCCCGCACTATCGTAGCAGCTGGGAACATGCGGTGATGCGTATGTGCGATGAGAATCCCAGCATCTTGCAATGGGCCAACGAGGCCATGCACATAAACTATCGTAATCCGTTTACAGGCAAAAACACTATATATGTGCCTGACTTTTTTGTGACTTATCTTGATGCCAAAATGCAGACACATGGCGAAGTATGGGAAATCAAGCCACAAAAAGAAACCACACTGGAAGCCGCAGGCAATAGCAAACGTGCACAAGCAGCCGCCATACTGAACATGGCCAAGTGGCAAGCAGCTCGAAGTTTCTGCAAAGCACAGGGCCTGGCATTTAGAATAATCACCGAAAATGATTTGTTCCATCAGGGTCGTGCCAAATAAATATTGGTATGACTAAAAAACTAGAAGACCTGCTGAACCTAGCACCTGCCGACGAAGACGCCACACCCGAACAGGCACAAGAATTCATAAAAGAAAACTTTGATCTAATAGACGAAGTTGACAGTGCTATTAGTAAAATTGATATTGCCCTTCCCACAGTACGTGATCTAGACACCGCAGATCAAGAACTGGACGAATTGGCAACACTGGCCAAAACCAAGGCCGAAGATCTTATTGACCTGGGCATGAATACCGATCCAAGATTTGCTGGTGTAATACTGCAAACTGCTGGTGTAATGCTTGGACACAGTATCACTGCCAAGACAGCCAAAATGGACAAGAAACTGCGTATGATCAATTTGCAGTTGCAAAAAGCTCGCCTGGATCATCAGATTCGTAAAGATGCCAAAAGCGGAGTTACCGAAGAAGAGCCTATAGAGGGACAGGGCATTGTGCTGGATCGCAATGAACTGCTAAAACAGATACTTGGCAAACAAAACAAATAACCCACCAGAGCTAAATATACAATATATAGGAATTTAGAGATGAAACCCTTTCAGTCTTACATTTACGAATGTAGCAAGCCACAACAGTTTCGCATCAAAATGGCTGGCACAAATCCCAAGGATTGCATGGAACAGATCAAACATGCTCTTGACACTTGGCAATTGGAAAGTGTTAGTGCAGTCAAAAGCATGCCGATACAAGAACACAGAGAGTTTCCACAATGGGGCCCATGCGAGTGCTGGACATTTGATGTCACAGTCAAGTACCCAACCAACTCAGTGGCAATTCGTCAAACCATCAAAGAACGTGCCAAAATCAATCCTGACTGGATCGTGGTTCGCAATCTACTAGAAGCCGAACAAACCGAAGAAGCCGAAATGCGTGGCAAGGATCATGAGGGTGCACTACTAGACGAACAAGAACTCAAAGACGAACCCGGAGCACAAGAACTTGTGGGTCCAGGACGCATCAAGAGTCTAATTGCTGAATTAGAAAAACACACACGCCAGTATGACATTGCTGGCTCAGACACCACAGTGGGTAGAGACAAAGATTCTGCATACGGCAAAACACTAAACGATATTCCACAAGGCACAACTGCTCCAGTGGGAACAACAAAAAATAAACTGCAAGGCAAAAGAGGACAATAATGAGCAAGAATCATCCCACCGACAACATTTATAACATCTTAGGTAAGCTAAAAGCTCTTGAGCCTACTCCTGCTGAAGTAGTAAAAGAAAAAGCACAACAGATTCGTGAAAGCGTTGAGTCACAAGGAAGCATCCTTAAAGGCCTACGTGAAGTTAGCAGTATTGAGCAAAGATTACAACAACAGTTTGCTGAAAGCCAATTTGAAAAAGTCAGCAAGGCTATTCAAAAGACAGGTAAAAGCAAGGCCAGTGCTGATGCTATTGCTGCCGCTGCTGGTCGCAAAAAGCTAGGACAAAAAGAAATGACACGTCGTAGTGTTGCTGGTCGTAAAAAAGCCAATGAGACACTGGATGGTGGCATGGGCAACATGGGCGAATGCGCCATGTGCGAAGCTGGTACCTGCACCGAGCATGATCACTTGAGTGAAAATGGCTTACAGAGATATACTGGTATTAAAAAGTACGGCAAGAAAGGTTTCGAAGCCTTACAAAAAGCCGGACGTGAAGGTGCCAGCGAAGAAGAAAAAGGTCGCATCAAGGACAAGTATCTTCCAAAAAAAGAAGTAGATGAAGAACGTGAAACATTGGCTACCAAGCATGGTAAAATCTACAAAGGTGGTACATACGGTACCGAATATGATGTCAGCAAAGAAGGTAATCCAAAACCCAAACGTGACATCAAACACGGACAAAAAGGTCGCCCCAAGGCCGAAAAGCCAATGGATGCAAAAGCAGCACCCAAGGGCGACATCTTTGGTCGCACCACAGGCGAAGTACCAAAAGGTAAAAAAGGTACACGTATTGCCGGCAAAGGCAACATTGATACAGTGAACGAAAGCATGAACTTTCAAGCTCTAGCCAAGAAGCATGGCATGGGCATGGACGAGTGCATGAACACACTCAATGATCACTACAAGAAATATCAAATGACTGGTGAGTGCAGTGACCTACTAAACGGTGCCATGCAGTTGCACAGACATCACATGGAAGAAGGCGGACCGGTACCTTACGAAGTACCAGCAGTACAACGCAAGGCCGCAGGAGCCGCTCCACTAACTCCCAAAGACGTACAAGCACAAGATGCTGCACGTAGTATGCATCCACCTAAACTGGATGCACCCAAGCCAGCAGCACATGATGAACTAGATGAGCTAGCCAAGTTGGCCGGTATCACCGATGAAGGCGCAGGCGTAATGCACTATAAAGATGAGAAGGCCAAAGAAGCTGGCGAAGATCATTTTACCTTAGGTGGCAAAACTTTTCCGGTAAAAGAAAATTTTGACGATGAATTAGCTAATATTATACAGAACAATTCTGCCGCAGTTGAACATTTCAAACAAGGCGGTGAAATGGATTATGATTTAGAAAGTGATTTATGGGAATACTATTTCAACAAAGGCGAAATTCGTAACTATG
>Ga0007828_1000094_pt1 | contig 27277 bp, 44 predicted proteins | sample CryBogCBE16Oct07_FD_71232 | JGI IMG/M metagenome (GOLD analysis project Ga0007828, IMG submission 71232) | Freshwater microbial communities from Crystal Bog, Wisconsin, USA - CBE16Oct07 | ecosystem: Environmental > Aquatic > Freshwater > Lake | place: Crystal Bog, Wisconsin, USA | collected...
ACATTCACCAACTGATTTGCCGTTGTTCGTTATTCTAGGGTCAGTCAAAATATCTTTGATGATATCTCCTGAAGTGAACGTGATAGTGCTTCCGTCATGTGTCGTGTTTACACTTAAGCCGACTCCTTTATGAGAAACGCCAAATCCAGACATTAAAACTTCATTCATAATAACTCCTTGATATAAGTCCCATGACTGCATAGGCACACACCGCAAATAAAGTACCGAGTATCACCGTATCAACAACGTGAAACGTTTCAATACCTAGCAAGGCTTTCTGCACCCAGTCCTGGTCATGGTTATAGTGGTTAACCTTTGGCTCGTAGTAGATACCGATCTTGATCTTGCCTGTATCGTATGGTGTTACTTTCATTTACTCTTCTCCTTAAATCGATGTGATATGTTATCTACGAAAAAGCTCGTGTACATAAGAGAGTGATTCATTCCAGCTTCTTCTGATAGGTTTTTCTTACTGAGCCAATATATATCCCCAATCCTATGCCCGAGACCTTTGATGTCGCCTCTATCTGTTACGAGATTAAGCAGGGCTATATCTTTGCGTATCCACGTAGGTAAGTTGTTGTCACTAAATGTATGCCGAGATGTACCGACTTCTTCCTTACGTAAGACTTCGTCTAAATACCCAAGCACTTCCCACTCACCACCAACGCACTCTGCATCATAGGTTATTCGATAAATAAAATTACGATTTCTTTTCATTACATATGGACGGTTGTACCGACCCCCGCAGTTATATGATCGTTATCAATGCACCATAGTATCGGTACATCCCACACTCCCCAATCGCCATAGATCTCACCATCAGTTAGCATGATGATGCAGTCCGGCTTTATGTTTTTCTCTTGTACGTATTCTGCCATACAAGTTGGGTCTGTGCCACCCCCACCGCTAGGTTTCGTACTTTCCCTGATAGTATTTATGGCATGACCTTCATAAAGTTCATGTGAGGCAACCCGGGTATCCCAATACATGATGTCAATGATCTCAGGAGAGACAGACTCACATACTCCCTGCACCTCTGCAAGAAACTCGGAGAGGATATCGTCACCAATAGAACCTGATGTATCTATACCAATAGTAATACGAAAGACCTTATCACTGTAAAGTGTAGGTAGCATTAAGTCTTGGCTTTGAAACCTACGGTCAATGCGTCTGTATGTAGAGTAGTCATCCCCGGGCTTGCTGTTGGTCACAAACTCTCGCAGTGCATCCTTCCAGTTAACCTTGGGCTTGAGCATCTCAATAAGGTTACGGTCTACGCTTGCGCCCGACTTGCTTGCCATGATACCGCCTTGGCGTAGGGTCTGGTCGATCTGCTTACTGAGTTGGTCAATCTCCTCATCTGACATGCCATCGATCTTATCCCAGTCATGCTCATCAAAGCCTAGCCCCTTCGAGCCAGTTCCCTGCATATTCTGATACTGCGGGTCTGCCATCAGCGCACGATACACTTGCCCGGCATCCATGCCCCGGTACTTCTCGTCCACGCATCCGCCCTTGGGTAGAACCACAAAGCCGTCCGCCCGCTCACGATCTTTGATCGGTAAGTTAATGACGAAGTCGCACGCCATGTTGGCAATCGTTGGGTTGTCCTTGTATAGATTCTTCCATACCGTCATGTGCTTGAACGCACAGTGCATCTTCTCATGCAGTATGAGGGCACGTAGCTCATTGTCAGTTAAGTCTGTAATGAACGCACGACCGTAGTCCACATCGATACCATCAGTACGTGCAGTAATACCGGGCGTATCAACAACAGTACTCTTACCGTACATAATAATCCCTGACACCATCGTGTACTCGGGGTCGCGAATGAGAGATACGTGTGCTCTCTCTATACGTTGTTCTTCTGTAAGTTTCATTATCTTCCCCCTACCATGTATTGTTTAATTACTTTTCCTACTTCTTCATGAACGACCGTCTCTATATACCGACGCAAAGTAAACGCTCCATTAAACTCCGTATCTGCTTTAACTAATCTCTCAATTAGCCAAATGCAATTCTCTATGGAGTTCTGATCTTTATTAAACAGATGCCCAATCACATCCCTTACTTTCTTTGCGACTTCATCCTCAGCATTGAGGATGAGCCATGCTTCACCTTTATCGTTACTCATGGCTATCTCCTATTACATAAACAAGTATTGATTACCAACAGCGAACGATGTGAACTTGTCACAGTCAAAGACAAACTGCTTACTGTCTTTCTTAATTACTGTGGTGCAAAACATCGCTTGCATCTCTTTGGGCATACGTGCCATGTAATCCATCCAAGGCTCGATCGTATCCTCGTCAACCCAGTTGAGTGCTTGGTGTGTAAGCATGAGCTTGCCCGCTATCTGATCTGGCATCTTGGCGCTATCAGGGTTAGCAACAATCTCGCTACGCTTGGGCAATGAGTCACCAAATGCAATCCACGCTTGCAAGTCGAGCGTAGCAGGGGCGCCAATCGTACCAACCAATGCGTTCTCTAATGCACCGGGGGAGATCATGTGCCTACGCTGAATGATCTTGGATGCCTTAGCCGCAGATCGGTGTGTCACAAACGCTGTGCGTTGTTCCTTGGGATGAAAGATATAGATGTTCTGGTCGGGACTCTCGTACTGCTCGTATGAGTGGAACACTTCCTCCTTCTCTTGCACCCACATAATAAGCTCAGGAGATAACCCGTTAGGAGCCGCAAAGTTATCCACCCATTCTTTAGCCGTCGGCTTGCCCATCTTCACAAACGACATACGGTTTCTATGGTGTGCTTGGAACGTATCACCTACATTCTCTGCGCCTAGGTTAGTCGTTCCAAGCAGAATGGAATCTTTGTGCAAGTATCTATTGCCCGCCCTGCGCTCAACCAGTAGGGGTAGAGCCGCATCCTTCACAGGCTTAGAGGCCTTGCCCATCTCGTCTAGCATGAGGATCACAGGCACATCATCGTGCAAACCAAGTGACTCGTTGTAATAGAACTCTGTAGTCTTTCGCTCATGGTTCACAGCCGGTACACGGAAGTCACCCTCGTGCATCACAGTCATATCCATGTAAACTTTCCTATGGGTAGGAAACTTTTTAGCAACCGCATCAATCAATGCGGATTTACCTGAGCCGATGTGCCCCTCAACAATAGAAGTTACATCACTACCTGTTGCACAGATGTAGTCTACTGTCTCGCTATAAGTCATTGGGGTTGCACGGTACACGTTGGTTCTTTGGGTTCTTGACATACTCTCTCTCCTTAGTTCATGTTAAATTTATCTGCTAACTCGTCCATCTTTATCTTGATGGAATCTCTCATATCCTTGGACTCACGTAGCGATTTAATATCTATGTCAGTCAGGGATAACTCTAACGCACGTCGTGCCTCTTCTAGTTCGGGGTCATCGAACACGTTAAGAACACGCAGTGTTTCACATAAGCCCAGTGCATTGTCTAGCATGGACTGATATAACTTCTTGGCTTTGCCGTCCTCATGGTCAACCATCTTGTCTCTGATATGGCCTACCTCCTTGTACAGTCGTTGCCAAGGTTCTTGTAAGGCTACGCCTAGTTGTTTGATCTGTGCCTTCTCGAACTGCGCCTTCAGTTGATCTACTGCTTGCGACTGGATATCGACACGGAAATCCCCTGCACTTGGCACGGGGGTGAAATGATAATTGAATCCGAACTTACCCGCAACTTCGCTTGCGGTAGGAAACTCTGACGCATCAAACAATCTACCCAACTTAAAGGCTTGAGCCGCAATCTTAGTGCCGTAGTTGTTGACAAAGTTATTGACGAGCCGGGTAAATTCTCGGTTATGCGTATCCAAGTCTCTCGTTAAATTAAAGAAACTCTTAGTGGGCACGAGGCGTGTGCCACCATCAGACCAAGGTAATGTATTTAAATACAACCACGTCCTGACCTGCCCAGTATAGGAAACGATTGCCTCTAGATCAGCATCGTCTACGAAGAGGGACTTGTATACCGAGGACGCACGACTAGACCTAGCGCCCTTAGATATGTTGACTTCACTGGCTGTTGCCTTGTCTTGCTTTCTACCTGTATATGTTGAGATATGCAGGTCAAGTAGCATAGCACTTGATGATAAAGATTTTATACTCATGGTTACGGTTCCTTGTTTAGTTTGTTAAGTTTACATTATAAAGTATATTACGAGTTATGTCAATTATGTTTCATGGTTCTCTCCTGTGGTTTCTCCTTCTCTTATGTTAAGGTAAATGCGTGATGGTGGTCTGATTCTTAAGTCATCCCCGGGCGGGTGCACATCACAGTAATATCCCTTGAACGAGTGGTATGCAAAGTCATAGATGCCGTCCTTATCTTTATACGACCAGGTTGGTCGCCCGGCTACCCCGAAAGGATCGAAGTCAGTTGGTTTACTCAGTACGAATACTGCGTGCAGTTGTTTATGATTCATTTTTTACAGGCTCCAAATAAATTATTGTGCGCTTTTCATGCGACCAGTCGGTAACACCGTCCGCCCTTGGATATATGTCGCATACCCACTGTTCATTGATACCGTCGTCGCTCGTCTCACGGTAGTCAAACTCCCAGTCGTCTAGTGCATAAGACCAACTACATCCATATGCCCTTACCTCTTCCTGTATCTCTGCCTTATTCAAGTAATAGATTGCAAAGACGGTGTTTAAAAGTTTTTCACCTTCCATATAACCTCGCTATGTTGACAAAGAGTATGAGTAAACACACGTACCCCACTGCGTGAAGTACACCACGAACAAGTACAGTTTTAATTTTGTCTTTCATATAAACCCTTTACTTGGTTGAATTTATCTTTCATCTTCATATATATTTCCTCCTCTGCCATGATTGCAATAATCAATCTGTGCCTCATGATGGCGTGATGTTTAAAGTAAACGGCAAAGCCTGTTGCAATTCCTGCCCATAGTAGCAAGAACATATCCGCAAATGTAATCTCAAGCATGGGGTAACTCCTTAATCTTTTCTAATGTTATCAACAACTCAACACCATCTAAACAACCAATCACATCGCCCGTTATCGGTGTCTCATAGGTAATGTTGTAGTCATTGGTACCTTCTATGAACTGCGTAACAGCCAACTCATACGGATGCGTGTCGTTCGTATAAAACATATGGCCTTCAATCACACTCGCACCATACCCGTTAGGGAATTTGTATACGTACTGCATATGCCCGGGCAATCTAATCGGGTGCGGTCTATCCTCTATCAAATATTCTTTTAATATATTCATTACTATCTCTCCTTAATTATCGAACCAAAAAACAAAACGATAGGCGTTGGTTTCATACAGCGAACCATTTAGACCCTCTCCTATATACGGATCAATATCTAAGTAGTCGCTAAGCGCTCTACTCATAGCAAACGCACCGCCGTTCTCCAGTATATCTTTCGCATACTCTTTGCGTTCCTCAGGTGTAGTGTGATGCTCTAGGAATATGGGTAGGAAATCTTCTGCGTAATACCACGAGTGGCTATGCCCATCAGCCCCCCATGAGTCTGCCTTATATTTAACCACAACCGACATATCATCCGGCAACCCTTTCGGTTCGGGGCCAAGCCCCCTTACCCCTGCAAGTGCGGCAAAGAAGTCATAGTGCCTACCGTTTACCTTACACCAAAGGTTAATCGGGTCTGGTATTGCATCGGGAACAATCTCGCCCTGTCTATCCATCACCCTAAAGCTCTCGAACATCTTGGATGAGATACGCTCATAGTTTCGGTAATAAACCCAAGTATCTTTGTAGTTCATCGTTATTTTCTTTTCTGCATAGATGTGTATATCTGCGCCCATGTTACTCTCCTGTTATAAATTTTAAAAGTTTCCTACTGGTAGGAATTCTCATTCTTTGTACACCATATCAAATACAGTTGCGAGTACTGTATCAGGGTCATACGTATTTGTCATCTTCATTGCCTTATCCAGTACATCCTTGGTCAGCGCTCTGTCGTTGATGAAGTTCTTAGCAAGGTTAACATCATCAGGGTATACAGACTCAGCCATCATCTCAATCAGGAAGTCCGGCATACCTACCATTGCATCCATGATTGCATCTTTAAGATCCATCATCGCATAGTCATAGTACATACCCCTACCCGCTACGCTATTCCAATCGCCATAGTACACGCTATCGTTATACATATCGTCCTTTACCTTAGGGTCACGTGTTGTAGGTAGGCTGTCCCAGTCTACGTTGATAACTGTATTGGCAAGCATATTGAAGTGGATGATATCTAGATACTCTTTGTCGCTATGCTCGTTGTAGTAACCCACGCTGATATTGGTGCACTCAGGTATATAGTCAACGAATTCGGCTGTGTCTGTATAAACGCCTGTGCTATCTGGACTGTACATAAACTCCTCGTTCATATTAAGTGCATTAGATAACGCCTCACCGAACTCATCACTACAACACCTACCCCAACCTTGGTGCGTGATAACGCTATCTATGCCACGCCTATCGAACGCTATGGCACGATCAAAGTTACGTAAGAACTCAGAGAACTCGGTTGCAACAAACGTAGCACCGATACCACCGCACTCCTCGCCCTGCGTAAAGATATAGTAACCGGGTACCTCATGCTCAAGCAAGTGCATAAGGATTGCACAACCCGCACCGTCATCAGCGCCAAGTTGCGAGCCATCAGCCATCCATTTAGCCTTAAACTTTTTAACGCTATTCGAGCCAGTTCCCTTGTGAACTGTATCCACGTGGGCAACAAAGAGTGTGCGGTGCGACACATCAAGGCGGGCATCTACATGGATATTGCCACAGTCATCGAGGAACACGAGTTCCCATAACCGCTCAGGTACAGCCGACACCAACCAGTCTGTAAACTCGTGCGTGCCTACACTATTATGTGGGCGTTTCATGTGCAATGCTTTGTGTAGTGTTTTATATAACATAGATTTTTTATTCATGATTGTTCCTCAGTTGTTTCTTTTACTTGCTCTTCGCTATACCATTCGCAATTCTCTTCGTCATACCATCCATCACTCTTAAGCCCATGCTCGGCTGTGTCATGGAAAAATACAACGTTCTCATCGTCCGTTCTGTAGTACGCATCATTGATACAGACGGCATTATCTAAGTGGCAGTACTCACCACTCTCTAACTCGACAATATCGTTATCGCCTAAATAATCCTCATCGTAGTAGTCACCGTCAACCTCAACCGCACAGTCTTCATGAACATAATACGTTTCTGAATTACGCCCATTGACTACCCGGTACGAATAGTCGGCACAGCTTTGGCATATCATGCGATCAGCCCACCTACCTAGGTATACACCGTCACCCTCATCGACACGATCATGACAATCGTCACACTCTGGGCGGTCATCCTCACCGGCTGTACCCTCGGTGCTGTCAAGCGATAGATCCCCACCGCTTGTAATCAAGATATGATCTCTACGTAACTCCCCGTTCTGGACGTTGCCGTCAATGTAAGGCGCAACGTAGTTGCCGTACCTACTCTCGATCTTGGCGAGCTTGCAACCCTCCCAACTGTCAGCGTGCTCGTAGCCCTGATCTTTGAGCCATGCTTCGAGTACCTCGTCAGCGTGTGAGTAACCCCCCACATCTTCCATGTTGCGTTTGAACGAGCGCACAAAGAATTTATTGTTACCCTCATCCATACATACGGCACGACCCCGCACATCATCGTCAACGATGCGAACTGCCATGTGCCAACCAAACTCGGGAGCGTATGCTTCGAACGGATGTGTCTGGTCACGCCACCTATTGCCACCCATACATGAACTCGGCCCACGTTTCGCATGGTCAATCATCTCAGCAGTGGTATAGACAAACTTACACGTACCCTTACCGGTGAGTGCTACCAAGTCACGTATCGTATGGTCTTCTAAGTCAAAGTGACGTCTTAGGTACTTACCTAGTGTGGTAACGGTTTGCTTGTCGTTGATACCGGCACGCTCATCCCTTGTGTATGCTATGCGTGCATCGTCCATCTCGGCAACGTGAGGCCACTCTAGTAAGAGTAAGTGCCAGTCAAAGGGTTGGTGGTTCTTGAGAACCTTGTTGATAATAGGGTGCAATGTGGGATATTTGCAGGTCAGATTGTTGTACCAATCCCTGTGTCTACGCACAATGTGGTGTGCCTCTAAGAATGTTTTGTAGTTTTCTCTGTTGTTATACATGATTACTCTCCTTAATTAAACGATATGTAGTTACTTTCCTTAAATACGGGTTGGCTTGCTTGTATAGTTCTTTTGCCAACTTCTTATTCTTAGCGTTCAGCACATCTGCCTTCCATTGGCAGTATCTCTCGCACCATCCGGTCACGTAGTATCTAGCCATGTTTACTCCCCTTTAATAACTTCTACTACCGGGTTAGCTAGTGCGTTCGCATATTCTCTACCTTGCATCAGCGTGCCAACTTCGCCAACACATACCCACCCACGCCATGTCTTGCGATCAACAAGACACTTTGTATACAGCGTTTGTGATGCGATATACGGTGCAATCCTTACCCGGTACTTTGGTTTTAATTCTTTCCTACCGGTAGGATTTTCCCGGGCTATGGTTATCAAGTGATACCCCGCTTGAATGATGAGTCCAAACAGTACGCCCAAACATACATTTGCAATATCGTTTATGTCCATGATTTATCCTTTAAAGTTTAAGTTGTTGGTGCGATATACACCCCAATAGATATAGTCTCATAAGTACGCCCATGACGTACTTGGCTTTCATACTATACCCATCAGGCTAAATACAGCTTGTGAACGGATACGAGTTGCCCAGTATCCGCATGGTTTATTCTTTGATTGCACGTTAGACTTGGTTGTTATTACCTGCCGACTGGCTACGGCCATCTTCTCATGTGTTATGCGATCACATATCTGTATATGGGGAGTCTGAGTGCCCTTCTTGTTATCAGCGTAATTCCTGCATCACATTTCTCGTATTACATTAGTTCCGAGCGATGGTTTATTAGTCGTGTTGTATGCACGACTGTGCTTAAGTTATTTTTAAAGATGTTGTACCGATTAAACTTTCCTACTGGTAGGATAAAAATGAGGAGCCGTTCAGTACAGGTCAAGGCGATACTCAACCATAAGACATATTCTAACATAACATAAGGGTATTGTCAAGTTGAAACAGTACTAAACGGCATTAGATTACACTATCCGAACTACAACTACAACCCATCTTTTTAAGGTCGCACCGGGTAGTTTGAGGAGTCGCTTGTCGAACATGTACCGCTTCCCAATACGCATACACGCATAGGTTACAGAGTTGCGGATACTTCGGTGCATTTCCCCTGCGATCATCAGCGACCCTTCATACTCTAACCCTAGTATGGCATCGAGTGCCTTGCCCCTATCCTCAATGAACGGCACAAGTTTTAAGATCTCGCTCTCGTCAGTGTATTGCTTAAGTATTTCCTCATAGTTGCATACATGCACTACGGCTGTGGCTAATGGCTTAGACATATTATTTCTCCCTTAGTACTTTAAGATATTCGACTCGGTTAAATTTAAACTTCTCAGTCCTAAACTCTTTACCGTATGTAGACTTCTGATATGAACAGGCAACTCGAATATTATTTATCAATCCTGCGGGTACAGTAAACGATTCTCCTGCACCTAAGAGTTTTAGTTTTGCAAGGGCTGACTTGCCATCACTGATAAGCCGCACACGAGTTGCATTGCGCCTAGAGGTTAGAGTTTGCAGGGTGGATACAGGGGTATCTGAATCTGGCTTCTCCATATTCTTTGCAACCCGCTCTAATAATACTCGGTGCTTTCGCATACTCTCGGACGCTTCCCATGCTGATCTATACAGCGGGTCATCCATTGGGTTTATTACGCTATTCTCCATATTCTTAGCCCTCCTTGTACTTTACGGGTCTTAAATTTGACACCAGTCAACTGACTAAATATATTGGCGCTCGTTCTCGCCCGCTGTATGTTGCGCACATCGGTGCAGTCTATCAACACTGAATCACCCACTCCCATCGCTCGCATTGTCTCTCTGGGTAGCGTGACTGATCGGTTGTCTTCTATCGGTACATCGTACTCTATCATATTAGCTCCTATGTTATTTAAGTTTATTATTTTATTTATATTTGAATCGATTGTCAATAGTGTGTTCCGGTGTTCCATGCGATGCTAATTGAATTAGTCGCGTATCCTAATTGATAAGAACGCATAAAAGGATAGTTAATGTAACTAGATGATCGAGTTTAATGCTTTGTTCTTTTTTAAATGCTAATTGATTCTAATTTTTGAGGGTTCTCTGAGCCAATTTCAGACCTTTACAATGATTAGCGTGACCTTAGACGAACGGACGAAAATAACCGCCAAAAAACGTGCTCATTGTAAAGGTCTTGAATTTTCCAAAATGAAAAGTAAAAAACAAAATCACTTAGACTACTATATATAAATATAAATATAAATATTTAATTTAATGAGTGAATTGCTATTTTGGTACATGCTGTAAATGCCTCAAACATGGTTAAACATAACTAAACAGGCGTACCGCTAACGTACTTGGTACATCACTTCACCACTTAGCATTTGCATGGAACATGGAACGCATGGCTACGTTTGCGTGGCTACAAACCCGTCGTTACTTTTATAACCAGTTCCCTAAAAGAAAAAGCCTATGCAAATACATAGGCTGTGTTTATATACTGTACTTTGGAATTTTCCTACCGGTAGGAAAAATAGGGGCGAAAAAAAGCCCAGATAAACTGGGCTAGAATTTTAGGAAAGTTTAATTACTCAGAATCTTTTATCTCGTATCCATTAAGTATCAATAAGTCTTTTATGATATCCAATAATGAACCCTCATCGTTATCATATGATGATTGGATATCGTTTAAGAATTTAATACCATTATCGGTCTTGAGTACCCTTGCAAGTGCATCAAGTGTAGGGTCATTCTCTGATTTAGATTTAGGTTTCGTAGACTTTACCGAACCCTTAGAACTTGAGAGACTAAATTCTTTACCGGACTCAACCGCATCGACAAACGCAGTTACATAGTTCATATAAGTCTTTTTAGACTTCCCGGGTAATGCGATAGTTACAGCATCGAGGCATTGTGCCCGGTATTGGCATGTTTTAACTGATTTGCCAAACGCTAATTTTGATTCTCTGAATTGTGCGATTGAATTGTCAATCTTTGCTTTACCCGATTCGAATAGTGATAACCCACTAGCGAAATCCTTAAACAATGCGATTGTGTCAATCGTTACGTTTGATTTGATTTGATTTGATTTTGACATTTTAGATATCCCTTTTAAAGTTTAATGAATCGGTACTCTCTCAACCGTTATAACTATTGTAATCGATTTTACTATCATTGTCAACTTCTAATTACGTTTAAGAAACTTTCCTACATGTAGGAAAAAATCAAATCGAGCCAGTTCCCCGACCCACCGCACCCCGACCCCCCCTTTGGCGTCAAGGGACTCCTACGTACAATGCACTGTATTTCACACAAACAAATACCAAATTTTTTTAAATCAGACCCCCCACCCTATTGATTTTTTACAAAACATGATATAACATACATACCTGCAAAACACCCCCCGTCAATGTAGCTAAGGCTATATAACGCTAAAAATTTAAAAATGCTAACAGTCACACCTGAACTTAGTATACAAATTCCGGACAATCCGCAGGAACAGTTGTCCTTGCACGCTCGTGTCGAAGCGTTATTTCAGACCACAGAATTTCTCTCTGCGTTCAATGCAGATACCGAACCCACCCCCCTTGATGAAGTGACTGCCCGTGCAGTCTTCAATGCCAACCTGCCAAAGACCCCCCATCAAACAATGGGTACCGATGTATCCCAAATTACAACCCCCGGTGCGGTAAGACATTTAAGAACAATCCTTGGCGAGTATGACCACCTCGTTGTGCAGTCTGCTGTACAGCTTAGGACTTACGTTACTAATAAGTTAATTGAAGAATCTGACAATAACGACCCCAAGATCCGAATTCGGGCATTAGAATTGCTAGGCAAGATTGGCGATGTGGGTCTATTTGTAGAGCGTAGCGAAGTTACCGTCAAGCATAAGACCACGATAGAACTCCAGTCTTCGATCAAAGAACGCATTGCAAAGATACTAGAAATGAAAAATCAGCGACACGATGCTGAGGTCATGGACGTAAAAGCCAAAAATATCGACACGTTAAACGTAACAAGTGAAACAATTGGGGATCCAGACCCCACTCCGATCGATGGTTGAGTACGACGAGATTTCCCTAGAGGCACTCCTCAATACTGACATGACTGGCATGTCGGAAGCGGAATTGATCTCATTGCAAGAAGAAATTGAGGAATTATCAAGGCGGGAATCCGCCAAAGCGGCGAGGATGAGCTTGCTTGACTTCTGTGTCAAGATGAATCCTGACTATAAGATAGGTGCGCACCACAGACAACTTGCGAAATTACTTGAAGAGATGGCTGTAAATCACAAAGATAGGATTGCAGTGTCTATTCCGCCTCGGCATGGTAAGAGTTTTATGGTATCTGTGTACTTTCCGGCGTGGTTTTTGGGTAATTTCCCGGATAAAAAGGTGCTGATGGTGTCGCATACGACCGATTTAGCGGTCGATTTTGGTCGAAAAGTCAGGAATTTGGTCGATCAACCCGCTTATAAAGACATATTTCCAACTGTAACGCTTGCGGCGGACTCGAAAAGTGCGGGAAGATGGAACACCAACGCCGGTGGTGAGTACTTTGCATGTGGTGTGGGCTCTGCCTTGGCCGGTCGAGGTGCGGATTTCTTGATTGTTGATGATCCGTTTTCTGAGCAGGACATTTTGAACGGTAATTTTGAAGTGTTCCAGAAAGCTTATGAGTGGTTTACGTTTGGAGCACGTACACGTTTGATGCCGAAAGGCCGGGTTGCGATTGTGCATACCCGTTGGCACCCCAACGACTTGATTGGGATGATGGCAAAAGACATGGTGAAGAACGATGACTCGGATCAGTACGAGTTTTTTGAATTCCCGGCTATATTTAATGAGGGCACGCCAGACGAGAAGGCGCTTTGGCCTGAATTCTTTGATTTGCAAGCACTCAAACGCACAAAAGCATCGATGCCCGCGTACCAGTGGAACGCCCAGTATCAGCAAACGCCGACCAGTGAAGAAGGTGCAATTATTAAGCGCGAGTGGTGGCAAGTATGGGAAGCGGTGGATCCCCCGCAGTGCGACTATATTATTATGACGCTTGATGCGGCGGCGGAGATTAACAACCGGGCTGACTTTTCAGCGCTACTCACGTGGGGAATATTTAGCGATGACGGCTTGACGAAGGGCGCAGACCATATCATCTTGCTCAATGCGATTAACGTGCGGGTGGAGTTTCCCGAGCTCAAAGACATTACAATTAAAGAATACCGACGTTGGCAACCCGAAGCATTTATTGTGGAGAAAAAGTCAAATGGTACGCCGCTGTTCCAAGAATTCCGTAGAATGGGAATACCTGTGCAAGAGTTCACTCCGCACAGAGGGACAGGCGATAAACTTGCTCGGCTAAACGCTGTGGCAGATGTGTTCAGATCGGGGTTTGTGTGGTACCCCGCGGGTAGACGTTGGGCAGAGGAGGTCGTTGAACAAGTTGCGGCTTTCCCGGCGTCTGACAAAGATGATATGGTGGACTGTACAAGCATGGCTCTCAACCGCTTCAGGAATGGGGGGTTCATTAGTTTGCAGTCTGACTATAAGGATGACAACAACTATGCGGCTCGCAAAGCGGCGTATTATTAAGGAACGACATGGCAACGCAGAAATTTATGGGGAAGAATCAGATGCTCGATCGCCTTGCGGCGCAAGTGGGTAACAAAGAGTCCGCCATTAAAATTTTGCAACAACGTGGACACCTCAAAGCGGATGGTAAGACCTGGACAGCAGAAGGCGCTAAACGCAACGCAATGACAGCGCAAGAACGTGCGCTAGACCGCGCAAGTAAAAGCAGTGGCAAAAAACCCTCTGCGTATAAATATGACCCAAGCACTAACCGTGCGACACTTAGGAAATAACATGGCGATCGATAAAGCACTCTATACAAACTCCGTTCCTGTTCAACCACAGGGAGGCCAACCCGATTTCAGTATTGAGATTAATAATCCAGATATGGTGACACTAGACGACGGAAGCGTGGAGATCACGATCGAGCCCGGAGACGGGCAAGCAGGAGATGAGGAGTTTGATACCAATCTTGCTGAGCTTGTTGATGAGGGATATCTCTCTGAACTGGGCGGTAATTTACTTGAAGATTACGACAATGATATCTCTAGTCGCAAGGACTGGGAGAAGACTTATACAGAAGGCTTAAAGCTACTGGGTCTAAATTACGAAGAGAGGACTGAGCCTTGGAACGGTGCGTGTGGTGTGTTCCACCCCATGCTGACAGAAGCGGTTGTTCGCTTCCAAGCCGAAACCATCATGGAGACTTTCCCTGCCGCCGGTCCTGTAAAGACGGTGATTATCGGTAAGCAGACCCAAGACGTAGAAGACGCGGCTAAACGTGTGGCTGATGATATGAATTATCAGTTGACTGAGGTGATGGTCGAGTACAGACCCGAGCATGAGAAGATGCTGTGGAATTTGCCAATCGCAGGTTCTGCGTTCAAGAAAGTGTATTACGACCATAACCTAGGTAGACAGGTGTCGATGTTCGTTGCCGCTGAAGATGTGATTTTGCCTTACGGCACATCTGAGATGACCCTTGCTCCGCGCGTAACCCACCGCATGAGAAAGAACGAGAATGACCTGAAGAAGCTCATTCTTGCAGGGTTTTACATGGACGTTGAGCTTGGCGACCCAAGCAAAACAGTAGATGAGATCCAGAAAGCCAAGGATAAAGAGACTGGGTTTAGCGCATCGTTCGATGACCGCTATCAACTGCTTGAGATGCAAGTTGAGCTAGATATTCCCGGCTTTGAAGATAAAGACGAGGACGGTGAGCCAACTGGAATTGCACTGCCTTACGTGGTGACTATTCTCAAAGATACCCAAGATGTAATCTCGATCAGACGCAACTGGAAAGAAAAAGACAAGAACAAAAAGCCACGCCAACACTATGTGCACTACCAGTACATTCCCGGGTTTGGGGCTTACGGCTTTGGCTTGATTCACTTGATTGGTGGTGCGGCAAAGTCAGCTACATCCCTCACAAGGCAACTGATCGATGCAGGAACGCTGTCTAACTTACCAGGTGGTTTGAAAACCAGAGGCTTGCGTATCAAGGGTGACGATACACCGATCGCACCGGGCGAGTTCAGAGATGTGGACATCACAGCAGGTTCACTCAGAGACAGCATCGTGCCGCTTCCTTACAAAGAGCCAAGTCAAGTTTTACTGGCATTGATGAATCAAGTGGTAGATGATGCAAGACGCTTTGCGGCACTTGCGGATATGAAGGTTGCCGATATGGACGGCAACTCTCCCGTGGGTACAACCCTTGCGATCTTAGAGCGTATGCTCAAGGTAATGAGCGCAGTTCAGGCACGCTTGCACTACTCGATGAAACAAGAGTTGAAGCTCTTGGAAGACATCATTAAAGAGATCATGCCCGAGGAATATGCGTATGTACCTGATGGTCCACGCGGATCCAAAGCAAAACTGTCTGATTACGACAATGTAGATATCATTCCTGTCAGCGATCCGAACGCGGCAACGATGAGTCAGCGTGTGGTGCAGTACCAAGCGGTCATGCAAATGGCCCAACAAGCCCCACAAATCTACGATTTACCCCAATTACACCGCCAAATGTTGAATGTTTTGGGCGTAAAACACGCAGAAAAGCTCATTCCGATTGAAGATGACATGCTCCCAATTGACCCAGTTTCTGAGAATATGGCGATTATTAAGGGCAAACCAGTCAAAGCTTTTATCGAACAAGACCACTCAGCGCATATCCAGACGCATATGGCCTTCTCACAAGACCCCCATTTAGCTCAAATGATGGGTCAAAATCCACAAGCGCAGATGCTTATGGCGGCAATGCAAGCGCATATTGCCGAACACATTGGGTTTGCGTACAGACAACAGATCGAACAACAACTTGGGGTACCACTTCCACCCCCAGACGAGCCGTTACCACCACAAACAGCGGCTCAACTTGCGCCCCTTATTGCTCAGGCGGCTCAACAATTACTGCAAAGCAACCAGAAACAACAGGCCCAACAGCAAGCTCAACAGCAACAGCAGGACCCAGAGACACAGATTGCAATGCAAGAACTTCAGATCAAACAAGCCGAGCTCCAGATCAAACAAGCAAAGCTCAAGCTCGATGCCGCCGCGCAAGCAGACAAGATCGATACAGAACGCGCGCGTATCCAGTCACAAGAAAAAATCGCCGGTATGCAAGTCGGCGCCAAAGTTGCAGGTGACAAAATGCACCTTCAATCGCAAGAGCACTCCCACGGCGTTGACGTTGGGGTAGAAATTGCGAAACACCACGCAGAAATGCGCAATTCCGCTATGCAAGTAGCGCAACAAAGGAGTTTGAATGAGTCAGGAGATGGAGGTTCTAAAAAAGAAGATTAGGATGCGAATGAATGAGGTAGCCGACGTTATATCGACGGGCGGCTGTTCTTCGTTTGAGTCTTATCAAAAACTTTGCGGGGTGATCGAGGGACTGGCCTACGCAGAGAGAGATGTTATCGACCTCGCAGAAACAATGGAGAAAGCAGACAATGAGTAATTTAATTCTACCCCCGGGCGTTCGTTCAGTTAGCGATAACCCAAGCGACGCACCTGAGCAGGAGAATATCCCAATCGAGGATAGAGCAAAGCAGTTACCCGACCCCAAAGGTTGGATGATTCTTGCGGCTGTTGTTGAGTCAGCAGACAACTTCGATAACAGTGTCCTTGTCAAGTCAGACATTACAAAGCGCATTGATGAGCAAACCTCACCGATATTATTTGTGATGAAGCTTGGCCCAGAGGCTTATATAGATAAGACCAAATTCCCAAGCGGTCCCCGCTGTGCGGAAGGCGATTTTATTTTGACTAGGCCTTATGCCGGAACCAGAGTAAAGATTCACGGTAAAGAATTCCGCTTGCTCAATGATGACCAAGTAGAAGCAACTGTGCAAGATCCCCGCGGCGTTAGCCGTGCTTAAGGAGTAATATATGGCAGGAAAATTTAGAGGGGATACGTTTAAGTTCCCTGATGAAGTCTCGGTTAAAGCGCCTCTATCAGACGAGAAGCTAGACATTGAGATTGAAGGAGCAGAGACTGAGGTTGCGGTGGAAACACCGGATGATCCCAGAAAACCACAACCGGTTGTAAAGCCCAAGGCGAAGGATAAAGATGCGCCCGAGATTGAGATCGTGGATGACACCCCCGAGGATGTCAAACTCCATAAGCCTCTCAAAGAGCCAGTCGGAGACCCAACCGAAGACGAATTAAAGTCTTATTCAGATAACGTCCGCAAGCGAATTGAAAAGCTCACACATGCTCGTTACGATGAGCAACGGGCCAAAGATGCCGCCCTGCGGGAAAAAGCTGAACTAGAGAAGATTGCCCAATCTATCGTAGACGAGAACCGCAAACTACAGGAATATGTACAGAACGGGGAAAAAGCCTATATAGAGAAGGTGCAAGCACTAGCCAAGGTGGAAATGGACGCGGCTAAGGAAAGGCTTACCAAAGCCTATGAAGCAGGGGATGCCAAGGCATTAACTGAAGCCCAAGAGCAAATGATGCTTGCCGGTATGAAAATACAACAAGCAGAAAATTTTAGGCCAACCCCTTTACAACAGCATCAAAATGTAGTACAGTCCACTCCATCGGCTCCCCAAACGCCGTCAGCACCCAAACTGGATAGTAGAACATCTGCATGGATGGAAAAAAATCCTTGGTTCGGTGATGACAAAGCTAAAGCTATGACTAGCTATGCGATGGGACTGCATCAAGAATTAGTAGACAAGTATGGTGAGGACTTTGCCCGAACCGATGAATACTTCTCACAAATCGACGCTGAACTGCGTCGCACCTTCCCGACAAAATTCGAAGATACCGAACATACGTCGAGAGAAACTAAAAGAATCCCCGCAACAACCGTTGCGCCCGCAACTCGTGCTACGTCTGCGAAGAAAATTCGTTTGACGCAAACGCAAGTAAGTATTGCCAAGAAACTTGGTGTACCCCTTGAAGTTTATGCTAAACACGTTGCACAACTGGAGAAATAATATGACTGAAATCAATCGTACCGCCCGTAAAGCTGAAACCCGTGATACCCAAAAACGTACTGGGTGGCAACAAGCGAGCACTCTTCCAGACCCCGATCCAAGACCGGGACTTGTGCATAGATGGATTGCGACAGCTATCCTAGGGCAAGCAGACCCAGTGAACGTATCCAAAAAGATGCGCGAATACTGGGAGCCATGTAAAGCAACAGACTACCCTGAAGTTTCAATTCCGGGTGACAAGAATGGGAACATCGAAGTCGGTGGACTTATGTTGTGTGCGTCCCCAATGGAAATCCAATTGGAAAGAAACGCTCATTATGCTAAACAGGCGCAAGCACTTACAGACTCTGTAGATACGAAGTTTTTAGGTCAGTCAGACCCGAGGATGCCCGTGTTTTCGGAGAAAAAATCAGGAGTCACTCGTGGCTCTGTATTCGGAAATGGTTCATAAACTAGGAGCTTAAAAGATGGCATATCCAACTGTCTCGGCACCATACGGTCTAAAGCCTGTCAATCGCATTGACGGCCTCCCATATGCAGGTGCCTTTCGTCAGATCCCCATTGCCGCAGGTTACGCTACCGCTATTTGTAATGGCGATACTGTAAAACTGAGCGGTGGGTATCTCGTTGCTGATACTGCAACTAACAACGCTACACCAGTCGGTGTGCTCGTTGGCTGTACGTATATCAACTCCCTTGGCCAAACGACTCGCAGTCAGTTCTACCCTGCAAGCGCTTCGACTTCAACTAACTTGGCTTATGGCTACGTTATTGATGATCCGATGGTGCTCTTCAAGGTAGCTGTTGTGACTTCTGGTACCACAATGGGTACTGTTCAGCGTTCAGTCGTTGGTCAGAACTTCCCCTTCGTGCAAAACGCAGGAAACACCACAACAGGTGACTCCGCAATCGGCGTTTCAGCGACTGGTTCAGGTACTACTGCCACGATCCCCGCGCGTATTATTGACGTTGTTCCAGATACTTCTTATATCAGCGGCGGTAACGTCGTATATCCAGAAGTGCTGATCCGTCTCAATACACAACAGTACAACAACACCACTGGTGATTCTTAATCCAAGGAGCATATAAATGGCTATTTCACGCGCACAACTATTGAAAGAGTTGCTCCCCGGACTGAATGCACTATTCGGAATGGAGTACGCCCGATACGGCGAAGAGCACAAAGAGATCTTCGAGACAGAAGCTTCCGAGCGTTCCTTCGAAGAAGAGACAAAGTTATCCGGCTTCTCAGCCGCACCTGTTAAGAACGAGGGCTCAGCCATCGCTTATGACAATGCGCAAGAAGCATGGACAGCTCGCTACGATCACCAAACTATTGCACAAGGTTTCTCTATCACTGAAGAGGCGATGGAAGATAACTTGTACGACAGCTTGTCAAATCGTTACACCAAAGCATTGGCAAGGTCTATGGCCTATACCAAGCAAGTTAAAGCCGCTTCCGTCTTAAACAACGGATTCACATCAGGCTATAACGGTGGTGACGGCGTGCCTTTGTTCTCTACAGCACACCCATTGGTATCCGGTGGTACAAACGCCAACACTCCTGCTACACAGGTTGATTTGAATGAAACAGCTATCGAAGCCGCGACAATTCAAATTTCCCAGTGGACAGACGAGCGTGGTCTTTTGATCGCCGCACGCCCAGTGAAGATGGTTGTTCCTCCACAGCTTATGTTCGTTGCTAAGCGTTTGTTAGACACAGAACTCCGTGTCGCTACAACCAACAACGACATCAACGCAATTAAAGCAATGAACGTCATCGAGCAAGGTTATACAACTAACCATTTCTTGACAGACCCAAATGCTTGGTTCTTGTTGACTGACGTACCTAACGGTTTGAAACACTTCGAACGTGTAGCTTTGTCTACCTCAATGGATGGAGACTTCGACACCGGAAACGTTCGCTACAAAGCTAGAGAGCGTTACAGTTTTGGTTGGTCAGATCCTCTTGGAGCATGGGCTTCTTCTGGTTCTTTCTAATTTAGTATTAGTTTTTACTAAAACTAGGGCCCTTCGGGGCCCTTTTCTTTTATCTTTTATTTATGGTATGATTACCTGTAACTAAGTCACAGGAGTTAATATGGAATACCCAACTACAAGAGAAGAAGCAAAGAAAACCGGTGCCAAGTACTATTTCACTGGGCAACCCTGTAAACATGGGCATATAGCTCCGCGTAAAACCAAAGGCGCGTGCATTGACTGCTTAAAAGTAGAATGGACTAAAGGTAATGAAACCCGTGCGGAATACTTTAGGCAGTACAACAAACAAGAAGAAGTTAAAGACCGTAAGAATGAATGGTATCTTGAAAATAGAGAACAAGTTATTTCCGCCGCTAACATCCGCCCTATTGAAGTTAAACGTGAATATCAAAAAGCTTGGAAGGAACGGAATATAACTTGGGTTAGAGCTGATACTAAGGCGCGGAGGCGTAAGCATAGAGAAGCTACCCCCAAGTGGCTGACTAAAAAAGAAAAGGCTGAAATTAGAGAGCTCTACAAAATTGCCATAACTATGTCTAAAACGACAGGGGAGCAATATGTTGTAGACCATATCGTACCTTTAAGGGGAGAAGGTGTTTGCGGGCTTCATGTACCTTGGAATCTAAGAGTAATCACCCAAGAAGAAAATCTTAAAAAGTCCAACAAACTTCTTGACACACCCATAAAATAGTGTATTATCAGGGCATCCGGGAATTCGACCTTGTTGCCACTGGCCCGGCAGACGATGCAACGATTAACAAGGTAACTTTTGCATAAGGACTTTTGTCATGGCACGCACCACATTTGAAGGCCCAATCCTATCGGGCGATAACCGTTTTGGCCCTATCCGCGACGTTGGATACACTGATTTAGTTCAGACAGCCTACCTAGATTTTTCTAATACAACTTCAGGCACAACAGGCTATTCTGGCGGTTCTGGCGTTTTTATCAATGCCAATACGATCCCCAATTTACCTGGTAATATCTATTCTCCCCAAGCCGGTGTAGGTACTAATGCAGGTCCAACCGTTGTTACCCCAACTGCTGACACAGCAAGCAATATTTACCGCGGTGCGGTTATGTATCTACCTATTAACAGTGTTTTAACAACTGCTGATATCTTCTTAGGTACAGCAATCACTGTTACAGGTACAACACCTACTTTCACTGCAAAGATTGGTAACGCCTTTAACGGTTCGCAGTACGGTACAGTTGCCGCTGTTTCTACAGGTAGAAACACAATTGCTTTGACAGCCGCTGAAGTCAACGCATGGCAAGCTACAACACTAGACTTCCAGAACCCGAACATTGGTGTCCAACCTTCTTTCTTCTCTCAAGTTGTGTTCACGTTCAACATCAACGGCGCATCTGCTGACTTGGCTAGTTTGAGTGCGGGTACTTTGTATTTCCTCTTGAGATACAGACAATACGACGCTAACATCGGCAACACAACAACTTACCCATACGGTAACTTTGACTAATCCCTAGGGGGCTTTGACCCCTTCTTTTGAACTAAAGGAGATTATTCATGACCACCCAATATGACGTCAAAGGCCTACAGATAAATGGCTCCGGCCAACTGATAGTAGGTCGTTGGCGTATGAAGAACATTGTTATCCTTGGTAACGGAACTGCCGGGCGTATTGATATTTTCGATACGATAACCGCACCAACTTCTGTTACTTATGGACAGACAGGTACAACAATCACTGTTACGCACAATGCACATGGCTATGTTGCAGGGCAAGCAGTCGGTCTAGCATTTGCTCCGGCAAGTGGTGTATCCCCTCTCTCAGGGGACTACATTATCCAGACTGTTGCGACTAATACCTACACGGTTACTACTATCAATTCTGCTACTATTTCAACTGGAACAGCGGCACTTGAAGGTACACGTTGGATGGCGAGCTACGAGACAGGTACCAATTTGCAACCATTCCAGATCTTGATTCCAGGCGAAGGCGTGCTTGCTTATAATGGTATTTATGCGGCAGTAACAAATATTACCAATGTAACCATCTATTATGGATGAAAAACCAGTCAGTATAGAGGGACGCATCTTAATGATTGCGATCCCTGCGTATGATGGCAAGCTGAACATCAAGTCGGCTTTTGCTCTGGCTACTCTTGCTATGGACATGGCAAAGCACGGGGCGAAGCTGTACTTGACTCAGATTTCTGGTTGTTCCCTCATAACAAAGGCAAGAAATGCACTCGTTGCTGATTTCTTGGAATCCGATGCTACTGATCTTTTGTTTATTGATTCCGATATTATTTTTAAGTCTGACGACGTTCTCAGACTGTTGGCTCTAAGCGGCAATAAAGATATTACAGCGGGTGCATACCCCCGCAGGTCTAAGGACAAGAAGTTCTTTACCGATATCTATTTAGACGACCAAAACCAAATTGAATTCCGCGACGGGATGCTAAGAGTAGACCGTATTGGCACAGGCTTTATGCTTATCCGCCGCCATGTCCTAGAAACAATGAAGGCTAACCACCCAGAGTGGGGCTACTACAATAACGTCAACGAGCGCACAGACTGCGCCTTGTTTGATTTTGAGCTCAAGAACGGCGAATATTATGGTGAGGACTATACGTTCTGTAACCGCGCAAAGGCCGATGGGTTCTCTATCTACCTCGATCCAGACATTAACTTGCCCCATATTGGCACTGAAGAGTACACCAACCACTTTGGTGAGGAAGTTATCAAACCCTTGATTGCGATCAATCAGATTGCAAAGGAGACAGTCAATGGCTAAAACCCCTGCATGGCAACGCAAAGAAGGGAAGAATAAAAATGGTGGGCTCAACGCCAAAGGGCGTGCTTCTGCCAAAAAAGAAGGTCACAATCTGAAGCCACCACAGCCCGAAGGTGGACCAAGAAGAGATTCATTTTGTAGCCGGATGACCGGCATGAAGAAGAAAATGACGTCTGAGAAGACGGCAAAAGACCCGAATAGTCGTATTAACAAATCACTTAGAGCTTGGAACTGCTAATGGAACCGATGGTCATTTGGAATCTCATCCTATCCGCAATGGTTGCGATATTGGGATTTTTCCTTAAAGAAAAGTTTTCAGAGCTTAAGAGACTGGATATTTTGCTTAACAAAACCCGTGAGGAGTTAGCTCGTGAGTATGTCCCCAAAGCAGAACTTAATCGCCTTAGCGACCACATTGACCAACGCTTTAATCGCATTGAAGCAAAAATTGACCAACTTATTCAGAAAGCCGTAGATGCCTAGTACAAGCAAGAAACAGCATAAGCTAATGGAAGCTGTGGCGAACAATCCCAAGTTCGCTAAGAAGGTTGGTATCCCACAAAAGGTGGGTAAAGACTTTGCGACGAAGGACAAGGGCAAAAAGTTTGGATCGGGTGGTGACACCATTCGTGAAGATAAGCAAGCAATCAATAAGCCAAAGACCCAACACGGGGCCGAGGCTTTTTTCAAAAAGGGCGGTAAAACGTCCAAATCTAAATAGGAGTCTCACATGGCGACATCAAAGAAAGAACAGAACATTACCAATGAGAAAATGGGTAAAGTTCAATCCGGCGGCTTGAAGAAATTCGGCGAACACTCAATCCAAGAAAAAGGCCACACAAAGGGAAAAAACATCTCTATGCCTTCTTCTAAAGTTTTAGGGATGAACCAGAAATGAAACATTACCACGAAGAAGTAGCTGAACTTCACAGCAAACAAGACGGCAAAATGCCCATGAAACACCACCACGAAGACATGAAAGCTCGTGAGAAAGAGCACGACGGCGCAACTCATGGCTTCAAACACTTCCATGAAGAAGTCGCTAAGATGTGCGGCGGTGGCATGGCAAAGAAAGCCAAATGAGAGCCTCTAGAGGTATGGGGGACATCAACCCCAAGAAGATGCCGAAACCACGCAAGATACTGCGTAAAGACGCTCTTGAGCCTGTAGAAATCTATAAGCGCGGTGGCAAAGTCAGCGCCGTTGCTAAGAAAGACAAAGCGAAGAAATAAACATGGCTGAGTACACATCCGGTTCTACGTCCTTTAATCTTGAGCTCACCGATCTCGTTGAGGAGGCTTTTGAGCGGGCGGGTTCTGAGATGCGTACCGGCTATGACATGAGAACGGCGAGACGTTCTCTGAATCTATTGTTTGCAGATTGGGCCAATCGTGGTATCAATATGTGGACGATGGAGCAGGGCACTATCAATTTGGTGCAAGGGCTTAACACTTATCCGCTACCCGTGGATACGGTGGATTTGCTAGAGCATGTGATCCGCACACAGGCCAACGACATCAATAATCAGGCTGACCTGACTATTACCCGCATTAGTGTTTCTACCTATGCGACCCTCCCCAATAAACTAACCCAAGCGCGTCCAATCCAAGTGTGGGTTCAGCGTCTTGATGGTATGACGTATTTAACTTCCGCAACGGTTGCGACCGCCGTTGGGTTGACAGATACAACAATTACATTGACAAATGTCAATAACTTCCCATCCGCCGGGTACGTATTGATTGACAGCGAATACATTTACTACAACGACATTGTAGGAACCACGCTTGGTAATTGCTTCCGTGGACAGAATGGATCGACCGCTACGACGCACAGCATGGGCGCCGCTGTCTACATACCAAAACTCCCTGCAATCACCGTCTGGCCCACTCCTGACAACGCACAGCCCTATCAGTTTGTATACTGGAGAATGAAGCGCACTCAAGATGCCGGAAGTGGTGTCAATGTGATGGATGTGCCGTTCAGATTTATCCCTCCTATGGCGGCAGGGCTTGCCTATTATGTGGCGCTTAAAGTACCTAATGGGCTAGAGAGATTACAGATTTTGAAGTCGCAGTACGATGAAACTTGGAATACTGCGGCAAATGAAGACCAAGAGCGTGCGGCGGTTCGGTTTGTACCTCGTCAGATGTACATTGGGGGTAGCACCTAATGGGTAATCGGTTTTCGTCAGCCAAAAATTCGATTGCGGAGTGCGACCGATGCGGCCAACGATACAAGCTAAAGACGTTGAAAAAGGAAGTCATCAAGACTAAGACCTACGACCTTTTAGTTTGTCCGACCTGTTGGGACCCAGATCAGCCCCAGTTGCAACTCGGTATGTATCCTGTGGATGATCCGCAGGGTGTGCGGGACCCAAGACCTGACCGAAGCTATTACACATCTGGACTCGATACGCTCGGGTTCTCAAGCGGTGGTAGCCGGGTCATTCAGTGGGGATGGAATCCTGTTGGGGGTTCTAGTTTTTTCGATGCGGCTCTCACGCCAAACAATTTGGCTTTGACCGTAGCTATTGGGCAAGTTACAATTAGCACAACTTAGGAGTTACTATGGTTAAGAAACACGAAGACGAAGCAGAAGACAAGAAACTCATCAAGTCTATGCTCCAAAAAGAAGAGAAAAAGTTTGGCGTCAAGAAGATGGCCGCAGGTGGTAAGACCAATGCGAACATGAAATCTATGGGCCGTAACATGGCTAAGGTAGTTAACCAACGTAGCTCCGGAAGGGGTCGATAATGGCTACAAAAAAGAACAATAAGCCCGCGTCGGCTTATGCTAAACCACACGACATGAGTGGTAAGGCTACAAAGATTGATGACACCCCCGGTGCCGGATATCCAGATAAAGTCAAAACAACCGGTATCAAAATTCGTGGTACAGGCGCGGCAACCAAAGGCGTAATGGCTAGGGGACCAATGGCGTGACATACACTGAACTTGTAAATAGTATTCAGAGCTATACGGAGAACCAGTTCCCGGCTGTGTATCTCGCGGATGGGACAATACAATCTTCGACAACGCAGATTAACCGTTTCATCGAGCAAGCTGAACAACGCATTTACAACACCATTCAGTTTCCCTCGTTGCGTGCAAACGTGACGGGGACAGTCACACCCTCAAACCCCTATCTTTCTTGCCCTAATGATTTTCTTTCGGTTTACTCCATAGCGGTGTATTCCACGACAGGTACTAATGCGTACAACTATTACTACCTACTTAACAAAGATGTTAACTTCATCCGTGAAGCCTACCCAACACCACAAGCCACGGGTACTCCCAAGTACTATGCACTGTTTGGTCCTCAGTACAACAACGTTGCTGAGTTGAGCTTTCTCATGGGACCTACACCCGACCAGGCATATAACGTAGAACTTCACTATTATTACTACCCACCCACAATTATCCAAGGTGCGATTACTGCAATGACTGTTGCTAATGCCGGTACTGGGTATGTTAACGGTACGTACTATGATGTGCCTGTCACAGGCGGAAATGGTAATTCTGCAACGGCTACCGTTGTAGTGACAAGTACTGGGGTCAATAGCATTACCGTAACGACTGGTGGTGCGTTGTATTCGGTTGGCGATACAGTTACTGTTGCTAGTTCATATATAGGCTCTGGTGGTTCTAATTTCACGGCTACTGTTTCTGCTGTTTCTAACGCAACCGGTATGACATGGCTTGGGGACAATTATGATTCTGTACTGTTGTATGGTTCTTTGGTTGAAGCTTACACATTCATGAAGTCAGAAGCCGATATCATTGCCGGTATCGATGGTAAATATAAAGAAGCGCTTATGGAAGCTAAACGCCTTGGAGACGGCCTCGAAAGGCAAGATGCTTATCGTAGTGGTCAGTATAGACAGGCGGTGACATAATGTCGTTTACAGGAAATTGGGCGTGCGACGTATTCAAAGTTGGTCTTATGAACGGGACTTACAACTTCGGTACAGGCACGACCCAAAACTTCTACATTGCGCTGTATACCAACACGGCTACGCTTAACCAAACAACGCAGTCCTACACCAATGTGGGGGAAGCGAGCGGTGGTAACTATACGCCTGGCGGTCAAGCGCTAACGATTATTCAAGTTCCAACGGTAGGGTCTTCAGGGGACACTGCGTATATTTCATTTGCTAATCCTATGTGGGTAGGGTCGATTACCGCTAGGGGCGCTCTGATTTATCTGAATAACGGTACGACAAATCCTGCGGTTTGTGTATTAGATTTCGGTGCCGATAAAGTATCTACCTTGACCTTTACGGTTCAGTTCCCTGCGGTTACCAATTCATCAGCAATT
>Ga0007828_1000097_pt1 | contig 26357 bp, 44 predicted proteins | sample CryBogCBE16Oct07_FD_71232 | JGI IMG/M metagenome (GOLD analysis project Ga0007828, IMG submission 71232) | Freshwater microbial communities from Crystal Bog, Wisconsin, USA - CBE16Oct07 | ecosystem: Environmental > Aquatic > Freshwater > Lake | place: Crystal Bog, Wisconsin, USA | collected...
CAAATCAATATCATCATTCATATTCTTTATAGTCTCTGCTCCTCTAAGGATTTGATTTATCTTATCTTGGTATCCAATCATATTAAAGATGCTTAAAACAAATTACTTCACCAGAGATCAGATAATAGACATAGAGTGCTGCAATAGTTGCAATGACTGTATAAAAAAGGTTCTTAAGTTGTTTCATAAACTTATTCTATATGCTATAGGTGGAAGTGTCAAGTTTAACAGGTCCAGTAATAAGAGTAAATGTTTCATCCATTGGATTGTAGTTAACTCTTAATTCATATTTTGTTTTATCATTATCAGACTCTACAATATACCTATCAGTTCGATAACCATTAAATGCATGAAATTCACAATTCTTTTCTAAAATATGATGAGTAGAAAAAAAATCTTTTAATTCATCATCAGTACCTTTATAGTCCTCTGAATCATTGATTATTTTAACTTTATCCATAATCTTAGTCTATATGCTTTAGGAGGAGGTGTCAAGCTTTCTTTAAGAGGTAACAAGTTGGCTGAATACCTCCAATAAAAAGAGATGACTTAGCTTCAATAATAAACCCTCTTCGAACAATCTCTTCTTCAATTCCACCTAAGGTAAACAACTGAACTGTTTGACCATAATGAAATGTTCTGTTTAGTCCACTTGATGTCTGTGCATACATCAGAACAAAGTATCCATAGTTTGGGAGCATTTCATAGACTTGATCCAAATACTTCTTTGTCTGATTCTGTGATAGATGCTGAAAGACATTACAGCTATAGAAGATATTGAATTTGTCTTTGCAATCAGCTACTTGAAAATCTGAGAAGCATCCTCCCTTGCCCATTAATTCTTCTGCTTCATCATACCTCTGAATAATATCAAACCCCTTATAGGACTTAATGTCATTAGGCTTAATGTAATTCTCATAGAATGACCCATAACCACAACCAATCTCTGCTACTGATACTTCCTTTCCTTTGTTCTTAATACTCCTTACAGCTATGTTCATATAGGCAACAGCACTAGAGTCTTCAGCAATACCATGATTTGTCTTATTAGACTCTTCAATGGATAGGCTTTGATTCAATAGCATCTGATTACAAACTGTATCAGTATTAAAATGAATATCTGTAGCCTTCCAAAATGTCTTCGGATCAACAACATCTGGATCTAGAGTTGTATAGAGTTCTCTGTCTTCTTCAGTTGAAGCTTCTGATAAAGCCTTATGATATTTTTCAGTGCTATCCCAGCCAAGCTTCTTCCAGGTATCAATTACTTCCTCTACTGTGTTCATATTATTCAAAAGCTTTCTCTTTGTGTTGTAGAATTAAATTGTTAAGCTCTTCGCTTTTACCTTCTTTTATCATATTAAAAGGAACTCTATTATCAAAAGCATTATTAGGTGTTGATAGCCAAAGCAATGCCTTATCTTTAGTAAGACCAATCTTCTGAAGCTTCATAACCCATATATGAAGATCAGCAAATGATTCAGCATCAAACATATCGATTAAAAAGGAGGCTGTTTGTTACCGCAAATCTTCCATAGCTTATAGGATATAGGTGTACTGTACCAGATGTCTAAAATCCAATCCTTGAGTCTCCTATGCCAACGATCCCTCTTATAGAGATCAACAGCAACATCTGAGTACATTACAGCTAAAGCGTGTAGAGCCTTTCTAGGATCTTCTTCATGCTCGTGCTTGTAGATATGCCAAGACACTAGATCATCAATAATAGCTTGCTTCCAGTCGTTTCTTTCCAATCCGTCCTTGTAAGCGCTCTCTATTAGATAACCAGTAAGAAGCTCGAGAGTCTTCTTCGGGTCAGTGTAATTATCACCAGGGTAGCGGAGACCGCAAATATCCAACTGCTCCATAACAGCTTCTTTCCATTTATTCTTAAGCATATATAGAGTCTATAAGCTCTTTTGTAATTTTACAAGCTTTATTTCAAGCTCTTCAATCTGAGCTCTGAGTTCCTTGTTCTCTTTTCTGAGCTTATAAACCTCAGGATCGGTCCAATCTACATCTGAACAAGCACATTCGCTCTCAGAGTGAGCATAACACTGACATCCCTTACCTGGGTAGTAATCATTGTAATATCCTTCGGTCATAAAAATATTAGCTCTCCCAGCCATCTTCCCTCCAGTGCATCGTCGGCTTTACAGTTGCACAGCCTTGTACAAACAAAAGAATAATAGCTATAAAAAGATATTTCTTATTCATGTTATTGCGGCAAAGGAGCACCCGTTACGTAAATTCTCTTTTCAATTGGATCGTATGCCATCGCATCGTGATACTCTTCCGGGTCTTTATCAAAATCGCAGAATTGAATAATAGCCTGCTCAATACCGTCATTGTGTGCTTCAAGCACAGCTAAATGCTCGCTTAAACGATCTCTGTCATCAATAACAATCTTGCAGCCCTCCAGGATATTGATTACTTCTTCGTTTGTCCAGTTGTTGTTCTTCAGCATATTAATATTTGTTAGATTTATAGAGGATAAAGAGAAATACGGCAAGTAAAAAAATTATGAAAAAGAGCATACCATAAGAGCATACAGCATCGGTTTCAGCATTATTATTAAGAAACGTTGCTATCATAAAAACCATTAAGCTGTGGGTTCCAGGTATAACGCTTACGATTCTGATACCACTGACCCTCGTCACAGCAAGAGATCGTATCACCCCACTCTTCAACCTCAGTAGCATACGTGCCGTCCTTTTCATAAAGATGACGTACATACTTCGGATAACCAATCTCCTTGAACTTCTTTTCAAGACGTGCTGCGAGCATACGAACAGGCTTCATCCACTTTGGCTCACTCTCAAAGACACCGTGATAATAAGGCTTATACCAGTAGATAAGATCGTAGACCTTCTCCTGCTTTCCATTGACGTTAAGATTCTTAAAGGCTTTCGTGCCCTTGAGACGGTAGATATACGCTCCCATATGCTTTTTTATTAATAAACTGATATTATATGAATAAGCAGGAACACTCAAGCTTTTAATTTTATGCAGTCTTGGAACACACCGTAGTATCCATTTGGTGTGATGTGAGCCATTTTTATATATTCGGGTCTTAATTTTAAAATCGAATGAAGTTTACCAATATTATATGATGGGACACCAGGATATAGGTGATGATCGACATGATATGTTATATACCAACTAGCTGATAAAAAGTATTTGTCAAACCATGTCGGGTACATTGTACGGGTTAAAGAATAAGCATTATTATCTTTTTCTGGAACACCAAAATGTTCTGCAATTGTTCTCATCTTACCAATAAATGGCATCCATAGGAAGCTAGGCATTATCCAAAATATGATAAAATAAAACCAAATATGAAAATATGTGAGCAAACAAATTAATACTGCGTAATATAAAATTCGAATTACATTGTTATAAGGATATGTTTTAAGCTTTAATCGCTTGATACCTCTATTAACAATAAAATAGAATGTGAAGCTTCTTAAGAAGTATTCTATTTTTGAGATAAATGGTTTACGTTTAAAGAAATTTAACAAAACATGAATACCAAAAGCATACTTAAAAAGATTATATAAAAAAGTGAAAGGCTTTTGCGGGAAGTACCATTCTTCATTTTGTTTAACTATCCAATCCGGATCATCGATGGTATTTGGATTCTGATGATGCTGGAAGTGAATATTTCTAGCATTGTAAAGAGAACTAATAAGAGGGTAGGTTATAAACAAATCAGTAACAAGATCGTTAATATTTTTATTCTTACATATTCTATAGTGTACACCATCGTGCAAGATTACACCGAGTGCGTGCTTTCGCGATACAATATACAAAGTGCTTATAATGTATAAAGGTATAGACCAGAATTTTAAGCATATAAAAATACAACATGCTACCCCTACATATTCTAAAACTATTTGACCTAGGCTCTTAAACAGATTTGGTTTATTTAAAAGTTTAAATTCTTTTGTCTTCTCAAAACTATCAAATTCTTTTGATCTAGTTTGCAACGCATCACTATTCATTACTATTGAAATACTTAGCTGGTAGATTAAAAGAGTCCTCTTCTGGAAAGAACGTAGCCATATCCATAGGTACAACCTTTTCAATCTTTAAGTTAGGGAAGTGTAGCTTGTATATTTTTTTAGTAATTTCAAGAATATCTTCGCTTAATTTGTCCTTATATACCCTCGTTGAACCGGTAGATGAACTGTAGTGCCAAGTATCATCATTATAGAAATAAATCATTTCAGCATGACCGATCCTGGCACCTGTGGTGGTATCAACATATGTTGTAGCATACGGAATAGTCTCAACTTCGGCTTTTTGTAATTTAGCACGATTGTGAATTACCGCCTCACGAGCAATCACATCAATCATACATGACTTATCTTCAGGGCTGTTCATCTGCATATACGAAGATACTACAGCGTTATACAGGAACAGGCAATTACTTTTTTTGAGTCATATAAAACTGCATTTTTTCGGCTAAATCTCCACCGTATAACATTTGCTGTTTTATAATGGAACGTAGTATGTCAAGGATCTCACTTTCAGTAAATCCTTTCTCTTCAAGATGTTTAATTAATATGTTAACGTCGAGCTGTTCCACATAATTATTTATGGAACATCATAACCTGGTAGATATATTTCTTTTCCGCTCTTATCAAAGTACTCACCGTTCTTAAAGAAAACATACTTTGTAGGGTTTAATTGCTCCAGAACAATATGCTCACCTGATGTATGAGGATTTGTAAACTGAAGACCTTCCTTATTTGTGATATGACCGGTATGACAGATACCACCGAGATTACATATTAGTCTGAGAAGTGATTTATCCTTACCTGTTCTCGATGAACGTTTTTGAGCTCGTTCAATGATTTTATGTGCTTTCTTAAAAGATTGTTTAAGTTTTCTCTCTAATTGCTTTGACATAAGCATATAATATAGCTTTTACAATAAATGACAAGCTAAATATTATTGATTATATGAACCACAAATTACATGAGCAGATAGTTACAGCAGTAATTATTACGCTGTACTTTGTGCTTAAGTTTTTAGCAAACTGGTTTATGGAAGATGACATCGATGATGACGATGACCATCATTCCTAATCATTTATTAAGAAATGATCCGAGCTTCTGCTTAAACTGAGAAACGAACTTCTCAACGAAACTATCTAAGGCCTTATTACCAGCCTCAAGACCCTGTGTTGCTACGATGTTTGCAAGCTCATCTCTATCTAAGAGAACTGAGAGATCACTGGACTTCTTTTCGTTATCGTTTCTTATTGAAACTTCAATAATTGTCTTCATTGCCTCTATTTAAGATGCTTTTATTAAAATGGCAAATTATTTATCTTGTTTAAATGACTTATATGTATCCTTGATATCTTGGATTGTAACATCTTCATACACTTTCGCTTTTTCACTGAACTTCGTATAGTCGAGAAAATCGCTTGTAGTAAACTTAGGCAATTTTTTCTCTTTACGCTTTGCATGATGATGTAAAGTAAAGAATGTCAAAATACCGTATATAAGAATAGCAAAAATAACAGTTTTAAACGCACCTTTAATAATCCGCTCTATTATCCAAAGAGAGCCGAGAATTAAAACTATAGACAATATAATTTCAAATGGATTATCAAATGCCATGTAATTATTTATTTTCTTCTTTGAGCTCGTTAATAATCTCAGCTAGTATCTTCTTTGTTTGATCCAATACTTCTTCCTTGTTATCGATTTGTTGTATTTTTTGACTATAATAATTTGCAATGTATGTGGCTCTTAAATCTTCTATGTAATCCATATACTAATATTTTATTTACGCTGATTAATAAAAGCACTACTTAAGTTATTACGCAGAAGCTCGGCACCGCCATCCTCATTTAATACTTCAAGAGGTTTTTTACCATTTAAGCTATCATTAGGGGTGATTAGCCATCGCTGGGCTAAAGCAGGGCTTTCAAAATATTTTAAAGCTTCTCTAAAGAATATTACCGAATCACTCATTGTTAAAATAATTAGAATAAAAAGATAGTGTTGCAACTTATCATTGAAAACAATAATTAAACGTATGAAAAGATTATTTTTATTAGCTTTTGCATTTCTTGCTTCCTGCACGTATTATACGGAAAAGCAATCAGAAGCCCTGAGCCAGAATGTCTATGCAACAAATGACTCTTTAGGTAAAGCTAGAGTAGATCTCGCCTATTTCTATTCTAACGAGACAACAAAGTTTGTTAAACCACCAAAGCACCCGGTGAAGATTAGTCCTGTGTTTGCAGCAGAGGATGTTGTTAAGGGCTCAAGTCAAGCAGGTAAAACTCGCGTAGTACTAGTTCCTGATCAATATAAGAATGATAAAGTCATTGTAGTTGGATCTGCAGAATATCAGTCACTTCTTCAGGATCGAGAGCTAAAAAAGCAACTCGAACAGGATAACAAACTCAAAGAAAAGCAAATTGAAAGCAATACAAAAGAACTCGTTCATCAGAAAGAAATGCATGACAGGCTTGTGAAGGATCTCAATCACCTTCAAACAACAGTCGCTAAGCGTGATCTTGCTATTCTCTGGAGAGACATTGTTATTGTAGGTCTATTAGGGCTTATCGGTATTTATATCTATCTACGAATCAACAGGTTATTCATGTTCTAGGGAAAACAAAGAGAAATTCCATAAATATTATTATGGAAACTCTTACACAAGCATCATCCGCTGTTGAAGCTTTCACTGTGAAGGCAGAAGAAGTAGCTGTAGAAACAAAGAACTTTGTTATCAAAACAGCTTGTAATGTTGAAGATTGGTGCGTTCGCAATCCACGCTCTGCTATAGCTATTGCGTGTTTTGTCGTTGGTTTTATTCTCGGTACGCTTGTTTAAGCGTATTATAACCTAATCTCAATTCATGTCGTACGATTTTAACTATAACTATAACTATCCTCGTCATTCAAAGTTTAAAGCTTTGATGCTTTATATCTATAGTTTTATTTTGGGGGTTGTTATTGCAAAATGCTTCTGGTATAATTTTTAGTAACCATAAGTATTATTGTGCTAGAGTCATTAAGCAATATCGTATCATCAGCAGCTGCCTTTCTGCAAAATGGAAAAGCACCTCCTAATACACCACCTGCATTAACCAAGCAGATGGAAGATATAAATCATTTGGCTTCAAAGAAGTTCTTTGTCATAATGACATCTTTAGTAATAATTGTTACTATGTTCTTTGTTGCTGTAGCGATATTATTCGTTATACCGAGAGATCGCGATATTGTAGTAACGACTTATGCTACTATCTTCACAAAGATAATGGAGCAAATAGCGCTAGTAATATCTGTTTATATCGGCGCTCAGGGTCTTGTAGATCTTCGATTTAATTCATCTTCAAGTGCAAGTGTTGAGGGTGTAGCTCAATCCGTTCAAGAAGTAAAACAAGAAGATGTAAAAGAAGAGATGTTAAGTAATAATGCTAAAGAATCAGATTATAACATAACAGAATTATGAAACAACCATCTCCAAAAGCCTTAAATTTAATTTTAGAATACGAAGTCGGCGGTGGTAAATCATATTATGACAAGTATCTATCAAAGCCTACATGGCCAGGTGGAGCAAGCGGTATGACCTTAGGTATAGGAATAGATTGCGGTTATTATACACAAGATGAATTACAAAAGATGTTTAATTTTTTACCAAAAGATCAATTACAGATTGTAAAAAATGCATCAGGTAAAACAGGAGAGCAGGGTAAGGAATACACGCAGAAATATAAAAACTGTGGTATTGTTGTACCTTGGGATAAAGCTGTAGATATATTTGATAGTGTTACATGGCCTAAATTTTCAAGACTAGCTGAATCAGCTTTTCCTGGCCTCGATCAATTGTGCGATAACGCATACGGTGCTCTAGTATCATTGGTCTTTAATAGAGGAACATCAATGTCAGGTGATAGTAGAAAAGAGATGCGTGCTATAAGAGATCTTGTACCGTCACAGGATTATGCACAAATAGCTGATCAACTAAGAAGTATGAAGCGTATTTGGGAAGGTAAAGGTCTTGATGGTCTTATAGAGAGAAGAGAAGCTGAAGCTAAACTTGTTGAAAGCTGTATTAGCTAATACAACGTAGCATCATATATGCTTCAGCATACTGTACACCAATAGCCATACCTCTTACCCTGGCAAGTGCTCTAATATTTTCCGGTGATCTAGGGTGCGGTGGCAGACGTCTTTCTGTTGTATAAGCTTCCATGGCGTTACACTTTGCTGTAATATCAGCTTCATCAAGAGTAATATAATAATTAGGATTAAAAACATCCGGGCTAATATCCTGCTCTGTCGATGAATTGATTTCACCTACTAATATTCTTTTGACAAAAGGAGCATTATGATGTCTACACGCTACAGATACTGCTCGAAATGTATTTTTATGATCTTGATGATTATCACCGTAAAAGGTCGTTATCACTGAAAGGGGTTTTACTTCATCAATTAATTTTTCTACAGCAACCTTTAACTTTAAGAAATTGTGAGCTGTCTCAGCCTCGGAGAGACCTAAAAAATGAGTTTTATTTATACCCAGAACGTTACTTGATTTTTCTGTTGACTTAATCTGCTTTGTTGTACGATCATCCATAGCTGCTCTAACATAAGCTACTTCAATATTTACCCCTGTTTTGTGAAACTTATGGATTAAACCACCGCACATTAGAGCTTCATCATCACCGTGCGGCACGATAATAAGAACAGTATTAGAGTCCATAGGCTATTTTTGCTTCATTATAATATGTCTTAAACAATAAATCCATCTTTATAACAAATGATAAAGGTATTTTGTGTAAAGCACTCTTACAAAATCTATCATCTATTGTACCTGGGAACCATGGCTTCTTACTACCCACAAATTGTAAGATCCTTGCGTTATCTAATTTTTCCTGATCAACTTCTTGAGATAAAAGATTATATTCTCTCGGCATAAATGTAGCTTTAGAATTATCAAAGTATGTATTGAGAATTGGTTCATCACTAGACCAATTTCTCTGTTTAGCAATTTTAATGAGATCGAATTTTGTTTGCTCATTAAGATATTTTTTTGATATAACAAGCAACCCACCATCAAACGATTTGATGGATTTATCAAATCTACCTGGGTGATCCATTTCTGTACCCTTTGTCATCTCTACAACGCCGAACTCTACATCTAAATTAAACAAATACTTTATATCTTTTAATACAATCATATCTGCATCAAAAAATATAAGCTTATCATAACCTTCAGTCGTAAAAATATCTGCTCTATTTATACAGTTTATATCCCATGTTCTCCATGTAGTATCATACTTGCAATTAGTATAATCTTCATTTTTTATATCTTTGAATATAAACCTTGAATAGATGTTTTTAAGAGTGTCTTTATTCTTTTCGCTCAACTCACCCCAACTATAGATATAATAATCGTAATCAAACCATGGGTTATGCTTTCTTAGACTATAGAAAAAAGTAATAAATCCATCAAAGTACAGATCATTTAACGTTGAACAACAAGCTATATTCACACATATATATTATACACAGTTTTTTGAAATAAAACTTGATTTTCATGCTTTTTTCAGCCATCATTGTTAAATGAACAAAATTTTAGTAATAGGTGATATTCACAATCGCTGGGTACAAGCTGAGGAGATTGCATCAAAGTATGATGCGACACATACTATTATTTTTGTTGGAGATTATTTTGACAACTTCTATGATACAGCTATCGATGCAGAACAGACGGCGCGCTGGCTTAAGAGCTCTCTTGACAAGCCTAATCGTATTCATCTTCTTGGAAACCACGATATAAATTACGCCTATTATAATCATAGACCTTCAAAGGCAGGAGCCGAGCAAATATACCATTGTTCCGGTTATACACCTCAGAAGGATGATGCTATTGGCCGTATTATGACGAATGCTGATTGGGATAAGATCAAGATCGCTCATAAGCAGAATGGCTTTTGGTTTAGTCATGCTGGCTTTCACCCTTTCTGGTTCGGTACATTTACAGGAATGTCGGATGACTCTATAAATGAGAAATTAAAGACTATTCAAATTTGTATTGAGACAAGGTCATACAGCAATGAGCTCTGTGGCGCTGGTCGATGCCGCGGCGGTGCAAACCGTGTAGGCGGTCTTCTCTGGCGTGATCATATTCAAGAGCCCTACACAGGTGATTATTGGAATGATGCTTCTGGTCTTAAGCAGGTCTGCGGACATACACCGCTCCGCAAGGGCATAGATATAGAGGAAACCGCTAATAAGGGGCTCTGTATTAATGTTGACTGCGGGCTACGTGAGGTTCTCGAAATCAACGAGTCCGGTGAGTACAATATAATTGCCACCGGACTCGACAATTTCTATAGTAAGGCTGAAGATGAAAGACTCGAAAAAATGCGTGATAAGGTTATCGGTAATCTCGGAGCTTATGACCATGTCTACGCAAATCTATGAAGATCTTAATAAGGATTATTACATTTTTGCTTAATCCTGATACCCCATTCAGCTTCAAGCAGAGGTTATATATTTCGTGTCGGGCCTACCTACCTCGATGGATCTGTGGCATAATCTGGAAGTTACCGAAATAGATAGATTATACTATTGTACCATTAAAAATATTCTATAAATAATAGGGCATATAGTATGTCTGAGGATATTATTGAGTATTATAGAAAGGCTGCAATGGAGAAAACCGAGCCGCAAGCTGTTCAGGTTGAAGAGCAGCATGTCCCGGATATAGTAGAGAATGCTTCACTTACTGAAAGTGAGCCGTTAAACGCCTTTATACAAAAACTCACAGAAAGCATAAAAAAGCAGGCAGGGGTAAAGGATATAATTACTAAAGAAACGCAACCTGAACAGATAAATGCTCCTATAGAAGAAGCAGTTTCTACTGTTGAAACACCCGCTCCACTTGAGTCATTTATAAGCAAGTTTCAAACCATTGTTAAAGCATCAAAAGAAAAGAAAGTAAAGGCCGCTACTGTAGATTTTATTAATAGATTAAAAGATACGAGCGCAGTTGTTGAACAGGAAGAGGTGGTGATACAAGGCCAAGCTGAGCCCATACAGGAAGAACAAGAAGCAGAAACGGAAACTGAACCGTTGGATTTACCTACAGATATAGAACAAGAAAAGATACCAGCGAGTAAGGAAAGTAGCTACGTCAATACATTAAAAGCTGCAGACAAAAACCAAATAATAAAAAAAGTACCTAAACAAAAAAATGATATTAATACACTGATATCAAAACAAATTGAAGCACAGTCGGTAAAGATAACAGAAGAAGTAAAAGCATACGCTAAGCGCATTCTTGACTTAGGAGGAGGTGGAGGTAGTGTAGCGCAGCAATTTGCTAACGGTGGTACAATGAAGGGTGATTTAAATGTTACCGGACAGTACTTGAGTGCAGGTATTAATCTATCTTCAATTTTCGGTAGTGGAGGAGGCGGTGGATCATCAGATAGATTAATCGCGGGTAATAAATCGTTTATCCTTAACAATGATGGTACGTTTGCTTTGCCTAATAATACTCTACGAACTGAAGATGATATTGAATTAATATTAGAATCAGAAAATACTTCACTCGCTGCATTTACACAAATTGCCTTAACACCACATGGATTCTTTGCTTATGATAGTAATGGCAACACAATTACATTTGATAGTATAAGCGATAGTGTTACTATCAAGACTATTAATAATTATTCTTGGGTATTTGATGACAGGGGAAATATTACAGGACCTAATAATGTACTATCAGTTATTGGATCGGTAAATGTAACAAGCGGTGCTTATCTCAGTGCAGGCGTTAATTTATTAAATTTACTCTCCGGTTCTAATACTGGAGATGCTGCTGTTAATAGTTTAGTTCATAGCAATTCAGCGCTATGGAATTCAACATATACCACTGTTACAGCAAACTCTGCCTCCTGGTCATCAGTGTATACAACAGTACGAGCGGTAAGCAGTCAATGGAGTGCAGATTACACCGCCTATACAACTTTAACTGCAAATAGTGCGAATTGGGAAAGTGCATATGAGATCAGTACTGCATATCAAAATGCTAGTGGTGACTTTGCTACTACATCTTATGTTGATACCAACTACCTACCTCTCGTTGGCGGTACGATAACAGGGAGACTCGGTATTAACAATACACCGAGTTCATATGATTTAGATTTATCTTCTCTTAGTAATTCATACGGTGATCTCGGTATTAATGCGTATAATGATATCGTAATAAATCCCGGAGATAATGTTATACTCACACAACACACAGGTAACGTTGGTATTGGTGTAACCGATCCTACTAATAAATTAGATGTAGACGGTAATATAGGTGCAACAGGTACTGTAACAGCTAGCGGCGGTAATTCTGATCAGTGGAACAGTGCTTACACAATTTCTACAGCTTATCTTAGTACTTCTGGTACATTTGCTACAACAACCTTAGTTAATGCTGTATCGAGTTTGTTGACACCAATAACAACAACAAATGCACTGACGAGTCAACTCGTTAATATCACAACACTCACAGCCTATCAGACAAGCGTAGCAACGTCAACGGCAACACTTTTACCTACAAGTATCTATCAAAATACTTCCGGGTTATTTGTACCTAATACAGCTGTTAATACTTTAACAGGTAATTGGAATTCAGCTTATAGCACTACAACAGCTTTAAGTCTGTCTTCTGATAGTTGGAATAGTAGTAGTAATAAAGCCATTTATACAATAAATGGAACAGCAAATCAAATAACAGCTACACCTGCAGGTAATAATACAGGTACCAACTCATACACATTGAGCTTACCTAATGCAGTCAGTATTAGTACTCTAAATGTTCTTAGTACTCTTAATGTAACAGGCAGTGCGAATTTCTACAATACATCTAATCTTAACGTTAGTAGCAATATCATTTATTTCGGTGAAGGTAATACCGGTAATGCATTAGATCTTGGCATAGTTTCACACTTTATAGGTAATTTAAATAACGGTATTTCGCGCTATCAGCATACAGGATTTGCAAGAAAAGCAGGTCAAAATTCACCCGGTACTTGGACACTCTTCTCTGGTCTTACTACAGAGCCAGGTAGTGTTAATTCTAACATAAGTTGGACTGATCCATATTTTCAAATAGATTCATTAAATGCAAATATTATAGGCAGCTTGAGTGGTCAAACAGTTAATGTACAGACACTAACATCTAATTATATTTACGGAAATGCTAATGAGACGGTTTTAACTGATGGATCTAATTATACCGGTCACGGCTCAGGTACATTGACACTTAATTATCAAAATGGTATCTTTATTTCAGCGCCATTAACATACAATGGAATAACCAGTGATAACTGGAATACAGCTTACTCACTTGTTAGTGGCGGCGGTAGTTTAACTAATTATGTTACTACTACCGCGTTTAATAATTATCAAACATCGGTAGCTACAAGCACAGCTACATTACTACCAACTAACACTTTTAACAATTATCAAACATCGGTAGCTACAAGTACGGCTACTTTATTACCAACTAACACTTTTAACAATTATCAAACTTCAGTAGCAGCAAGCACAGCTACATTACTACCAACTAACACTTTTAACAATTATCAAACTTCAGTAGCAGCAAGCACAGCTACATTACTACCAACTAACACTTTTAACAATTATCAAACTTCAGTAGCTACTACAACAGCGTTGTTTGTGCAGACTAATGCTAACGCTACATTAAACTCTCTTAGCGTAACAAATGGTATAACAGCAACAGGTGGTAATTCAAATAATTGGAACACAGCGTATTCACTTGTCAGTGGCGGTGTTACCGTATCTATTCCGCAAAGCGGTACCTGGAATTCTACAACTTCAACAGTTAGCTCCTTGAGCTCAAATTGGAATAGTGTATATACTTCTGTTAATTCAGTTTCTTCGAATTGGAATAGTGTATATACTTTTGTTAATACGACAACGGCAACGTTGTTCAATGTTAATAATCTCTCTGTTGCAGGATCTCTTTCATCTACATATCTTTACGGTAAATCATCTGAGACAACTTTAACTGATGGTACTAATTTAGCCGGTAACGGCAGCGGTACTCTTACTTTAAATTATTCAAACGGGGTATATATTTCTAGTAATACGCTACCATCAACAGACAACGCGTATAATTTCGGTAGCGGTACAAATAGATGGAAAGCTATATACGCGGCTAACGGCACCATTCAAACGTCTGATATAAGACAAAAAATAAATGTACAACCAACAGCTCTTGGACTCAATTTTATTAATACATTGAACCCTGTTTCATATAATTTTGCCATAGGCAGCAATACCGTTGAAAGAGACAGCGACGGTAACATTATATCCGTGACACCAGTTTCCGGTAAGAGAACTCATTACGGATTAATTGCTCAAGAAGTAAAGCAATCTATACCACAAGATATAGATTTTGGAGGATGGGTATTAACAGATATTAATGATCCAAATTCAGAACAAGGGTTAAGATATGAAGAATTCATATCACCGATGATTAGATCGATACAGGAATTGACATCAATTGTTACAGCTCTTTCATCACAAAATCAACAACTCTTAACAGTAATATCAAATCTAACAACAAAATAAAATATGCCTACTACATTTAAAATACAAGGAGGGTTTAAAGTACAAGGTGGAATATCAACAACATATGGATCGCCCTTACTTACCAGTTGGATTAATACTCTTCTGACAAACGGCTTACCTCTGCCGTCTGATACTGTATTATTTGCGCTTGAAACCCTAATGACACAATTAGTCAATACAGGATTGAGATCGAAGATCAAGCGACTTAATTTATTCTGCGGTGGTGATTGGATAAGTTCTCTTTTCCCTATAATTACTGATTCGGGAACAACATGGGATTATAACGGAAATCATGGAAGTACCGTTTCAGACTTAGCAAACGGTCCTTTTCAAGCTGCTGATTGGTCTATTACTACCGGGTTTAATGCTGCCGCTAATGCAAGCTATGTAGTGAGCGGTACCGTATCTGGTAATACAAATACCAATACACTAAAGATTATTGATACGTCTTTTGCAGGAAATGATTCTAATATCAATAATTATAGTGTTCATTTAGCAACATATATTTCAGGTATTAATACTGGTTCACCGTTAACCACGGTAGCTGACATAGGAACTTCTGGAGCATTTGATCTGCAAGCGGGTGCAAGTGGAAATGCGAGTAGTAACAATACTATAAGATCCAACATCTACACTCAAAATTCGCAAGATACTGCTGCATACACATATAGTAATTCATTTACACCGCAAGGTTTTTATGTTGCTAGCCGTACATCTACTACTAGTAATACCATTTATAAAAATGGTTCTGTACCTTCAGCGACAAATAATCCAAACACACAAACTGCACTCACTGCTCCGCCAACAAACTCTACATCTTTTATTTTATTTGGACGCGCCGGTTCAACAAACGCAGGCGCTGGAGCACCTAGTAAGACTCTATTAAACGTAACAGATAGAACATGTAGTATGTATTCAATCGGTATAGGTTTAACGAACACAGATGTTGCTACTTATAATACTTTAATTAGAACATTTAATACAGCAATTGGAAGAACGAATTATTAATTACTTCGTATATCCAAACCCTTGCTGATACCAAGCAAAATTATTATCAATCCAATCACAGATTTGTTTACTGAGAACGGTATTATAGTCCGGAGTCAATGGCTGAACTTTCTGACGAATAGTATGTAGATCGTTTGTTAAACCATACACAGAATCATCTTCTTTAACAGTTTGTTCTACATTATCAAAGTCGTGCTTGTAAGGAGTAAGACCGAGATACTCATAGATCTTATTCATTTCACGATCTGGGTAACTAGTTAAATCTTCAGCTCTAATATAGAGTACCTCCTTATTGATGCCTTCAAGAAAGGTCTGCTGTAGACGCTCTAGAGCTAATCCAACAGGAGGAGAAGCAACCCAGGCATCAATTCTTTTGGCTGTACTTGTGCCTTTCATCTCTGCGTGATTTTGAATAGCTTGATAATATTCCTGATTTTTCCTATAAAGCTTTTCCATAGAAGAAAAGATACTTTTTAGATTTCGTACCATACAAATCATCTTAGGCTTCTCACCCATAAATGATTCAAACCAACGATAGTGTATAGTGCCACCTCTAGTTTTAATACAAAGATGAGGCTTATGAGAATATTCTACTGCGTAACCAAGAAGACCACCCTTGCAGAATCCACGCCAGGTCTTAAGAGCTAGCTCTTGATCCATAGCTTTTACTTCAGGTGTATTAGTGAAGTTCATTCGAGCTCCATATAGATACTCAAGAACAGGGTCAGTAGGTGTAGCACAGATTTCAGGGTTCTGATTAAGAATACACTGGAGAAGTGTACTCATACTACGTGGCATGGAAGAGTTAAAAAAGATCATTCGAATGATAATGTAGTAGCTGGCATATCAAAAAGCAACTCACCGGACTTTGATCCCAATAGTGCTTCAACAAACTGATCCTTATCAAAAATTGTATCTACATTATCGTAAGGACATTCATGAAAGCGTCTACCGACCCAGTCTGATTCTTCAAGATAGCTATCAATAAAATGTCTAAAAGATTTAACCTCAGTCGGTAGAATATTCTTGTGTATTTCGTGACCAAATACAACAGGGGAATTAGCTATCCAACCGACAACAGCTTCTTTATTATAGGCAGCTGCAGCATGTTGAATGAGTGAATCAATACCGAGTATCTTATCAGCAAATGATACGTAAAGAAGTAAATTTCTAACTGTATCTTTAACTTGAATTGTATTATTCAACGAAGGTTGATTATCTCTCCGAACATGAAGTACTTTACTAAAGTTACCTGCAACGGTATTAACAACTTCTTGGGCAAATACCGGTGATAGATCTCTCGACCATGAATATGGATGCTGCTGACTTTCGGCACCACCGCTCGATTGTACAAGTAGAATAGGTCCCTCTTTATTAATCTGACGTTCAATAAACATGAGCTCACGTTGGGTAGGGTATAACTCAGGTTTCTTTGTAACACATTTAATACCAAAAAGATCACACCAGATTTCACTTAAGTGCTTTCGTTTATATAGAATATCCTCTGTATGATAAGGCTCGGTTCTAAAGACCTTAGTATCCTTATCACGGATATAATCATCATAAAAATAAGGTAGGAAGCCAAATTTATAAACCCTATAAACATTGGGATTGTGTAGAAATACTTCCGGCCACGCTGTAACTACAATTAGCTTTCTATCAGGGTAAGCTGTAACAAGAGATTTGACAACAGCAGTAGCAATAACATTTTTGCCAATACCACCATCAATATGAAAGATCATATATTGGTCCATTACTTTAATTTACTATATAAATAAAAAAACGCAAGAAAGACGTTGCATTTATTTTTTACGTTTCATATAACGGTTGTATGATCAACAACATTATTAATTGGCTCACCAACTCAAATAACGACAAGCTCAATGATATCGGTAATAGCCTGAATATCTACAACAGGATGAAGATGTCACGGGAAGCACTTATAACCGAGAGCTACGATAACGGCTCCAAGGATGAGATTAACAATCTTCTTATGGAAATGCTTCATCTTATTAATAACGGTTATTATGGTAATAAGGAGTATCTGTTTGAACGTATGGATTATCTTATTACACAAGGACTTAAGCACCAGGCAAGTAAAATGATTAGTTCAGGTCTAAAGGTGAATAATATGTCTTTTGAAGCTTTGCAAAAGAAGGCTCTTCCTAAGCGCGATAAATATGGCAGGTTTGTAGCAAGTCGCAGGAAGTAGTTGACTAAATATCTACGGCTTAGGCCGTAGATGAACTCGAAGTCGTTCGACATTACCATTAACGGAATCTACTATGTTGTTGATATAGTGGAAGGTGATTTTGGTGATGTCGAACTGTTTATAGAGCGCGATCAGACTGAAGATGAAGAAATACCTGACAGCGAGTTATATATGGTAACAAAATACCTCGTCGCAGAAGGATTCGTTAATAAACCAGAATAAAAAAGGCCACCCAAGGGTGGCCTTTTTGTTTATTAGACTACTAATTCTTACTTTGCAGCCTTACGTGCGTTCTTCTCTTCCTGAATCTTCTTACGCTCTTCACGAGCGAACTTAATGATATCCTGAAGAGCCTTACGAGCACGGGTACCAGCAGCGCTGTTACCGGACTGGAACTTCGCAACATCTGCTGCGTACGAATCTACTAGTGTTTGGAGTGATGTGTTTTCAGACATATAGATAATTTACATTTCTTTATATTAAAAGCAACTATCTCTTTTTTCTTTTAAGTTTAGCTCTTGTATTAATTTTATGCGTCAACGCTCGTTGTTTCATTTCCTGAACGTGTACTTCATGTTGCTGTTCTACAGATCCATCGATGAATGCTCTCCATGCTATCATACCCTGTACAATAAAATTTAAAACAATAATAATCCAACGTATTGGGGTTATATCACTCCATGTATCATGAGAGCAAGTATAATGAGAAAGATCAGTTAAAACAGACGAAAATGATGCCACAAGAACGTATAGCCAAAGCTTTACCCATACACTGTCATATTTAAATTTCACGTAATTATTTAATAAATATAATCACAAGCATATGCATACAGTAGCAGTAAGACCAGGTGAAGACATCGATCGTGCTCTAAAAAGATTAAAGAGTAAGATGGATGCGGATTATGTTCTAGATGAAGTACGTAACAAGAGATATTTTGAGACTTCAGCTCAGAAGAAAAAGAGAAAAGCAAAAGCGTTGACCAAAAAAATCAAGTTTCATAGATAATTAAAGCTTGATATTCCTATACCTGCCTTTAAACTCAGGGTGTATGAATAAAACAGTCACAACTCTTATAGCACTTGTACTCAGTACGGTGATGTTTTTGGCTATCTCATTAGTCACTTCCTTCATCGTTAAAATCTGTTGGAATTACGGTATTGCACCAGCTCTACATACCCCTGAGCTTTCATATGAACAGGCAATCTTTCTATATGTGTTTTGCCGAATTGTAACAGGCAACCATAACATTAAGATCGCCACTAAGGAGAAATAATATGAGCAATTTAACTTGTCATAGTAAGAAGGTATTAAAATCATCAGATAGCTGGAAGCAGAATTTCGGCAAGCGACCAAAAGGCTTGACGGATGAAGAATGGGCAGCTATTGTTAAGGAAGATAGGCTGAATAAGCTCATTGTACTCAACAAAGTACCAAAAGTATCTCGCAAGACATCTAATACCAGGGAATAACATGCAAGCATTGAAGACAATTAAGTCAAGAACAGAATACTATATTGAAATCACAGACGAAGAGCGTGAGCAATTTGGTTGGAAGGAGAATCAAAAGCTTGATTTGAAGACCGTCGATGGTGGCATTTTAATTAAGCCATGGTCCGAGCTTGAGCTTGAACTTGGCGATTTTCCAAGAGAGTTTCTTGAGTTGGTTATCAGAGAGTCTTCAGAACGTGATATCCCTGCCGATCAAGTAATTGTTGGTTTTATTAAGGAAGGTCTTGAGTCTTTAGAAAAAACAAAGACTACCGATACCGATCCTAATTTTACTAATAATGATATTGGCCTTCCTGGTGGTACGCAGTAATATCATAACATGCTTACAGATAAAGAGAGAGAAGAGATAGAGCTATCTATTAGCTTTGGTCAGCGTTTAATGCTGTACTATAAAGCAACATTAGATAAAATACTCTCTTCCTCTCTCGATATGAGTCAAACTATTCAGCAGAATTATGATTCCGATAGACTTTATATATGCGATATTATCCAGGCTCTAGAGACCGGAGAGCATATTAACAGCCTTTATAACATAAAACGGCGCCTGACTATTGTCGGTCAGCAATTCTTTAAAAAGGAATTTACAGCATTAAAAAGCTTGTACTAGATGTTTTTTAACTTATAATTACCGTAATGCTTGAAGATTACATTCAGCTTTTTTCTGTAGGATTAATTGATGAAAATCCTTGCTGTATGGTACATCCGGTAAAAGAAGATGTTCGTTATGGTACAAAAGAAGTAGCTTGTATGATGATAGCATTACTCGATGCTGTCATTGACCTATCACCTGAAGAGGATCAATTATCCAATGAAGAAGAGATTCTTGATTTCTTTTTTAAATCTGTAAGTGAGAGATATGATCACATTCAGAAAATTAAATGTAAACTAGAAGAAGAAGATGAAGAATAATCAACTATACCGTACTTGGTTAAGTGTCTGGAATCATGAAAAGTTTATTATCCTAACTATAGCTATATCAGCTATTATCTTTATTATTGAATGCTTTATACTTTGTAATTAAAATTTATGCAAACATCAAACACAACAAGACAAGCTCGTGTCTTCCAGCTCTGCCAAGAACTTGAAGAGGCGAAGGTTCGTAAGAAAGTAGCAGCTAAAGGTTTCAGTGATGAAATCAAGCGCATTCAGGCTGAGATCAAGGAATTGATCGAGCCATCAGAAGAGGCATTGCCTTAAAAAAATATACATTTCTTGCTTGATTATATAGCACCTTTCCTACATAATCATAAGTAATAAATAAAGAGCCGCCAAGAGCGGCTTTTTTGATCCTTGACAGTATAGTTGGTTGTAGAGTCGCGGTCGCTAATTTGACCGACCGCGACGTACTACTCTTATTGTCAAATTCAATTTTCAAGCCCGGTTAGTTTAATGGTAAAACGGTTGATTTGTAATCATCAAACAAGAGTTCGATTCTCTTACTGGGCTCCATTTTTACGCGTGGTAATGTTCCAAGGCTAGGCGAGTTGGTCTCCAAAACCGACTGGGAAAGTTCGATTCTTTCACCACGTGCCATTTTCTGGGTCGGTCGCATAGCGGCTATTGCAGCGGACTGTAAATCCGCCCTCCTACGGATACCCGGTGGTTCGAGTCCACCCCGGCCCATATTTCGTCCCCGTAGTGTAGTGGCCTAGCACCAGCCCCTTTCACGGGCTTAGCACGGGTTCGAATCCCGTCGGGGATGCCAATTAATTTTTTTATGGATAGGTGGCAGAGTTGGTCTATTGCATCTGACTTGAAATCAGAAGTACCCGGAAGGGTACCGTGGGTTCGAATCCTACCCTATCCGCCACTTTATGGAGGCTATAGTTTAATGGTAGAACTCTAGTTTGTGGCACTGGCCGTTCGGGTTCGATCCCCGATAGCCTCCCCATTTAACATTTTACGCATAGGTGCCCGAGCAGCCAAGGGAAGAGTCTGCAAAACTCTAAAGCCGCAGGTGCAAGTCCTGTCCTATGCTCCACTTTGGATTTAATAATAATTCGTGCCGGCGGGCCATTTATTTGGTTTATTAAATCCAGAGCTGTCGCGGGTAAACAGCTCACATTTTATGGGGGATTAGCTCATTTGGTAGAGCGGTAGCTTTGCAAAAAAGCGCTCTTACAATAAATAATATTATGAATAAGAAAATTGAGCTACATATTGATTTTATTAATAAGAGTATTGAAGAACGTAAGCCGATAGACTGGATTAGTAGACATGTAGGAGTATCACGAAATACACTAAAATCGCACTTTCCAGATTATAAAGGTAGCCAGGGCTATAATGTTGAGCGTGTAAAAGAATTAGGTGTAATAGAAACAATCACAAAAACATGTGAGCGCTGTAATACTAAATTTACAATTACAGGTAGAACAAAGACAAAAACATTCTATAGACGACGGTTTTGTAGTGTATCGTGTGCTAAAGCGCGTGATGAGTATTGGAAGAACAATATGACAAATTACGCTACTATTTGCTGGAAAAACCATAAGAAAGAATGTATAATCTGCGGCGAAGATAAAATTGTTGCAGTACACCATTATGATAAAAATCATAGTAACAATAAACCGGAAAACTTGGTGCCGCTGTGTCCAACACATCATCAATATATTCACAGTAAATACGAAACAGAGATATCCGATAAGGTAGATAAGTATGTAGAACAATTTAAAGGGGGATTAGTTTAGTGCTAAAACGCTGCACTTGCACTGCGGAGTCTAGGGTTGAATTCCCTAATCCTCCACCACTTTTATTACCCTGTAGTGAAATGGTATCACTTCAGTTTTTGGCACTGACATTTTTGGTTCGAATCCAAGCGGGGTAGCCAGTCTTTTACGTGGCGTCGCCTAGCGGCTATGGCACTTGCTTTGGGAGCAAGGAACCGAGAGTTCGAGTCTCTCCGCCACGAGATACTTTTTTTATTGCATATTCATGCATCAGCTATTAATATATTTTTTCATCACTCCTGATTAGCTCAATGGTAGAGCAGCGAGCTGTTAACTCGCATGTTGTTGGTTCGAGTCCAGCATCAGGAGCCATTTTAGCTCATGTGGTGTAATGGCAGCCACGAAGGTCTTAGAAGCCTTTGCCGAAAGGCGTGGGGGTTCAAGTCCCTCCATGAGCATATAATCAAAGGAATATAGCTCAGTTGGTAGAGCGGCATGTTGATAACGTGTTGGTCGTAGGTTCGAATCCTACTATTCCTATTTTCATGGAGTTGTAGCTCAGTTGGTCAGAGCGCATGCCTGTCACGCATGATGCCGTGGGTTCAAGTCCCATCAGCTCCGCATACGGAACTATAGCTCAATTGGAGAGAGCGTTTCGCTACGGACGAAAAGGTTTTAGGTTCGAGTCCTAATAGTTCCGCCACTTGCGGCTATATCATAGTGGTAATGAGTCTGCTTGCCAAGCAGATTAGGAGAGTTCGATTCTCTCTAGCCGCTCCACTTTATTATTGCATGTTCATATACAACCAACTATAATGTTTTAACAATTAAGCACGAGTAGCTCAGCGGTAGTAGCGTCTGCTTTACACGCAGAATGTCGGGGGTTCGAATCCCTCCTCGTGTACCACTTTATTTTTGTAGTAAATCATCAATAAACACTCTCACATGAATAGCGTTTGTTGCGAGTAAATCTAATTTTTTATATCCTTGCTTCCGTAGTGTTGTCCTTTTACATATTTCCGGTACACCTAATACACCAGCTAACGTATCAAGAACATTTTCATAAAATACTACGTCTCCCCTTATCGGAAGCTTTTTTATCTGATCATCGAAATTTGTAATTTTATTATGTAACCAAATAAGCTTACCGAATTCGTTAAATTTAACCATCTCTTTTTTTTCCTGCTTCTTAAACAATTTTTTAAATTTTGTAAACCAACTATCCTCGTCTTTCCATTCATCTGTTGTAAGACTTGTAGCCCAACTTAGAAGATGATTCTTTACATTCTCTCTCTTAAGAAAGATAAAAGAAAAATTAGCTAATCTCAATACTTGTAATATTTCAGCCGGTGATTCATTAACTAGCATAATACGCATAACCATGGATTGATCTTTTGGAGCAGATTCAATAATGGAGATAACATTATCTATATGTTCTCTAAACAACCCACCGTACGATAAATCTTTCCATATTGTTTGAAATTTTCCGTTTACAAAATACGGAACATAAGCATCACTCTTTGTAAACGGCTCACGAAAATTCCAAACTTCTTTTTTTGTGTATTTCTCTATTGTCCGTATTATTAGTTCTTCTACATATTGACTGCCGCTTCTTGGCAAAGTAATTATGCAGATACGATTTTTCATTTGCACGTATTTAATTTTGTTGTTAATATATGGCCATTACAAGGTGTTCTTACTAACCATAAATAATCAAATATATGTCTAATCTAAAGCAAGAAACTGTTTTGGTTCTTAACCGTAGCTGGCAGGCAATTGACACGAAGTCGCCTGCTGAAGCATTTACAATGATGTATCAAGATACAGCAACAGCTTTAGATATTAGAGGAACAGATTATATGGTGCCACTTCGCTGGGTGGATTGGATTAAGCTTCCATACGAAGAAAATGCTAATTACATTCATACCGTTAGTCAGCAAATCAAAGTACCGAAGGTTATTGTCTTAAGTGAATATGATAAGGTACCAATGAAGCGACCTAAGTTTACGGCCAATAACCTCTGGATGAGGGATAATGGTACTTGTCAATATACCAATAAAAAGCTTAGTAGATCAGAAGCAAACATCGATCATGTTATTCCGCGAACAAAAGGTGGGTTAACTAATTGGACGAATTGTGTTATTTGTCATAAGGAGGTTAATGCTAAGAAAGGTCCTCGTACACCTGAAGAAGCGGGTTTAAAGCTTGTTCGACAACCGTCTGTCCCTAGGTCCCTGCCATCTACGTTCTATATCAAGAACAAACACGGTATTAAGGAGTGGAATATATTCTTAAAGGAGTTTATCAATGAGGCTTGAACAACAGCAAGAGCTTACACTCACTCAAACACTAAAACTTAAGCTTGCACAATACCTAGGAATCACTATACTCAGTGTATTAATAATTATTTGTGCGTTGTATATTCCTTTAAAGAATTTTATTCGTACCTATAAACCATTACCTACATCTGAATTATTCCACAAACATTATGCCAACAAAAAATAATATCGTTAAAGTATGGGGTGCAACAACATCGAAGAATAGTTTTGCTTATAAAGAGCAAAAGGCAACGGCAGCTCGTCGTCGTATGTTCGGTGTAAAGGCTCGTGCTCAACGCTCTGACGCTGGTAAAAAGCGCAAGTAATTTTATAAATATGGGGACGTATCACACCCGCCTTCTAAGCGGTCGTTAAATGTGTAACTGGAGTATGTTGGTTCGATCCCAACCGTCCTCACCATTTTATAATGGTTTTATATGTTATAAGTATAAATACTTATAATGTCAATATATGAGGGAACAAGTAATGTAGTTGCTAACTACCAGACAGCTGAATATGGTAAATTTATTCAGCTCACTAGTACTGATTTTCCTGCAATCTCTGTAACAAGATTAAGATACCCGGATGATTCTGCAGCTTATAATAATGCAGGCGTTCCGCCTATATCCTCAGTTGAGATTTATCCGAAGTATGCTATTTTAGCGCACATTACTAATCCGAATGATATTGTTGCTAATGTTACTGTTAACTCACCTACAATTAATTTTAATACAGCGCCATTAACAGCTATTGAATATAGCATTTATACATCGGTAAGCGGTTCAAACGCTACACTTAGCAATATCTTTGCTGCATCAAGCGCTGTTGATATCAATACTTTTGATACATTAACAGCTGTAACTGCATTTAATAACAATTTCATGAGTTCGGTTACTGCATTAAGTGTTACGGTTGTAAATCCGGTAACAGCTGTTAGCAGTAAACAAACTGTTACAAATTGGGATGTATTGAGTGCTGCTCTTAATAACTCTACATATACAACTTTTCCATCAAATCCTGCCAACGAGATAACAGTTTTAAATAATACAGGTGGTATTATCTACATTAAAAATTCAGCTAAAACAATAGGCTTACCAATTGATAATAATACATCCTTTGATATCAAACTTGTCGGGGATACTAATGAAGTAGCAGTTAAAGCTAGTAGTAATAATAAAACTGTCTATGCTACATTTATAGCTTATAACTAATATGGGAAGAATATCTTTACTTGGAACCGGTAATGTAGCTTTCAGTGGTAATCAAATCTATACTACTGATAATAATGATTTGTTATTTGGTAATAATTTAGTACCAACATCAATTAGTACTTTTAGTATTGGTTCATCTGCCAATCCTTTTAGAACTCTTTTTATTTCAGCTAGTACTTTACAAATGGCTGCACCACCGGGTGGTAATAGTCTTGCTATTCTTAATGATGGAAGCAACTTTCAAATTAGCAATGGTGGGTTAAGATCTACAGTTATCTATACTGGTGGTCTTTTACTGAGTGGTAATAATATTGGTGCTGATCCTTTATTCAGTAATCTTCCAATGAATATTGGAACAAATGGTTTACCTGCTGTAAATTTTCTTGCCCCGTTATCTGCTCAAGCCGATACATATTTAAATAATCTTTCTGCTAATAAAGCATTAATAGGCAAAGATTTTTCAAACTTTACTGTTGTATCGTTGGCAACAAACACCACAGCAATTAGTGCTGATTTTTCAAAAGATACACTTATTCACCTTCACGCTTTTAAAAATGGTACAGTTAATTCAGTATCTAGTCCCTTAAAAATTACACCTATCAATTTTACAGCAGGTAGTACTATTGATATTCTTATTTTTAATCCATTACCTAGTAATGGTGTTGTATATTTGGACTGGGGTGGTGTTAACGCAACATTTCCAAATTATCAAAACGGTAGCGGTGCACCATATATTGTTGCCTTAAGTAGCATTAGCACAACACAGACTTACCACTTTAAATATATTTGTATTGATGG
>Ga0007828_1000098_pt1 | contig 26326 bp, 54 predicted proteins | sample CryBogCBE16Oct07_FD_71232 | JGI IMG/M metagenome (GOLD analysis project Ga0007828, IMG submission 71232) | Freshwater microbial communities from Crystal Bog, Wisconsin, USA - CBE16Oct07 | ecosystem: Environmental > Aquatic > Freshwater > Lake | place: Crystal Bog, Wisconsin, USA | collected...
GGCTAGGAAAGGCTGAAGATGAACATTACAATACTCTGATGGTACAAGGAGCAGCAAAGTCTTTAGCAGAACTCAAAGGTCTAAAGTTCTTTGGAGAAGAAGAAGCTTGAAGTGTCCTAAGGATTCATATATTATAAAGGCATAATGGTAACTAAAGCACAAGCTAGAAAGAATCTAAAGAAGGCTGCTAAGGATCATAAAGAGAAAGTTCGACAGCCTGTTACTGTTGAGTTTCAGAATGAACATATTCCAACTATTCTAAAGGCATTGGAAGTGTATCAACGAATTAAGCTTGGTCAGATTGATTATGCTCTTGATGAAGCATTTGGCTATTCATTAGCCTATGAAGACAAACAAGAGATTCATAATTGTGCTAGGAAGTATCTGTTCAAGGGTACAGATTTAGAGAACAATCCTAATGTGTCCTATGGCATCTATAACCAGGAGAAGGTAGGAGATGCTACATTAGCATATGAAATCTATAAAACTCTAGGAAGGTACAAAGCCTTTAAAGACAATGATGGATGGGCAGATTATACTAGGAGGTTTGATAAGCCTTTTAGCCATACTGGAGTTCCTTTACCTGTAGTTCAAGGAGCAATTGAGCATAAGCTCTTTAAGATTCCTAAGAGGCTTTGGAAGAAAATTGCTAATGCTATTGAGAATAAGGACACAGCTGATTGGAATGTTATTTGGAAGAACATTGACAAAGCTATGCCTAATTTACCAAAAGGAGAGAAGTCAGAGATTATTTGCAGTAACTTCATTAGTGATGGATATAGTATAAAGGTCACAGCACCAATTAAACCTAAAGAGCTTGAAGAGTCCTTTTAAAGCATATAGAATAAGATTATGAAGACATATAAAAACAAAGACACTAATGAACTAGTATCATTTGATAGAAAGGAAAATGGTGTTGTTTATCTTAATAAAATTCTTAATGGTAATGAGACTAGGGAAAGTCTTGGAAAGGTTACATCAGAGCTAATCATTGTATCAGATACCAATTTTCCTCTGATATATGAGGAGGTATATGAATGACTAATATGAATTGGATACCACAAAAGATTGCAATCAGAGAGTCTCTTTTAAATCTTCTAATCGAAGAGAAGAAAGATGATATTACTGTTCGATGTGGACTCAAGGCATTGGATCAGATTATGCAAATGCCAGAGTTCATGAAGACTTGGGATGAAAAATCTCTTCATATTGCTGATTGTTGGATTCATGTTACAAAGGATTTTGATTTAGATCCTTGGGAGATTTGGTATAATGATGTAATTGTTTTTGAATAATATGACAAAAGAAGCATTTCAAAAAATTATCCTAAAGATTCAATTGATCAATACAAAGGATCATGAGTTCTATAAACTTGGTATTGATTTGTCCAAGTATAGTGAGGATCATATGATTATTATTCAAGAGCTTATAGAAGAGGTCTTTAACAAAGAGCAACTAGAATGGATTGAATGGTATTTGTATGAGAGGGAGAGTCTCATTAAGAAAGGTAAGCCAAACAAAGCCTGGAAGAAAGTTGGTAGAAAGAAAGTAGAGATCTGTTATGATATTGATTCATTGTGGGAAACAGTTTGTGAATATGGACAACAGGCTGATTTTGATAGCAGGCTAGGAGGATAATATGAGAGAAATCAAATTCAGAGTTTGGGATCATGATCTAAAAGAATTCATTGAAGAGTCTAATGCTGATCCACATATTTGTTGGAATGGTACTGTCTATTGCCATGAAAGACAAAAGGAAGGTGGAGATGTTCTTGTGTCTGGTATTAGAAACCTTACTGTTCAGCAATATACTGGAATGAAGGATAAGAATGGAAAAGAGATCTATGAAGGAGACATTATCAAATATCCAATTCCAGTAGGATGGTCAACAAATAGTCTTCATAGGGAGAATTATAGAGTTGATGAGGTGAAATTTGTTACTGGTTGCTTCATTCCAGATATTTGGAGAACAGTTGTTGATGACTGTGAAGTAATTGGTAATGTATTTGAGAACCCAGAGCTTTTAAAATAATATGGAAAACAATAACCCTGAACTATATCATAAGAATTATGTAGCACTTGCTGAAGCTATTATGCATTCTGGTGGTAATCCATTTACAATAATGAAAAAGTATGAAGAGCTTCTAGTTGTTCTTTTTAATAATCACATTACTGTTACAGCAGAACATGATCACAGATTCTCTAATCCTTAATTGATATGGAGTTTGATAAATTAACAGTCAAAAGATTATCTGTACTTGATACAGTTTTAGACTTTGGAAAGTATAAAGGAAAGACCTTAGAAGAAGTTGCTGATAATGATCCAGGTTATATCTGTTGGCTACATGAGAATGTAAAGACAGTAAGGATTCCTAAATGGTTTGCAGTAGCTTGTGAAGGTGCTGTAAGAGAAGAAGATGAAGAACTAAATGGAGATATGTGGAGTGCCATAGAATCATACCCTTATTAATATGAAAACACCAAAGAATGTAAATGTTGAGTTGTTGAAGAATAACTCTATTAGAATGTCTCTTGTTGAAGATGTTGCAGAATACCCAGTAAAGGAACAACTGAGAAAGTTACCTATTGAGCAGAGAGATCTATTGGCTTGTTATGCTTTACTTCAAACAAACAAGGATGGAGTTAGTGCAATTGTAGATGCTGTTAATCATAAACAACCTCTTCCTTGGCCTATGGAAAAAGTAAAGTTCAATAAAAATGAAACCCAGAATCCTATTAGATATTTTGAAGATGTTGTCTATAATTTGAATTACTATAAGAATCAGATTACAACTATTATACAAGATTATGATACAGGATTTGAAGTACAACAATCAGCAGTAGTATGATTCTAGCACTTACAATTACCTTCTCATCCATTTGGATTCCTATTGTCCTATCCATTGCTTGTTTTATCTTTGGTTTGATAAATCTAAATGATTCTGGTAGTACTTGGCTTGGTGATTTAGGTACAGCACTACTTGGATTATTTTGCCTCATCTTTGCCTTTTTTGTCTGGACACTTTACTTTACTGTACTATACTTTTTGAAATAATATGGAAGAAGAAATTAACTATAAATTAATTGCAGAAAGATTGTGGTCTATCTTAGATGATATTGATACTGCATTTGATCATTACAAACCAGACACGAAAGACAAGTTTGTAAATTATGTCAATGAGAAATGTCAAGATAGATTTGGCTATGGTTTTTCTGAAGATGGTTATGTCTTAACATGGAATAATAATGTTCCAGTTATTGAAGACTTAGATCCAATGTGTAGATGGTTTAAGGATGCTTGGAGAATTGAAAAGGATAGGCCAACTGAAGTAACTGTACCACCAATTGGAGACTAATATGACTCCACAAACTAGAGATTTAATTTTAGAGCTTTGCTTTTGGTGTCCTTTTCTTTTTGTTCTAGGAACAGGAGTAGGGTTGCTTGCACTAGCTATGTTAGGATTCTTTGATAAGGATTGATTTATGAACAGAGAAATTAGAAAGCTATCCAAAAAGATTGGGGAGCTTCAAAAGCAAATCAATTACCAGAATGAATGTATTATGGATCAGTCTATGATTATTCAGAAGCTAATTGAGAAGCTTGTAATCATTCCAACCTATCCATCTACTCCAAGTATTGATCCTCATTTTGGAAAAGACATTCCTTATGTTCCATATAAAGGACCAACTTGTGAGATTAAAGATAATTGGAAAGAACCAACAAATATATCACATGGCTTCTAAAATCATGAAAAAAGCAGCTGAAAAGATTAAAGGTCTTATTGACATCCAAAAACAGAATGGCAACTACAACTGTAATGAGTATATGTATGGTATGCTTGTTGGACTAGAATGTGCTTATTTTAGTCTGTTAGGAGAAGAAGGAAAGTTTACAGAGAGGCCAGAGAAGTGGTTAAAGGATGGCATTCCTAAAGACTTTGTTCCAGCAGTTGCTGAAGATTCTCTCGACACCTCATCTTAAAGCATATGCTATTATATACACCAATCGAACTTTACCATATTTTAAAATCTATTAAGGATAGGATTTTTATTTTACATGATAAAAGTGTGGTTGTAGGGGTGGATGGTCTGCCATATATGAAATGGTTTAAACCTCCTGTACCTTATACATACGAAAAGTATGATGAGCTTATAAAGAAGCTTGACACCTCCTCCTAAAGCATCTATCTTTATAGGATGAGACCAATCCTAACAGTCGACTTTGACAACTGCCTTGCTTTTGAATCTGTTCAGAACACTGGCTGGATTGTTCTGGGTACTGGTGCTCTCAAGCCTATTAAAGCTATTCATGATTTAGTTAGGGAGAAGCATAGAGAGGGCTTTGATATACACATTGTTACATTTAGGAAGGATGAGGATATCCCTGAAGTTAAAGCCTTTGTTAGAGAGCACAATCTACCTATTAAAGAAATTCACAATACATCTTCTAAAAGTAAGACTCCAGTCCTTAAAAGACTTAATTCTGTTCTCCATATTGATGACAGCCTAAGTGTCTGTGTTGGAGCATTTTCTGAAGGTATTGAGTGTATCTTTGTTGACTGTGGTATAAAAATGGATGAATCTCAGAGAGAATTAGCTAGCCATTTTGATACAATTAAAGTAGAATTAGACTAATGGTTATAGAGCAGATATTTTTAGACCTCGACGAGTGTTTGGTTTCGACTGTCTTCTCACATAATCCAAAAAAGAATCGAATTAAGATCTCTTTAATGAATGATTGGCTGAATAAGCCTGAGCACTACTGGACAACTCTTCGACCAGGTGCTTTAGAGTTCCTAGCCTATTGTCGAAGCATTGCTCCAACTTATATGCTTACTGCAGCTGCTGATGATTACGCTCAAGAGCATAATAAGGTTCATGGTCTAGGCTTCTCTAATGATCAGATTATTGGGAGAGGTCAGTATATGCATTATAGCTCTGGAATGTTTCACGACAGAGTATCTGCTACAAAGATTGATCAGTATCCAAATTCTATTCTTGTTGATAATCAAAACATTAGAGACTATGGATCAGATAACTTAAAGGTAAAGCTGTCTTTTTTAGGTATTAAAGAAGATCGATTAGTTAAGTCTAGAGAGTATAAAGGTGGAAAGCAGCCTCCTTCTTTTGATAAAGAGATTATTCAGATAGAAAATATCCTTAGAACTAATGCACTCGATGAGCTTACTAAGCAGGCACAGAAACTAAATATGGGATATTGAGCTTGACACTGTCAAAAAATAATATAGAATCATAAATTATGAAAGTAATAGAACTCATTCATGCCCTCCAAATTCAAGATCCAGACTCTGATGTCTATTGTGCTAGTAAATCCAATAACGTTTTTAACATTTACGGTATTGATCTAGTTACTTACAAGGACGATCATCCGCATTCAGTCTTCTTAGACATCGGTAAGATTCCTGGTGAAAAAGTTGAATAGCTTGCACAACAAAGCTAAAACATTCTGGTTTGGAGTAAAGATGACAGCTATTATACTAGCTGTGCCTCTTGTACCAATTTTGTTTGTAGCTGGATGTACATATTTTGTTCCTTCAGAACCTACTCATTACTATAAGATTCAAAGGTTAAACTATAATGGTGAAGTAATTCAGACCTATTATAGTAAAACATATCCTTGGGGTACTGACTTCATTGACTTCAAAGAGTATCCTTCTGGTAAATGGATCAAATTAAAATGCAGCTATACAGCCGAAGATTTAGGAACAAATAAACCGTCACTATAATGTCTGAAGAAGAGCACAAATATACTATTATCTATGATGAATGGTCCTGTACTAGCTGGGGCTTTGAAATTGATGGTGTGTGGCGAGGTGCCGAGAGAGATGAAGGTGTTAAATTGCCTGAGGAGGATGATGAACTCTTAGATTATGTTTTAGCTAAGCTCAAGGAGCACGTTAAGAAAGGGTATACGGACTTTAAAAGTGTTATGGATTGCTTTCAAACTGATGACTATATCTATGATGAGAGTTCATGCGATACTTGTGGACATTCCGGCCATAAAACTATTTGGAAGATATGAAGAGACCGAATCATTTTCATGATGATGTTCTTTTGATTATAGAGATTTTAGCTCTTTTATTTGTTGCCTATTGTATTCTTTTTACTTGACTGTTCGTACAAGATCCTATAACTTATAGAGATTATGCACAACACTTTCTTAATCGCCGATCCTCATCTATCGCATGAGGGTATGGTTAGATTTAAACGAGGAGATGGTACTCCTCTCCGTCCATTCTCTTCTATTGAGGAGCATGACGAGACTATGATCGAGCGATGGAACAAGATTGTTCGTCCTGTTGATCGTGTCCAGGTTATGGGCGATGTGGTGATGAAGAGGAAGAACCTTCCTATTCTCAGTCGTCTTAACGGTCGACTTCGTCTCATTGCCGGTAACCATGATATCTTCAAGCTTAAGGATTATCTTCATTACTTTGATGATATCAAGGCATTCCATGTCATGGATAACTTTGCACTTACCCACATTCCTATTCATGTTAACTGCTTGGCTAGGTTTAAGGGCAACGTTCATGGTCATATCCATCAGCATAGGGTAACACGCAAGAAGTTCTTCGGTCTTATTAAAGAGATTGATCCGAGGTATTATTGTGTATCAGCTGAGCATACTGATTACACCCCTGTACCCTGGGATGTGGTTCGTAAGAAGTTCTACGATCAGCTCGGGCTTAAGATAACTCAATAATATGGATTATCCTTTATTGAAAGCTTTAGATCATTTAGAAGCCTTCTCGGCTGATGTTATAGCGTCACTAACATTGGCCGAGAAGTATGATCTTAAAAGTATAGCTTATGATATCGAGTTAGTATTATCTGAGCTAAATTTAATACAGAAAGAGCCTAAGTTGTGATAAATAATAATATGAATAAAGATATCAGATTATTAGAAGAGGCTTATGATCGAGTTCAGCTTAATGAATTTGTTGTTGTGCCTTTAACACCAGAAGGTAAAGCGTTATTTTTGTCTCTTGCCCATGGAAATCCTATCCTAGCAGCTGTTTATTATCTTCTCTGTTGGTGGGTTGGGTTAGGTATAATGCATTATACTGTTGAATTTCCTCTAATAGATAAATTAAAAAATATATGGAAAGGGTTTAGATTAAACTCTGAAGAAATGGAAGATGCTATAACTAAAGCGCAAGCTGCTTTATCAGGTAATCAAAAAGGACGTGTAACACAATTAGCTAAACGCTTAAGAAGCGCTCTTAAAGAAAAAGATTACGAAGAGGCTGCTGTTGTAGCAGAAAGATTGAAAGCTTATATTAATTATACGGTTCCTAAATCTCTTTCAAAGTAACCTTGCCTTCCTTGTCAATTATTAGGTAGTGACAAGGTTCATCACAGAAAGAGCCTGAGTTGTGATACTCTTTTCCTGATTCCGGACATACAAAGCTTTCGGCATAGTGAATATGTCCTCCAAAAATGGCATCATAGTTTTTGTCTTTGATATAGTTTAGAGCTTTGTTTCTTATATTGGTTTTGATCTTTAAGAACCTTTTAGATGTTCTCTTTAACCATCTGCTAAATCTTCTTGTTCTATCTATGCTCTGAAAGAAATAATAGATCTGTTCAGCTATATCTGTTATCCAAGGATGTTTAAAGATAAATGGATCAAACTGATGGAAGTGTATGAACAGCATCTTCTTTCCATTTACTTCTAATTCTAATCTCTCAACAAACTCTAAACCTAGAATCTTGATAATGTTCTTTGACTTTAAATCGTGATTGCCGATAATAAAAGTAACCCTCTTCTTCTTTGCTATCTTTCTCAATAGGCTCAAAATACTCCAATGTCTCTTTTTATATCTATGAATATGTTTATTATCGAATACATCGCCGTTGAGAATTAAATGATCATACTTTTCGTTCTTAAGAACCTTAGCTAGGGATTTAACTTTTGAGACAGGAGACCCTAGATGAATATCTGATATTACTAGGATGTTACTATTCACACGCTTATTTATATAAGCTTGAACATCTTTAACAGAACAACAGTAGAAGATACAGCACTAATTAGACTAGTAATTGTTCTAAGCATTTCAAACTTTCTATTGTGATGGCCTAACCAATGCTCTATTGTATCATGCTTTTTACCTGTTTTACCAATTCTCGGAGGCATAAAAATATTTATTTGACATTCTTATAAATTACTATATTATATAGATATGTTCAACATTTTCCCTAAATTTGGTAGCCCAGGTGATTGTGCATCCGTTGATGATCTTACTGGTAAACAAGCTACTAATTGGTTTTATACGTCTACACCAACATTTACTATAAATGGTAAGACTTATAAAGCTGATGAACTCTCACAATATATCGGTGAGCTTTTAACCGAGAATCAAGGGCTTAAGAATGAGCTTGAAGCAATTGAGGAGGATGGAACGGTAGAGCATAATGAAGCTATAAAGCTTAGACAGGAGAATGCTCATCTTAAAGTAGAGATTGAACGATTACAGGGATTTGAAAAATGGCATCAGCCTGAGCTTTGCGCTGAAACTATTAATGAGCTTACTAAAGAGGTTAACGGCCTCAGACATCTTAAAGAGGAGAATGTTCGATTAATGGAACGAGTTAATGAGATTGATAGCGATCAAAATGAGGAGTATAGAGCTGAAATCTTTACTCTTAAGAATGATATTGCTGTTTGGAGGGAGAAGTATACAAAGCTTCTTGAGAAGTATAATGGCACTGTTACTATGGGTGGTTTAAAATATATGGAGGCCAAGTTACAGATTACTCAGAATCGCTATAAAAAGTGTGCCGAAGAGAGAGATGAATTTAAGCATCAGCTCAATGCAGCTAATAAAGAGATTGATCAATTGAAGAGATGGAAGAAGGAGCAATTGACTGTTCAGAGCTGGTGGGATAAGGTTGATAGTTATGTTAGGGATCACGATGATGCACCTCTTGGCGGTTTTGTAGCTAATACATGCTTGAATTTCCTTAAAGAGAGAGATGAACTTAAGAAGAGAATTGATGGTTTGTCCTTAACAATTGATAGGAAGAACTTTGAAATAGATGATTTAAAGACTGAGATTAAAAAGCTCAAAGAAGATATTGTTGATTATGTCATTGAGAAAGATGATGAGCTTAAGAAGGCTCAGGATTGGATTAAACTTAACGAAAAGTTTTATGAATGCAATTGCTGCGGATTTAAAGTTAATCACATTGCAAATTTACAGGGAAGCTGTTCGTGCTGCGAAGGAGGTACAATAATTGAGAGAGTAAATGAACAAAAACATCCTATGTATCCCTTCCATTGGAGTGGTTATGATGGAGCAGCTTCGACATACCCTAAGCAATATTCAGATTGGTTAAAAGAACAAAAAGATAAAGCTGAAAGCGAAAAATGGCTTTGTCCATGTAACATGTGTAAGAGTAGACGTGAGCAAGAAGCAAAAATGTGATTATCTTTGGTATAAATGAGAATGCGCATGATGCTGCACTGTCAGTTATAAAAGACAGTGAGATTCTTTTTGCTGCTCATTCCGAACGTTATAGTAAGATAAAAAATGATTGGTCGTTAAATGATGATATTGTCAAAGAAGCTTTATCGTATGGTGCTCCTGATAGGGTAGCTTATTATGAAAAACCGCTATTAAAGAATCTAAGGATTCTTTTAAAAGGCGGTAAATACGATAGTCAATTTACATTTAAAAAATATCTTAAAGGCGTTCCTGTTAGTTATTTTAATCATCACTATTCACATGCTGCTGCAGGATACTATACAAGTAAATTTAGCAATGCAGCTATTATAGTCGTTGATGCAATAGGTGAGTGGAACACAACAAGTATATGGAAGGGTGAGAGCAATAATATAAAGCGAGTTTATACAAAGAACTACCCAGTAAGTTTTGGTTTATTCTATAGTGCGTTTACACAGCTCTTGGGTTTTGAACCAAATAAAGAAGAATACATTGTAATGGGTCTAGCAGCATTTGGAGATCCGAAAAAATATTATGATAAAGTAACTTCCTATTTTCCTTCTTTTCAGTATCAAAAATATAATTTTCATATTGGTATAACCGACTGGAAGATACAAGCAAAAGATAAAGCAGATGTAGCAGCTGCAGTGCAGAGAGTATACGAAGAAAGACTAACAGAGTTAGTACAACATGCATATAAGCTAACAAAAGAAACAAATCTTGTATTAATGGGTGGTTGTGCTCTGAACTGTAAAGCAAATACTTCCCTTTGGAATACATTTGATAATGTTTGGATTATGCCTAATTCCGGTGATGCTGGTAGTAGTCTGGGTGCGGCAGCAGCTCTCTATAACGAACATATTGTTTGGAATGGACCCTATCTTGGTCATAATATAACAGGCGATTATCCGATAGATTTAATTCTTAATGACCTTATAACAAAAAAGGTATCTGCAGTAGCGAATGGTAGAGCTGAATTCGGACCTCGTGCTTTAGGAAATAGAAGTATTCTTGCCGATCCTAGAGACCCGAGCATTAAGCATTATGTTAATAATATAAAACAGAGAGAGCCTTTCAGACCATTTGCTCCTGTGGTTATGGAAGAGTATGCATCTGAATATTTTGATATGAATTTTACTTCCCCGTATATGCAATACGCTGTAAAATGTAAAAAGAGCTCTATCATACCATCTGCCGTACACATTGACGGTACATCGAGAGTGCAGACAGTTAATAAACATCAGCATAGGGGTCTTTATAATCTTCTTGAGAAGTGGTTTGCAATTACCGGTGTACCTGTATTGCTTAATACCAGTCTTAATATAAAGAATCAACCGCTTCTAAACGATAGTCAAGATATTGAATTGTGGGAAAAAACATATAATTATAAAATAAGGTAATGCTTAATAATCTCATACATATAAATCGTTACCTTAGCGGTAAGCTTAACGCAATAGATAAATCGTTAATTACAAATTACTGGAATGTAAATTATTTTAATGATGATATTGTTAAAACATCTAATTGGTATACAGAAGAAGAAAGGCTTCAGTATAAAAAAGAGGGTAATAAAAGATATACTGAAGATGATGTTGTGTATGAGATTACTAATGTCGATTTTAGGACAACGAGTAATAAGAAGAAGGTTACTGCAAATAATATTGTTGCATGTTTTGGTTGTAGTAATACATTTGGCATCGGATTACCTTGGAATGAAACATGGGTTGCGCAATTAGATTCCTTGCTTGATAGTGATCATATAGTAAAGAATTATGGATTGAGCGGTGCTTCTAATGCACGAATAGCAAGAAACATCTATAACTACTTACAGTTCTTTAAACCAAAAGCTATTTGTTGTTTTTTTCCTGAGGTAACAAGAATGGAGTATTATTCAAATGGCGACTATAGATACTTTTTACCTAACGCCAAAGGCAAAGAAGTAGATAATGCTGATTACGTAAGTTATAGTCAACTTGCAACACCTGAAAACGGTATTTACGATTTTGTTAAAAATTTTAAATTTATAGAAATACTCTGTCAGGTACATAATGTAAAGCTATTTTGGTGGACATGGTCGCCTATCATTCTTAATTTAGATACAGATATTATTAAGCAGTATTTAAAATATGATAATTTTTTAACAGGTATAATTAAAGATGTACCTGAGGCTTTTTCATTAAGACAGGCTCGAGATAACGCACATTTCGGCTACGAGATGAACAACCGCATAGCTAACGGATTTTATAATAAATTAAAACATGAAAAGATTATTAAATAGGATTTTACGCTCAATAAAGAGATGGGCTATAAAACGTAATGATAGATATATCTATTGATTTTGATTAAAAATCGATTAATATTACTATATGCCAAAAGCTATTTTAGAATTTGATCTCAACGAAGAGCAGTATGAATTTGAACAAGCAGCTAATGCGGGTAAGTATCGTTCTGTTCTCTGGGATTTAGATCAATTTCTTAGAAATAAAACCAAATATGCTTTAGATGATGTAACAAAAGAACAAATTGAAGCGTATTATGAACTTCGTGATGAGCTTCACAAGCTGATGGAAGAGCATAGTATAACACTCGACTAATGAAACCTACTGTTGTTTGGATTACAGGATTATCAGGAGCAGGTAAAACAACTGTTGCTAATGCTTTGTATAATAAATGTATTTTTCAGTGTAAGACAGGTTTATTAGATGGTGATGAAATAAGAAAGTATCTTGAAGAGAACAAAGAGAGAAAATACGGCTTCACACTAAAGGATAGAGAGCAGTTTGTCAATAATGTTGTTTATATAGCTAGAAACTTGATCGAATTTCAGAATACTAAAATTGTAATAGTGGCTTTGATTTCACCTTTAAGAGAGATGAGAGATGGTGCTCGATATATCCTTGAAACATATTCCAATGTCAGATTTATTGAAGTGTATATGGATACACCTCTTAAGATTTGTGAAGAGAGAGACCCAAAGGGATTGTATAAAAAAGCACGAGCTGGTGAAATTAAAGACTTTACAGGTATTGATTCACCTTACGAGGCTCCAGAATTTCCTGAAGTTCGCATACATCCAAGGTCAACTCTCTTCGATGAAATGACAGTTGATCGTGCGGTAGATATCATCTATAACCAAATCCATCAAACGGCAATTTTATAAAAAAACCTGTTGCAGGTTCCTTCCAAAGACTATATATTAATAGCATAAGAATTGATCTTTGACAGTACATTTTAACAATTTGACAGTTCGTAGGTTCGAAAGCTAAAGAACCGAAGGTCATAATAAGACCTGAACCGTCTAAGCGGGAGACTAGATTGCTCTGTTTCTAGAACATCAATCGCTGCTTAGGGATGGATTCAACCACCCCTGTCATAAAAACGTTCTGACCAATGAGCGCTAGCTGAACTAGCTAGAAATGCCAAAGTTCAGAGGTATAAGAGTGAGTTGCCTGTTGGTGTGTTTGGGCTCTTATATCGAGTAAAACACAGGCTTAGGCGTAGATGGAGGCTCCATGCCTCGCTTCGCTGAATAACGAGACAATCCATGGATAAAGCTCGGCATACAACCATAATATAATTAAAGAGTCGGTAGAATTCCGATTTAGAACGAGGTATTAGTAATCCTCTGAAAGATTGAATTCACTTTAATTATAATATATAAATAAACAGTCTCTCAGGTTCCTAGGATAATCCCTGAGAGCGGTTAAGATCGGAACGCCTGTTGGTGACCGGACGAACTTAATCGTAAGCAGCTAGCAAAACACCTAGGGGGAGCGAATGAGGCTGCATTGATACCGGGACAGGCTTTGGACGAGGAGGGCGCGTTACGTGCTTGCCTCGTTAAGGAAAGGACAATTAGCGCTACAAAACCTTTCAACTACCAACAATTTTAACGCAGGGTGGACAAGCGGCAAGTCGTTGCGCTCATAACGCAAAGATCCTGGGTTCGAATCCCAGCCCTGCCAATAATTTCATTGTAATCCTACCAACGTCTGTCTCAAGTCAGAGGAGCGGGTCACCCCCGGAAAAGGAGAGAGCAATGGAATGACTCGTCCTTATTCTTGAGGCCTGATCAGCGGGGAAACGGACGTTAAAAAAGGAAGACGAGGGTTGAGTGCTAGTCACACTTGACCCTCGTTTTTTTCTTGCTTATATTACTCATCTATATTATTATATTGGTATGAATTTCGATCAGCGTAACCATGCTATTAATTTACCTGAAGATAAAGAAGTGACTACATGCTGGGAAAAACTTCACGATAAATGGTTAGAGTGTACCAACTACAAAGGTATCTGGTATTTTGTACCGTTTGGTTGGAAGATGCGATATTACGATAAGATTCGTCCTTTATGGAATGATGAGAACAAGCGTGTTCGTAAATCTATTCCCCGTACATGGAAAGATATTTCAAGTCTCATGGTTGATGTAAACTTCGAAATGATTAAGACTTTTTATGAAGAAGAATTTAAAGCGGGTATTGTTAATTGGGAGTGTACTGAGGGACATAAAGAGTTCTCTGATTGGATAGAATATGCTTATAATTATATTACCAAAGATCGGCCAGCATATGAACAAGCATTAGAAGATGCTTATCCACCATCGAGGCCTTTTAGGGAAATGTTCATACCGAGTGAAACAGACGAAAAGACAGGTAAAGTAAAAATGTATAAAATGGTAAGTGATGGTATTCCTTATAAAGAGAAGTATGGAGAAGTTGATCGTCTTGAAGCTCTTATTGATGATTTAGATACAAGAGTACTAGTTGATTTTGCTAAATACAGAGGGTATTTTTGGACATAAGATTATGGAATTTAAACTCGTTCAATATAGAGATAAAGATATTAAGAAGTTCAACGATGAGATTAATAAGTTACTCTCAGAGGATTGGACACTGAATGGCGACCTAAGAATAACAGTTGTCAATAGTGAGGATGGGCCATCCTATATTGTTAATTCGCAATTGCTTGAGAGAGATATAAAAAAAACTACAATGGGATTTAATGTAAATTGAGATAAAAGATACTCGTGTAATAAATACTTCTACATGAGTAGAGATCTCGATCATCGTAAATCAAGTAAGAGTTCTAACAGACTAGAAGCTGTTATTGTTTGTGTTAATTATCCTGATTTTCTCGAGGTAACCCTTCCTCATAATAAACAATTCTTCGATTCAGTAACTGTTGTTACATCGTTTAAAGATAAAGAAACGCATAAAATTTGTCGTTATAACAATATCGATCCAGTAAAGACAGAATGTTTTTATGAAGATGGAAATGCATTTAATAAAGCTAAAGGTATTAATCTTGGTTTAGCTCACTTAACATATAGCGATTGGGTTATACATTTAGATGCAGATATCCTTTTACCGCACGATTTTAGAAATCAATTATTTGCCTATCCTTTGCAAAAGAATTGTCTTTACGGAGCTGATAGATATAATGTAATTGGTAGAAGCCAGTATAACGAGCTTGTAAAATCAGATCAGTTTAAGCATCAGTACCGTGATAAGTTCATTCATCAAACACCTTTATTAGAGCAAGGTGCACGATTAGTGCATAAGGAATTTGGCTATGTACCGATTGGCTACTTCCAGGCGTTTCACGGAAGTTATCTCGGAGAGCATCAATTAAAGTATCCAATCAATCAACAGAATGCTGAACGTTCGGATGTACAATTCGCTCTACAATGGGAAAGACAGAATAGAATATTACTCCCTACAGTTTCCGTCTTTCATTTAGAGTCAGAGAGAGCAAAGCAAGGTGCTAACTGGAACGGTAGAACAACAGCAGAGTTCTAACCTATCTTTAATCCATCACCAGATAGCATATAATTAGCTGCAAACGAATCAATTCTCTCACACGAAAGATGAACGATCTTTTGTAATGCTAAAATCTTTGTATTTTTCTTAGCATGTGATGCATTAATGAGATCGGTCATTGCCTTGATCTTGCTCATACGATCAGGAGCATCGAATACATTTTGAAGTTCTTTTGTTAAGTCTTTCATTTAATTTCTTTGAGGTTGTTACGATAGATAGTAAGGGCTTGAATAAGATCGTCAAGTGAATCATTAGGAACAGTAAACAACATTCGATTACCACTCTTATGATCTAAAACCTTTTCGTGAAAGATAGTCCAATCTGGATTATCATCATTAGGTGCAATTGTCAAACGAGCCTTGATATCAAAGCAGTTATAGTCAACAGAGACTTTTGGACGAATATTCATGATTAGGATCCCCAGACGATATCAAATACACGAGTACCATCAGACCTAGGCTCAAGTTCATAGAACCCTTCAAGGAATAGACAAGCTGTACTACCGTCTACAGGGTCAATCAACTGACGATTACACTCAGCGATAATCTCCCTCCAACGAGGCATAGGCATAACATCGCTGTAAACAGGCTTATCAGCAATCCGCCAATAGTCAGAAAAGAAGACACAATTACCTTCAAACACAGGCTCATCAGACCAAATATCCGGGTGATTAACAATCCAATCATTTATATCACCATTATCATCCTTGCTCGTTTCAAAAATTGAGAAGCAAAGACCGATATTACCCTCAGCACTCTTGTGCTTGCACATTGCCTTTGTAGCCTTCTGCAACGTAGAATAACTAGAAGTAGCAGTATTCTTGAGAAGCGGGGTTGTTTCAGCGAGTTTGTAGTTCTTAGTCTTCATGCTATTATTATATCGGAACTTAAAAGGAATTACAAGCTCGAAGTTGAATAAGATACAATAGAATCAAGACGAAAAGCACGCCAGGCATTTTTCTCTAGATCCCAGACAGCTATACTCTCTTCACTCTGTTTCTTCGGCTCTTTTGCCTCACTCTCTTCCTTCTTCTCTACAATAGGCAAGTGCTCAGGCATGAGAGTACAGAGCATTGTACGCAAAGTACCATCTTTCTTATTAAAGCTAACGGTAAGAACACTCTCACTCAGAAGCTGCTTCAATTCCGCTTTTTCAATCTTCATACCTCTATACTATCTTAATATAAAAGAACGTGCAAATGAATAATTTTTTTATTTTGTGCTTGCAGATTCTCCTTTAAGCTCGTATTATAGGGGAAATGAATAGGAAAGCAATAGCAGATAAACTCAAAGAAAAGCGACACTTCCTTAAACAAGTAGGTGAAGCTCTTAAGCTCGTTGAAGATTTAGATTGGAGGGTAGCTTGGGCTCTCGATTTTTCCGAACACTATGATATTAACGATGCGTTGTCACCGGTTGGTGAAGCGCTCTCCAATGCTCAGGAAGAACTAGAAGAGCTTCAAGATCATCTTGAATATCAGATTCAGGAATATAAAGATCAGGTAGCACGGGTGAAATCTGAAATTGCCGAGGAGGTGCTTTGCTAATGAAGAGTACATACTATGGAGATCATTGGTGGGGGTACGTTGCTAGGCTCGAGCGCCAGTGTGATAATCCTCCTAAGGTTGTTAAAATCGGTATCACCAATGCTTTAGATCCTATCATGCGATTGACATTCCGTCGTTATGATGAACCGCATCCAATAACTGATTATTTTAAAGATATTGAGGTACTTAAGAAGCTTGTGTTTAAAACAAAGTTTGATGCAGAGCGATGGGAGCGAAAAGTTATGGGAATGACGAAGAAGAAGTTTAACTCTATTAAATTCCACAATTGGAAAGAAAATGATCTTATATCTGGTATTACTGAAATGAGAATCTGGATAGATGAGGAAGTAAATTTTATTCTTTCGATAGATTAATATGAATAAACAATGGAGAAATAATCGAATATACCTCGAGGTTATGTTTGATTATTACAAGTGCAAAGTCATTAAACGAATTAATAGACTCTATCTAAAGATCTGGCCTTATATCTTTATCTTTTGGGTTCTTGTTGTACTTACATGGGGAACACTTATGTTCCTTCATGATTACAACCTGCTGCATAACTGCGCTAACCTTGATGCACCTTTCTCCGACTATTACACCAAATGGCGTACTGATGGTAGCCCAGGAAAAGATCCGCAGAAGAATTAACCGCGAAAGTCCTTCCGTTGCTTTTCTCTATTCTTTAAGATCTTACTAAAAGGATCTTTCTGCTTTTGCTCATAATCACTAAACGCTTTATCATGTTTAGCTTTATTAGGTGTTACGTCTTCGGCATTTTCTTCGTGGTAGAGAGCACGATATTCATCTTCTGAGATTTCTTTAGGTTTTGCATCACCTTTATACATGACGTAATAATCATAATAATAACGATCACCGTCATCTGATCTATCAATCCACGCTACCCATTCTCTTCCATCTTTTGTTATATGTGGTCTAACCGAATTCTGTTGGCTATAGGGCACATGCTTGCTCCACCAATGAACTTCCTCAGCATCTTCACTATGACTCATTTTCTGTGCATGGTCTGCTCCGTCTGACCAAACTGACGAGGCCCATTGATGAAAGTTTTCCTCTGTCCAAGCACCTTCTTTAACTGCATGAAAAGCATCCCAGAATGGATAATGTTCAAAATCTATTGTTTTTCTAGCATCATCATATGCTTTAGCTTCTTTTGGATCAACACCATAAGTTGTTTCTGCATGCTCGCGAGAATCAGGCATTTGATCACGGAAGTCAGAATCTGACTCGTGATAAATCTTCGAGTATTTTTCAAAAATTAAATTAATATCTTTGTTCATAAAATTATTCCTGTTCTATAACAACTTTAAAGATACCGTGCTCATCTGCAACTTCAGCTGCATTTTCTACAGCTGCACGATTTGCATGGCGTGATCCGTCCCATGTATAATATAGAATGTCAGTGTGTCCGCTTTCAGGTTTATTAATTTCTACATCTCTACTCACATCGTCGTAGAGTGTATCGCCAAATGATCTGTGAGCTTGAACACATTGCTGTTGAAAACTATGTAAAGCATCCATTATAGAGCTATAATCATACTTTTCCTCTTTAAGGACTTCGTAAATTTCACCGGCATGTACGATAGCTACATTAGGGTTAAAACGTGATAATGGCTTTGCATGTTTGTTTACTATCTCTAAAATTCTCTCCGGTGATATTACTACCTCTTCAGCGTTTTCACCTCTCTCGTTACGAGCTCTTACGTCCTTATTATATTTTAACTGCTTAGCAAGCAATACAGCTAAGACAGCTACCGGCGTTTCTTTCCATGCAAATCTCGGTTTACCGCCACCGGTTGGGCTATTATTATGAGCATCTTGATAATCTTCATATAGCCCGCTTTTTAAATCTTCGAGTGTATAATGAGCAATTGCATTATCAATAATAGCTTTAACCTCGTCGACTGTGCAGCTGCAACTGTACTCTTTCAAAGCAGCTTGAATCTCTTCATCTGAAGGTATTGTAAGGCTATCGGTATTCTCTGTAAGTCTCTTCTTATAAGCTTCAAAAATTAAATGCGCATCCTTATTCATTATTAAATTATTTATTCTTATAGGTTGATATTTATAAATATTAATATGAAACAGATTAAAATCGGTAGATTAGTAATCAAGTTTAGTATTGAGCTAAAAAAGAAGAGAGCATCCAAAAAGAAAACCCTTTCTTAATAAGACTAAAGCTTTATAGAACCGTTAATTGAATTTAATTGTACTAGTACTTGTAACAATTAAGCTGTATAGCTTCCTGACGACAGGAAGGTAATGAGAGTATTTGATCCGTAAGCTGTAATTGTTGGGGAACCTGTTGTGATACCGGAATAAGCAGATGTTGGTACAGAAAGTACCACTACACCAGAACCGCCTCTATTGTAACCTCCACCACCACCACCTGTATTTGGCATACCTGCTGTTGGCACAGTAGAACCATTACTTATAAAACCACCGTTACCACCACCACCTAAACCACCAGGAAAAAGAATTTCGGGATTTAATCCTGCAAAACTTATGCCAGAACCTCCTCCCGCTATCCAATACATACCTGCCGATAGTTGACCTACCGTAGAACCAGCTATAGGGTTTTGTATACCAATGCCACCATAACCTGGACTACCTGGTGCTCCAGCACCGCCACCTCCACCGCCCGCATTGTTAAGAGTTCCATCAGGAGTTCCTCCGCTAAAGCCTTGGGTTAGTGTACCAGATCCTCCACTAGCACTATATCCACCGCCGCCCGATCCACCACTGCCTCCAGAATGACTCCCAGTTCCGCCTGCATCAGAATATCCACCAAATCCGCCACCGTACGCTGTTAAATTGAGAGCTATAGTATTGCCACCTGTTGCATTATACAAACCTCCCTGACCAACATAAATGTTATATGTAGTTCCAGGAGTGAAAACAAAACTACTACCATAAACGACCCCTCCTGCACCACCCCCTGCCTCCCAAGAACCACCTGTACCCGCTCCACCACCCCCACCACCACCTACAAGAAGATAACTTGTTGTATTAGTATTAATACGCTGATAGCTTGCTGCACTATGTCCAAATAATGAAATTCCTGCTCCTATCATATTAAAAGTATTTATTCTAATAGAATGTGTTGTGCACGGCAAGAAAATTAAAAGAAGCTTGTAGTTCCGGCTATATTCTCATATACTGGTCGTATGAAAAATGAAACATACGACATCGTCATCGAAGGCTACAATAATCAGCTCCGTCATTGGGATGCCCGAAAGAAGGTTCTAGAGGGAATGATCAAGGATCTAAATAAGCAGTTGTCCGAAGCCCACGATGAATGGAATGGTGTTTGGCGGGAGCGTCAGAGCTATATTAATGTCAAGGAAGAGAAAGAGCTTGCGGTTTAATTCAAATTTCCGTATATTGAAAGTATGAAAATTAAAGTAGGAATGACTGTTGAAGCTGTTGATGGCAAGTATGTCATTCGGCATATTAACCGGTCGGTGAAGCCGGCATTAGTTATGCTTACGGAAAAGTATAAACCGAAGTTTGGTAAGAAAATGTACGTTCGAGAGAATCTCTTTACATTTAGCAATTAATATGGAAAAACAAGATCTTAATTATCTCCATGCCTACTGGAATTACATCCAGGCAGTCTTTAACGAAGAGTTAGCTTCCGGATTGGATGGTGCCGAGGAGGGCAGGGTTCAGGATCTGTATAGTAAGCTCAGACACTTCTATGAATCTACCCTTACCTTATCTAAGAAGGTAGATGAGATGTTTGATTAATAACCATTGGTTGTCGGGTTGTAGAAAAGCTTACCTGTATAATCTGAAGTAGAGGAAATGCCGGTATGAGAATAGCTCATGGTTAGGTTACCAGGCCCGGTAAGATTACCCCAGCCCACTCTTATTGGGTAATATGTACCGGCAACAAGAGGTACAGTGAATGAATAGCTTCCTATTGCCGTAGATGTATTGCTGTTTGAGTTAGTCGGTGTTAAGGCATTATTACCAACCCAAACACGATAATAATCATCCGAATTACCTGAGAATACCCAATCACCGGAATAGTCAGCAAGAAAATAACCTAAGAACTGATAGCTTACTATATTGTTATCATTTACAGTGAAGTTAGTAACAACCCCTGAGGTATTAACTGTAGCAGTACTAAAAAAGCCAACATCACCATTGAAGTAGTTATTATAAATAGTACGGAATACACCTGGAAGATAATTAGGAGTAAATTTTGAACTCTTATAAGCTCTTAACCCTAAACCAACACCGAGTCCAAGACCGTAATTTGGCATAGTAATTAATTATTAATGTACGCTATTACTGCTCCGTAGGAAAGGGTAAAATTGGTAATAGGACCGGTGATTGAGAAGTTCTGTGGAAGTTCGTAAGCTGTAATTTTATTTGTTATTGAACTTGTAGCAGATAACCCAGTAAACTTACAGGCTGATATTACCTGAATAGTAGAAAATGACCCGTTGACCTGACCGGATGTATTATCAGCGACGATGAATCCATCTTGAGCGAGGAGTGCGTATGTGACGTCTTCAGGATTTACAATGTAGTTAAGGGTAGCGAACTTAGGATACACTTCGACTGAAGAGATTGGAGGTACGCCATTGTTAGCAGGAAATGCCTGTGATTGATCGGGGTAATCGAGTCTGGTAACCGATACAGCAGGAAAGCGTGTATCACCCTGTAACTCAAGATAAATGGCCTGTTCGGCCTGGGAACGGTTTACTGTGTAGGTTGTATTATATGCAGGAGGGACAGGAGGTTGGGCCATAAGATTATTTATGTATCTACGCTGTTGTTTCTACCAGGGAAGATAGTAAAAACTTACCGTCTGCTTAGGAATCCTGAACACCCTTCTGATTGAAGTGCTGAATGAGTTTAATAAGATTATCAACACCCTCACCAGTATAACCAACTTCTTCGGCATATTTAAGAATACCGGATAGAACAGATTTATCTAGTCCATAGCTTAAAACCTGATCAATTAACCCTTTTACCTCTTGATAGCTATCACCCCAATCTGCTTGGTTGATGGATAGACTCTGAGCATCTTCCTCATTGTGCTTCATTTGATTGGCCTGACATTCCGGACAATTATCACAGGTGCAGTTCTCCTCTTCAGCAGCATGGCAGTGGGTTTCTTCATCTTCTGATTTACCCTTTTCCTTTTCCTTTTTAGCAGCAAGCTTCTTATTGATCATGTTTTGAATGGCATCATAACCCTTGGGGATAGGTGAGTTAGCGAACTTACCAACAGGCTTTACCGGTTGACCGCTGAAATTAGAAGGTGATGCTTTGCCTTCTTCAAGCTTCTTTAAATAGCTTTCAAACATGAGATGGGAGTCTTTGTGCATAAGGATAGAAGTATTTAGTCTAAAGGTAGTGAAAAACTAAGAAGAATGGAACTCCTTTTGTTCCAGGGTACCGGCTACACCAAAGTCCGATGGTATAAATAGGAAGTAATCATTCCCGGATAAAGCTGAACTACTAGTACCGGAAAAGGAGGTATTAAGGTATTGATAGCCTAATTCCGGACAATTATCCATCTTAGTAATAGCCAACTAAAGCCTTATGAATGTGGTCTTTAGGAGCGGTAGAAGGGGCAATGTACCAGGTACTACTATCAATGTTCTTAGCATTAGGATAAAGATCTTGGAGATCCTCGCCGATAATTAAATCACGATAACTCCATTTGGTTACCGGGTTACCTGTTCCCTTATTGGCAAGGGCATAACTGAGATCAATTTTCTTAAAAGGATCAACCATAAAGGCTTCTAATTCGCCGGTAAAAATAACAAACTTGGCACGATCGGGGGTAAGAGGAATGAATTTGGAAACCTGATCATAGGCCTCGAAGATGAAGTTTGAGTCTTTATTCATAGAAGTATTTATATTTATAGTAGGAAGAGGCTTGAAGTTCAAGAAGAATTCCTATAAGATATAGGGACAATGAGCGATGAAATTTTACAAGAGCATATCAAGTTTATAGAAGGGCATTATAAGAAGAATGTTCATGAAACCGTATCCAATATCGGATGGGTAAGGACGGGTACCTCGGTAACGTCGAAGATGTATGATACCCGGGAACTGGTAGCTACATACTGGACATTGGATGGGTATAGTCATGAAATCACCAAAATGAATTAATATATGAATAAGCTACAGATCTGGAAAGAATTTGAGGGGAAGTCAAAAGAGACTCAGAATAAAATATACAAATATGTTATCGGAATGGTTAAGCAATCTGGTAGAAGGAATGTAACAAAGACCGATGATATCGTAATGAATGAGATTATTAATATCCGGACAATCTGGTCTAAGGAGAGTTAAATCCAATCAGGAAAAGCCTCTCTATTGGGTCGAATCTCTAGACGATAATCAATGGTAATCTCCTCATTAGGTTTAATGTCCGTAGATGCAGTAATGATATAGTCTTTAATGAGCCAGTTAGCATTCGGAGACCTAGAATGATTAACATAGAAGATCTTAGAAGAGAGGTCGGAAGTTAAACAGTATTTCCCGTCAATAGGAACAAGCCAGTTATGATTGCATTGATAGACAGAGAGATCTACCCATTTCATCTTATAGAAAGTATGAATGAAAGGTCGATAATCTAAGATGATATCGCCTTTATTAAAGCCATCGGTAGCAATAAGACCCTGACCTTCAATAGAGGAAGCACCAATATAGGTGTTCGGAGCATTATCTATAGCTACAATCATCCTAGGAATAATCGTTATACTCTTCTTCGGCGTACCAATAGTGATCGAAGTTATCATCATCTAACCAGGCCATAGCTTCGGACTCCTTAGGTTGAACAGACGGAATCTTAACGTTATCGGTATCTTTAGTAGTAATAGGTTCCATAGATAGGTATAGAATAGAGTAAAAATGATAAGAAAACCAGGAAAAATATATTAGTTTTATAAAAAAATCTTAGTCTAGACTAACTTTCTTAGGTAAGGTTAAATGAATTAGTATAGTCTAAAGGGTAGGGAGAAGTAGAATAAAAAGTTTTAAAAAACTAGGAAAGAAGGGAGAGAACAAAGGTAAAAGAAACTTTTATCTAGAAGATAGTAATAGAGGCAGATATAAATGACGAGTAAGAAATACCGGTATACAAAGGAATACCCGGTAATGATGATTAATTTTCGGATTCCCGTTCAAATATAATAACCGTTTAAGTTTATCCGAAGTTGTGTAGGTTTTCCTTAGGCATTTATTAGCCGCGTTTGAATCTAATCCCCGTCTTAATCATTCCTAACCCCGAACGGTCATCCTCCCCGCAGCGCTTTATTAGGAACCTCTATCTATTACCTACTACCTCTAGCCTAGACCGGAACCTATTATAGGAACCTGGTTCCTTTTCCCTTACTTAAGCCCTCGATTGATCAGGTCCTGGTTCCTCTTATACTCTATCCATTCCTGGTACCTTCTGTCTTCCTTGTCAGCCTGGTACCACGCAATAGCGGTTAACAGGATAATCAATACCCCTATTACTACGGCTACGGTAGTTTGTATACTCTGGTAATCTAGATATGACATATCTATGACTTACTTAGTAGTTATCGTCTTGATCGTTGTGATTGAATTTACGTTTTCGGAACGGTCTGGACTTATACGAGACTTTTATGGCACCGAGGACCAGGATAATTATAAGGAGTACTGGTATTAGGTTCACCCAAACCGGTGCCTCTTTCATTGCCTCACTCATAGGAATATTTAGGATATTATCGGCTAACATCTTACTGGTTTAACTAGACAATTTCCTGAATTCCTCATATCTACCCACCATACTATAGGAACTAACGGGTTCAATCAAGCACATTTTTCGGCCTACTAAAGTCTGCCGTTAACATCGGCCAACTAACTTAATAGAAATTGTGATGTTAAATAGGGCGAATTCCGGATGTTAGCTCCGATGTGAGTGAATCGGAGTACCCCCAGCTAACAAACATACATTCGTTCTACCGAACTATCGAGCTGTTTTTAACCTGGACCCTGCTCAACGTCCCTTCTCTTATTATCCATTCATTATAATGGATCCTGCAGGAACCTGCAATAGGAATTCAAAGTATTTTCCCCTTGATTGTTCCGGCACAAGCATTCATAATCAATCTATGGAAAATAAAGAATACAATATTGTCGAAGAATTGAATCGTTTTCAGGACTTCGTTAGCTGGGCTCGTACTAACTTCGAAAAACTGGATACTGATGATCAGATCTCACTTGCTAATTTTCAGGCCAGTGCAGCTGAAGAGATTTGGTTTGAATAGGCTTGAACGTTCCTTTCTCTGCAGCCATAATAAGCGTATGAAAAATAAGAAACAAGAACACTACTACGTCCCTGGGACCTACGTCTACCTGGATGGTGGATCGGAACCCTTCCTCATCGTCTCCAACAACCCTCCGGGTCAGGTTCAGGGTGTTGTCATCAACTATCGCAACCAGGCCAATATTGCCATCAATTCTAACCGCCTCAAGCCTGTAGTTCAAGCTTGAGGTTCCGGCCAACTTTCATTATACTAATAGTATGAAAAATAAGAAATACGATGAACGTCACGGGGGCCCTTACGATCGCGGATCAGCCGATAGCTACTATCGCCGTGGCCGGAACCCTCACTACTACCTCGGTGCTACCGGTTCTACCCCGTCTGTTGGAGCCGAAGACATGACGGCTGAGGAGCTCGAAGCCTACCACGCCGGATATGATGCTAACGAGGCCGATGGAGATTTCAAAGATTACGGCTGGGGTAACCAAAAGTACTAACATTTAGCTCGTCGCAGTGATCGGGCCTTCGGGCCCCTTCACTTTGTTTCTTTGATGTGTAGCAATCAAGGCAGGGTCCAGTCCCCTACCCTCGGGCTCTTATACCCTGTTCGCCCTGTGGTTTCGGATCGAGGCTCTTCCGTTCTTTATTCTGCTATCATTATAAGGGCTCCGCCCCGGAACCACCAGCAGGAAATCGCGCTTGCGTTCCCTCTCGCCAGCAGCCATAATGAATGTATGAAAAATAAGTACGCACTCAAGAACGAAAACGATACAATCTATTATGTCGGCTCCATTATGGACTGTCCGGTTGAGGATCAAGAAGGAACGCTAGTTAACGTCACGGAAGATAGCTTCTCCTTTTATGCAGATGGAGAGGGGTATACATATCCAATTTCTGAATGTGAGGGATGGACAGTTGTCAAAATAGCTTGAGTGTTCCTCCCTGAGCTGCCATAATAAGCGTATGCAAAATAAGAACAATAGAACCGTCAAAGAGCTCACCGATAAGATCGCTGAGTCGTGCCAAGCCAAATTCCCCACCGACCCTTCGATGAAGTGGGCTTATACCTGCGGTATTCTCGAAGCGATTCTTGACTTCGAAGTCAAGGGATATGCCAAGGGAATCAGAACCCTCCAGGAACAGATTAACGACGCGTACGAGAGGTACGAGCAGGAACTTAAGCATGAATTGGAGCTTGCCGCTTCCAGG
>Ga0007828_1000105_pt1 | contig 24409 bp, 30 predicted proteins | sample CryBogCBE16Oct07_FD_71232 | JGI IMG/M metagenome (GOLD analysis project Ga0007828, IMG submission 71232) | Freshwater microbial communities from Crystal Bog, Wisconsin, USA - CBE16Oct07 | ecosystem: Environmental > Aquatic > Freshwater > Lake | place: Crystal Bog, Wisconsin, USA | collected...
CCACCGCCTGTTCGTGTCCTACTAGGGGCTTACGTTTTAAACATCCCCGGGTACCGTCTTCCGGGCTTTAGTTCGTCATTACTGCCTACATACCCGTCGCTATCGCCAAGCATTACTGCCCTGTTTCATGTAATGTGCGCTATAGGCCCCGTCAGGCCGTACCATATGTTCAAGCAACACATTACCTAACGGTGTAGGTAACCTTCAGTATATTTTGAGATAGTGACTATTGCTAGTCACTACCAAAAATTCATCTTGTTAAAGAACTTGTAAACTGTGAATGATTTCTCAGTTCATGTATGAATTATACTACCTATTTGAATTGTTGTCAAATCGTTTGTTGTTTTTATGCAACTTACTTTCTGTCTACCTTTCAAATCAATTTCTCAATTCATAGATGAATTATATACTAGTTTGGATATATTGTCAATCAGTATGTTGTACATAAACAACAGATTTAATTAGTAAAATTAAACCATCCAGTGACTATATATTTGTCTTGCGTTAAGGATGTTACACCTCTATGAGTATATGTCCAGTCACTGGGCCATATTAGTGTTAATCCTTTTTGTGGTTTAATTTTTAATTTTTGATGAAAGAATTCTGTTTCGCCATTATCTGTTACATCATTCAAATAAGTCATATAGACTAAATGTCTTGATCCAACTGGTTGTGCTATGCTATGTCTTTCAGTATGCCATGCATGATATCCAGCGCCTGGCTTATAGTATTGTATATTAGGACGTTCAGTTATACTCCATTTTGAATAATGATTACAATATGGAAATTTTTCAATGTACTTGTCAGTTGCTTGTTTTAACTGAATAAAATACTTGTTGGACATTGTAACATCCGTAAGTTGTATATCTAAACTATCTTTTTCTTTTATGTTTACACGATTACCATTTCTAGTAGATGTACTACCAGTAGATTTCTTTTTACTTTGTTTAAAATGATTTATCAACTCATCACAAAAGGTTGTATCATCATGGATATAACCTGCTATAAAAAGATTCTCTATACTGTTGATTTCATGTTCTTGCATATGTTTGGTCCGGCGTAGAGGAATCGAACCTCTATAATGAATTTAGAAGACTCATGTCCTATCCGTTGAACGAACGCCAGAGTTAAGAGGTTGATTGTTAGATGGTGCCCCCTGAGTGAATCGAACACTCTCTATCTTACGAAGACGGATTACAAATCCGTTGCCATCCCATTCGGCGCAAAGGGGCGAAATTTGTCCAACTGTTACCTTACGCTCTCTCCGTTGGCGATTGAGCAGCCGACATTCTTAAAGTCATCTCGGAACTGACTTGTTTGGCTCCACAGCCTGGGCTCGAACCAGGGACCAATTGATTAACAGTCAACTACTCTACCAACTGAGCTACTGCGGAATTGTACTAACGTTTTATTTATAATGAATTATAACACCGAATACTTTTTATGTCAAGTACTCGGTGTATGTTTAAGACAACAATATCCTATATTCTCAAAATGAATGATAAATAATATCATGCATCATATCATAGATAACCAAATCCTAGAATTTTTCGGTACACCTGATAACAAGTACTCCATTTGATCGGCAAGGATATTGCGATTTTGTAAAATCATGTTTTCAAAATGTGAAGGGACATAAGGTACGTATAACAATTCCATACGTGCCTCTTTTAATGTCTTGTGACCCTTTTTACTATTACAATCTTTACATGCGGTAACTACATTAGTCCAAGTGTTTTCGCCACCTAAGAATTTAGGGACAATATGATCACGGCTTAGATTGTGATGATTTGGAAAATGTCCGCCGCAGTATGCACATACATATCTATCACGACCAAACAATGTACGATTGGTTAGTGCTACACTAGCATGTTTGTATGGATTGAATCCATGACCTTTTACTGCGATAATACTTTGAGTTTCTAAATAACTCATTTCTCCTGTTTTTTGAAATCCACCACGATACTTAGCAACTACATCACCCATACTCCAAGCAACTGCATCTTTTGCGTGGTAGGTAATAGCATCATCATAAGAAATCCATTGTCTTGGGACTCCGCTGATATCAAGTGCTAATACACTCATGTTGTTCTCCTTTGTGTCATATAAAAAATAACACCATACTCTTTTGGAATATGGTGTCTAGTTATTGGATTTGATATCCAAGTCGCTTTGATCGTTTTAACAATCTATGCGTATGAATCGGTTGTTGCTGGTTTAGTATCATGTACTAAAAACTCGTTGTCATCATAGATTTTAACGTGATGTGCATTGCTACGTCTTGCAAAGCTAAATGCACTTACAAAATCTTCAAAAAATGAATCTTCTGTTTTCAATATACCATCAATCCAATGATGTGTTCTTACTCGGTGGCTCATATATTACTCCTTACTGAAATATTTAGTCCAAATCTTCTCGGTCTTATTAGTATAGCGTGTTAATGCCCATTGATTTGATTTTACATTCAACCAAGTATGAGTATATGCTAATCTTAATTTTTCAACCATTTCTTCGCTTTCAGTTGGACTAGCAGCAAATGCAGGTACTTTCCAAGGTATCTCATCACTTCCAACTAGGGGTACACCTTGACTAACTAAGTCTGCACCCACGATATTAAATGTTTCACTGAAACTAACCTGTAGTCCAATATCCATTTTACTACATAGTTCTAAAAATTGTTCTCTTGGCGTCCATTGATGATTAATCAATTGATGACCACTATCACTTAATTGCTCAAATACAGATTTAAGATTGTTGATAACTGGTCCACCATTCATTTCAATACGTCCAGCATTGATATGAAAACGTAATTTCTTACCTAATTTGTTTGCAAAATCAATACTTGCAATTGCTTGCACTAAATGATTCTTTAATGGTCTTACTGCGCCAAAACATGCAATATCAATTGTATCTTTTTTCTTATCTAATTTCTTAGGTGACTTGTAATCCTGAGGATAATAGTTTGGAAGATAGATAATCTTATCATCCATATTAACGTTTGGAGTTTTAGTCTTTAAATATACTTCAATCTCATGCATCATTCTTGGTGCATTGATTGCAAGTACAACTTTATCTATTACTGAATAATCTGCTATCCAGTCAAGTGCAATACTTTCACCTGCTAAGAAAGGTAATTCGCTGTGTACACGAATAACCCAAATTACATTAGGGTGTAATTTTTTAAGTATTTGCAATTTGATTGGAGTAACCCATATGGCTTCAATTACCACATGAGTTGGTCTATGTTTTGTTACTAATCTATCAATACAATTGTTATCAATCGCTACTTCCAAATTACTTTCAATACCTGCATCATTCAGCATGGTATTCATAAATGATGCGGAATTGTATAAGCCCGTACTTAATCCAACGTGAGTATGTACTCCACTGTTGTAGTCCGGTCTACGTTTTAAAATAAAAAGTACTTTGTTTGTCATGGGGATTGTTTATCTAGTAAAAACATATTTATGCTACTATATATGACATTGATATTAATATGGGTGTAAACAGATTGTAAACACATTGGTACCCCGCCTCCGATTTGAACGGAGAATACTCTTCCTTTTGAGAGAAGTGACTTTGCCAATTTGTCCAGCGGGGCATAAATATTAATATGGAAGACATATACACAGAATTTCTTAGCCTATATAGATTGAACAATCAACCATATAAACAAAGGTTGTTTGCAGGACCAAAACAAGAATTTGTGTTAGATCCTATGTTCAATAAACCAAAAGATGAGTTTATTGAAACCGATTTGTTTGGTACCGATGACAAGAGTTGAACTTGTGACACATGAATTTTCAATCCACTGCTCTACCAACTGAGCTACATCGGCATTAATGTTGGGGTGACTGATGGGGTTCGAACCCACGACAACAGGAATCACAATCCTGGACTCTACCAACTGAGCTACAATCACCATTGAAAAATTGGTCTCCCTAGAAAGATTTGAACTTTCACCACATGGTCCCAAACCATGTACGCTACCAGGTTACGCCATAGAGAGTTTGTTATGTTAATAATTGAATTGCTTGATCCACAATAGATATGTCTATGTGTAATCTATGTGCAATTTCATATGCGTTAAGGTTTCTATCTAAAAGTTCTCTAACCTGTACTAATACGTAAGTGTATTGCATAAAATATCCTATACTATATATAACGCATTAGACTGTCTTTTAGATGACATATAATAGATTTTCGGGAAACTAAACTTAAGTGGACTATACTGCCACTTCCCAATATAGCCAGTTTAGTTTTTGTCTCGTATACAAGAGTTTAACGACCTTTGATTCTACTGCCGTGTCACACAGGCCGCCCTGTGCTAGAATAAAAGGGACTCATCGTACCGTCTATCCCGAAACTTGGTGGAGGATAACGGATTCGAACCGTTTGCTCCTGGTTGCAAACCAGGTGTGTTAGCCAAGTATACCAATCCCCCTAATTTTTTTCTTTGGTGGTGATAGTAGGATTTGAACCTACGACCTAATCCGTATGAAGGATGTGCACTACCACTGTGCTATATCACCATATATAAACATACTAAGGTGTATTTTTCCGCATACCGGACAAGGGATACCAAACCTGATCTCAACTAATAACTAGTTGCTAAAACTGTTGATGGTGATAATTATATCACGATAAAGATTCTAGTATGTTTATACATGGTGCTCTAGGAAAGAATCGAACTTTCTACTAATTCTTACCAAGAATGTGTTATTCCATTTAACTACAAGAGCAAATTGAATTTGTTAATTATACTGCTGCACGTTTAAGAGGGATCAAAAAAGTGTTCGCCCTCCCCTTATACATACTCAACACTGGCTAATGTGTGCGCCTAGATTTGACATCAATATATTTCTATAAGATACTAGGTGTAGTGGAATAAGGGCATCATAATTCCCTAGCAGTTCGGGCAAGAAGCCATTCTTAATTTATCGCATATTTAACAAAACCTGGTGCGACCGGAGAGACTCGAACTCCCGACTCCTAAGTTCGTAGCCTAGTACTCTATCCAACTGAGTTACGGTCGCAAATATTTGGCAGGGGGTATAGGGATCGAACCTATGCATGGCGGAATCAAAATCCGCTGTCTTACCGCTTGACGAACCCCCAACTGTATTCTTAAACACTCCAAGTGCTCCCGGGTGCAGTGGGGTGGACTTCGGCTCTAATTGCCTCATCCTGTATGTTCCTCTTAGAATGTTTAAGAATACCCCCTAGTTATAACTAAGGGATATGATAGGGTTGATACCCTACCCAGTAGTCTTACTAAGTGTGTTGTCGCCACACGTTCATGTATACTGTCCGCCCGTTTAAGATATTTTATAGTGTATCTTGGGACCTCGTTTCCCTTAAGCACTTTGCTTATCAAGCAGGTTTGTTCAACCTCTTAATAGCATCAGATAGAAGTTTTGCTCTTTTAACTTTTGAATCAATCAATTTCTTTACCTGATCTGAGTTTAATTGAGTAGACTTCTTCCATCTTACATTTGCATCATTTTTGTATTCTACATTGTTTTTCAATTTTTGTCAAATCCTTTCGTTGTTTTAAAACTACATAAATAAAAACCCCTGAGACTTTTTAGTTTCCCAGGGGTTAGATAAAATTTAGTAACTATGTGTAACTTAACCTTCTAACCCCTTCGTATCCTGCTCATTACTTGTGCCTAGAATACTTGTAGGTAAATATGCTGGCGCAAATGAATCTATGGCTGACCATAGTCTAATATGTTTCGGCATGTTACAAGTTAAATTCATCATAGTCTATTATTTAGTCCTGGTTGTAAAAAATTCAATAATAAGAGTATATAATAGATTGATTTAATTGTCAACCTTTATGTTACCCGTATTATTTACGCAACATCTATATATCTTTTAAATACTGTATGATATTTAATCCTTCAGACTATCCTACAGTATTTTTAAGTTATGACGAACCAAACTGTGAGGAAAATTACAATCATCTAGTCAGTCTATGTCCTAACTATGTGTACAGAGTACATGGAGTTAAGGGTAGTGACCGTGCTCACAAAATGGTTGCCAACTTGGTAAAAGATATCGCAACAAATGTTATTATAGTTGATGGTGATAATGTTGTCAACCGTGACTTTTACCAGAATACTATAGAGTTAAAAGACGATATAGATATGAGTACTTGTGTTTTAAGTTTTAGTGCCAAGAACATAATCAATGGAACTCAGTATGGGAATGGGGGCATCAAAGTCTGGCCCATAGAACTTATTCTTAATATGAAAACCCATGAAAATAGTGATGACATAAGAACAAAGACCGACTTTGCACTAGACAATTACTTAGAACTAAACACAGTTGCTAGTAGAGTTGTTATCAATACTAGCCCATTACAGGCGTTTAGAGCAGGGTTTCGTGAGGGTATTAAACTATGCTTGAATAACGGGGAATTTAATCAAAAACTAACAGAGATAGACTGGCGTAACTATGATAGATTATGGCACTGGATGCATGTAGGTATGGACGAATACAATGGGGTATTTGCAATATTGGGCGCAAGATATGCAGTAGCAAGTTTGTTCAATGCGGATAAGTATGACTTTACGCAAATCAACGACTTTGACCATTTATCTAATAAGTTTAGTGAATTAAAACGTAACAATCAATTGATGCAATGTAATACTTATGGGGCATTAATTAGATTTTGTACTGGGGATAATCGTATATCTACCCCTCTTAGTACAGTAGATAGCGCAAGACATAAACGAATGGTTACACCCATATTACGTAGCCCTGAAAAATTCTTAAGAAAACCCGTTAAAAATCAATATGATATTGCATTTATAGGTACTGATGAAACAACATATAAACAATTAATTAAACGTTTTCCCGAAGCTGTTAGTACAACATTTGTTAATTTAATAGAAGATTGCAAAACTGATTATGTATTTGTAGTAGAAGACAATCAATTAATAGCCGAAGACTTTAACTTTGACTATGTTGTAGATTTCTATAGTAAAGATAAAGTTAGGTCATTTAGATGTATAAACAATGATGGAACGGTGGATGATAATTACGGCATTAAATTAATTCCCCGTAGTTCAGTTTATCACTATATACATAGTCATTCAATATCAACGTATGAAAACAAATATAAAGAATTATGTAATGAATATGAAGTATTGATGGATATTAGTAACACGTACAAAGAGATTTAAAATGAATATAGACACAGAACATATCCATTATTGGATGAACGCAGTTAGAATTAGTGAAGATAGAGATAGAACATTAGAAGCCTTTTGGAAGGGTCAACTTAAAAGTAAAGAATGGTTGATTGATGCATTAAAAAGCACATTAAGTTTTGACAGTAATAGACCTATTCGTATTGATATCCACGGTGGCTGGGTAGGAACATTAGCCAGTATGTTATTCTGTAGCGGAATTCCAATACGTTATATAGAAAGTTCAGATATTGACCCAACTTGTGAACCTATTGCCACTATGTTGAACAAATTAGAAGAACAGGATGGTAAATTTAAAGCAGTTACTATGGATATGTGTGAAACGTTTATTCATGGAGATATCGTTATCAATACCAGTTGTGAACATATTACACAAGAGACATATGATAAATGGCTAGATCATTTACCTGCAGGAGTTTTAATAGTACTACAAAGTAATAATTATAAAATACCAGAACATATTAGAACTGCTGATACATTAGAACAGTTTAAAGAACAAAGTAATTTAGATACAGTATTTGCTGGTACATTACCATTGCCCAGTTATAATAGATTTATGTTAATTGGGTACAGAAAGTAACTTCCACTGATCCATTGTGATATAGGGTATATCTAGTGTATGTCTTATATTCTTTGGATCGTACCATAAACAAAATTGATAGCAGTCTTTAGTGTTTGACGAACAACATTTATATAATTTATTGTCAAATGTCATATCATATCCACAGATTCTGGGAATATATTTACCAAACTGTTGAAATTTTTTCCAAGACACTTCAACATTGTCATATTGCACACCCCTACTGATAAACAACACATCTTTATTATAATCATTATATCTATCTAGTGTGGCTTTTAAGAATGTACTGATGACTTCTTTATTAGTATTCTTGCGATAATCAGGATGTGTATATGTTCTTGTACACATCCTAGTTACATTACTAGGCCAGCGTCCATTATTATAATTACCTAAAAATACTATTGGAACATCGTCTTTTAATATAACAATCATTTGGTCATAGTCACTACAGTTAATATTCTGATAGTTCTTTGCTAAATTATGATTGTTATCGTTTTTAGCAATATTGTATAAGTATTGCCATTCTGGGCTATTATCGTTAACTAATATTGATTTATATGCCATTATGATATAATATTCATTACCAAATGAATGCGAGATTCCCAGCCACCATTGTATACAAAATGATCACGGGTAGTGTCTACTTTATAAAAATATCCGTCATTTGGGATATGATAACATTGTGCAGTTATTAAACCCTCAGTCTTTTCACCAAAAAATGCATTCGCATTAGTATCATACACATAGTGATAACGTTGTTCTAAATCTTTATGTACACTTAACCCCGTCTTGCTTAACAATCTCATAATACGTATACGTCCAAACTTTACATTTTCACGTTGTTCTAGTTCTAATATAGCATTTTTTGTAAAATCAGGAACAACATCTACCCATTCAGTAAAGTCATTTTCATCTACTATAATTGTTTTAGTATTTTCATCATAACTTCTACCTGCAGCATCTAATAAAGGTATCTCTGCATTTTTCCTACATTTTAATCCAATTTGATTTGAGGGATAAAACTTACCACTATCACCTGTTTGCTTTTCTGGCCATCCCACAGTATTAATTAAATCAGTTAAGTCTTTATACATTAACTGATAATTTGCTGTTATATTAGTTTTTGTTATAAATGGGGTCATTTTTCATTATATCCTCTAGTTGCTTGCGTTTAATACTAACACTATCAGAGATATATTCTGTTTGGTCTTCTACTGTGCCATTAATTTTAAATGCATCATGTCTTTGTTGGCAGTTAAAACAATCACCGCAATGTTTACCTGTAGTTGTAATTGCTTTATTAGAACAACTTGTTGTTTTTGCTAGTAAATCTAACCAGCCCAACTGTTTGTATAAGTCTACAACTTCTGGCTTGTTGATAGTATCTAATGGTGCACGTACAAATTCTGTATTAGCATGAATAAACTCAAAAACTTCAGGAGGAATAAAAATATCCCATAGTAGACTCTCATACGCTTTGGTTGGAAAGTGTATTTCTTCAATTAAATTATGATATTCATTAACATCACTATATGCAACAGCATATACATCATCATTAGTCTTGCATTGGCGTTTAAATATCTCAACTTGAAAAAACAGTTTGGTAAATCCCCACATCATAAACTCTACATCATAATCATTAATTAATTGGTCACGTAATTGATTTAATGATGTAACTCTATCACTTAGATGTAAGTCTGGATCTATCTCTATGTTGATTGTTTCAATACCCAAATTTAGTTTGCTAATCTTGTTATTGGTTCTTAGATACTCAAAATTAACAGGGTCTTTAGTAAACATATTGCAATTAAAGAAATACAATATGTTTTCAGGTTTATATACTTGTTGTGCTATCTTGGCTACTAATGTAGACTCCATTCCACCTGACAGAAATATAGCGACCTTTTTAGTTGGATCTTTTAATTGTGGGAAATGCTCATCTATGTTAAAGACAATATTTTCGGGTAGTAATGTATAGGAATTATTCATAATTTTATTTATTCGGTAAAATATGCTTGGATATAATATCGTAAGCAAGACTGTTTGTGGATAAAAACAATTGATAGTTTACATCCCCTGTACAGACAGCATCATGTACTATACTGGTATCAATGACGTATACTCTACCACTTTCTATATCATCACAACTTGTAAAACTATCTGTGTTCTTGTCGTAATAGTGCACGGTAACTGTGTCTTTGTTAGTTGTAGCCCATAGTCTAATCCATGGGCTGGGTATAAATGAATCTATATGAGGTAAGAATTTTGCAGTTTTATTCCATTTAAGTATATTACTTCTGGTATAATACCCATCAAATACATGCAATAGATCCAATGATGATAACTCAAATACTTGTGTATGTACTGTGCAATCAGTCTCAAACAACGGATCGTTGGGTTTGTCTAAGTTATATTGATATAGTGATCCGTTTATAGGATCATTTTTAGTTAACTTCCCATCAGTATTAACCAATGCTAGTCCATATCTAGGAAGTTCTTTATGTAATGTTCCCCATTGAGCGAAATCGTTATCATATTGTGTTATTTGATTATGAAATAAATCACAATCAATGGTTATATCTGTTGGAACTAGAAACTTATAATGTAGTATATCGTAATTAGTCTTATCAATTTTAGGTAATTGTTTGAATTTCTCTAATTGCTCAGTGGTTTGACTGAACACACTATATGTTCTATTTACTATATCATCCGATTGTTGTTTGTTCATAATGTTTAATACGTGATTCTACTTCATTGAAAGATTCATTAAAAATAGATATTTTTAACATTATTCTTTCATATTGATTGTTTTTAACACTATGGGGAATAACTGTGTTTAATAATATTGCTTTGTAATAAAAGTCTTCAGAACCTATAGTAATTGGTGCTGCATTCTCAGTTAACACAAAATTAAGACTACATAATGTGTTATTGTCTATATGTTCAGGGATTATAGCATTGGGTAACATCCAATAAAATCTAGGTTTACCCTGCACTTTAAAATCATTCATAATACTAGTGATATATTCACTATTATGATGTCCTATTAACCAATCTTCCATATATAGATCAGGATATCTGTTATCTGTATATGGTTTGCTTGACTGTCTAGCTATTTCCGCTTCTGCTAGTAATTTTTCCCTGTCTATAGGGTAATTTAAATGCATCAGCGGTTTCATTTTAAAACGCTACTACATAGTTTTTAATTCTTGCAACCGCTTCTGTATACTTTTCTTTGTATCGTACAGGAATTAAATTACCTAATTGTTTTAATTCTTTTGGTACAGCAATGATATTACTTACTCCACCTTCATTGAATGGTCTTTCACCTTCAACTTTAGGAATAAATGTCTCATCTTTAACTGGAGTATTGAAACATGCTAGCCAATACATTGTATAATTCTTTCTATCTAAGAATTCAAAACAATCTAACCATTCCATGTCTAATGCTTCAAATAGTATCACTGGACGATTTTTATCAATTGTATTTTCTGCACCACGCATTACATTAATCTCAAACCCTTCTACGTCTATTTTCATGCCATCAATCTTACCTAGATTAAAGTCATCAATTCTAACACAAGGAACTTCTATCCCATTTGTATCATCATTACTAGTTTGTTTGACTTCTCCATAGTTTTCTGGATTATCTAAGTCAATATTAGTAATCTTTAACTTACCTTTATAGTCACTTGCAGCTGCATTATATATCTGTATAGGTAAATCTTTGCAGTTCTCTGCGGCTACTGCAAAATGTGTGGGATGTGGTTCAAACCCTAATATATTACATTTTGCTTGTTTGTGCATTGCAAGACTATGATAACCAATATTAACGCCAACGTCAATATAGCCCATACCCTCTGTAATATAGATATTCATTACGTCAATTTCAGCATGGCAATATTCACCATACGTTCTGATAACGTTACTTACAATACTGTCATTCTTGTAAATATGCATAGTACCGGGCCTAGCTTCCACGGTGTCAAGATAAGGTGCTAGAGATTCAAATTTAATAGTCATCAATTATTTATTGACGATATTATTGACTAAATTATTTTTTTAATAGCATTTGTTTAATTGCGCTGGCTAAATCTTTAGATGAATAGCCCTTAATATAATTAACTTTATAGACTGCGTTAAGTTTAGTTTGTTTGGTATTGGCAATTAATTTTTTAATTGATTCTGGAATATTATTTAAAGTGTTCATGGTCGCCTCCGGGGGCTATAGTCCAGCCCAATTTTAGTAAATCGTCTTTAATCTCTTGGGTAATATTGCCCTCACGAACAAAATTTTCACTCATGTATTTATATCTAGCCATTTCTTCATCGGTGTATTTGTCTATTTCTTCCTGTGTTGCTTCATATACTATACCCGAACAATACCAATCAAGATAATCGCCCTCTCCACGCATATCAGCAACTATGCCACCGGCACTACGCCAACTACGTCCCCATGTTTCTTCCTTTAATAAAGGCCATATATCGTTTTTAATAAATTCATTATTACACATAGCAGCATATAGATTTTGTGCATAATGTTCATCTTTACACACTTTATCTATAATCCATTGAGTAGTACGTAAATCATACTCCATGTTATCTTTTTGCCAATTTGGATCGTTGACTATCTGAATATCTTTATCTTTCATTTGTTCCCACAGGATATCAATATCAGCATTAGTCTTTTTTTCTCGGTTTATCCTAGATTTATACCTTTCGGGACTAGTCTTGATTATGGGTCGTTGTTCTGGATCGGTCATGTTTTCTATGAGGTTTTCTACTATAAAATATATGATTACCGATTCTTGTTACTTTGGCATAATATTCAGTATCTTGTTCTACTGAGTTATTATGAAAGTATAAGATATCTTTTGATATCACATCCTTGTACTTATCTAATACTAACACATCATAGGCAACTTGTAAACTGGTTTGGTAAGTTTGGGTATGGGTATTTGGGTTACCTTTACCCTCGCATACCCAACTAAACTGACAAATTTTAGTTTCTTCATCGTCTTTTTGTACAATTTTTGATTGATATATCACTTGACATGGGGTATTTCCAAATCCTGATTTCATACGATTTACTACCACTCTAGCCACAGCTGCTTGACCAATAATTGGTTCTCTACCTGCCTCGTAAAATATATTATTTGCTAAACAAGTTACTTGTTTTAAATCCGTATATTTTACTAATTTTTGTTCTGCATGTAACATTTTTAATTGAACATTGTCATTAAACGATACTACTGTTAATAGTAATAAACATACAAAAACGAAGGCATTCCTAGTTAAGTTTTTCAACATACTATCTCCTTATTTTGTGTACAATAACTAAAAAGTTATGTGAGTTATTGTAATAATTCCCAGCAGTCACAATTACATGTAGTTACATGATTTATTGCAGCTGTTGGCACTAATACGCTTGGGCCTGTTGCCATGTTCAGAACATTTAGATTGTCTGGTATTAGTGTTGTGTGGGGACTACCTCCTAGACTACCCTTAATTGGGGCGCCATTTACTACAGTTACATTAACTGCACCGCTTGTTGTGTTAAGCGTGGAACTAGTTCCATTAGGAACAGGCATATCAACTTGCGGTGGTTGAACAATATTATTCAATTGACCGCCCATTAAACCCATTCTCTGACTATTGCGTATTTCACGCATACTACCGATTAAACTTTGTCCTCCTAAAGTTGACGTATCACTTATGCTTTCTAGTACGGTAGCTGTTTCGTGGAGTTGTGTCTCACTAGCATAAATTTGTAAACTGTTTATAAAATTATAGATATCACTTGTTGAACCTTTAACGCCACCCGTACCATTTGGTAGTGCTAATTTTCTAGCATTCTTTTCATCATATAAGTATGTTCCCATTGTATTATATAATGCATTAATTGGTTCTACTATATCAGAATATGTTACTAGTATATTATTAATAAAATTATTCACACTATCAATCTTTGATTGTACATCTGGGAAATCACTAGTAGTAAATCCACTAACATTTAATAAAGTATATATATCATTTAAATACCCATCTAATGTAGTGATACCTGGCAAGTTACTTAATGTAGTGATACTGTTTTGAATGTCATTTAATGGATAATATCCATCTACAATACTAGCAAAGAAATCACCTGTCTTATATGTACCGTTAGTTCCTGAACCATATGCAATTTGATTTAATGCACTATTAGCTGCATCTATATTAGTAGGCACATTGGTTCCATTTACAGCTAAGTCATTCACATTTTCTAAATTCATTACAACTTGGCTGAACTTTTCAATATCTATATTCTTTATATTTTTAATCTGTTGCATACTAAAACTGAATGTATCACATGCATATGCAATATCGCTTGGCATTATATTCTGCAATCTGATACCGTAATTTAAACTAGGTATCTTATTAACGCTAGTACCACTATATATAAAATAATATGTTTTACTGTTAGTAGTTTGTTGAGTAGTATTATATTGTGGGAATGTTAATGTACTATAACTGTTGGGGAATAACATTTTAGGATTTAATAAATCTGCCAATGTAGTTAGACCCTTTGTTTGACAATTTAATGGAACTAATATTTCTTGCAGGTCCTGATTCATTACAATCATAAAAGCAGCATATAATAGTTTCTGCTCACTTGGTGTAGCAAGTCTACCATTTATTATATCAGTTATTTCTGTAACTGTTATTCCAGTACTGTTTAATGCAATACTAAGGCTTTTTGTTATTGCTTTATTATGATATAGTGTACGTAATAAATTGTCTGGATTACCAAATGTGTCAATCTTAGTTAAATCTATTGCTCTACCACTATTAACTAAATCTTGTCCCCAAAAGAATGTGCTTAAACTTACCCCAGCAATATCGCCGGTCATTAAATCATTCATATTACTATATGTACCATCTAAATGCGTACTAGCACTAGCAAGACTATTAATAACTGTATTGCTATGGTCTTTAAATCCTAATATAGTAGTGAATACATTAAAGAAATCTGCATATGAGCCATTATTAATATTAAACTCGCTACGTGCTTGTACTGCTAATTCACCTAAAAATCCAAATTTACAATCAGTACTATAATAATTCATTTGATAATTGGGCGGCGGAATATTAGTCATTAACGGAACTGCATTACCCATAGTCATTAAATTAGTATATTGTTGCAATGTCATTCCGGTTTGAACGTCCCCGTTAACATCATTACAATCTGCCCCCAAATTATTTAAAGTTGACCCTGTACTAGTAGCGGTAAAGATAATTCCCACCTGATTGGCTGGGGCGCCAACAAGAGTAAAATCCATTCCCATTGTGCCAATGGTTCTTATATAGTATTTTCTACCAATTACCAAGTCTCCCACAGCTACTACTGGGAATCTAATATCAAATGCCAGTCTGAATATATCTACTGTTTTTTGTAAAAATGTACCATTTAATAATGTGCCTGGGGTAAATGAACCATTATTATCAACTGATCCAGTAAACCCTCGTGTTGTACTATTAATACTCAATCCAGTATTAGTAACAAAAGAACTTATACAATTAAGATTTAATGGGGTATAACTCATGCTACTAACACCGTTTCACTTCCAGTAGTTATAGGATGACCACATGTAGTTTGTGATCCTACAAACAGTACCGGAACATTATCTACTAATATATATTGACTACCAGTTGTTGTACTAGCATGGTCATGTGGGGGATGTGTGACAGGATCCCATGGCGCATGCGGACTTATTTTGCTCATATGTAAGCCGACAGGGATATTATCAACCACTGTGGATTCCGATCCTCTGAGAATCATTCCACCTACTGAATTTTTATCACCCTTACGACTTAATTTTGGCATTATCCTAATATAATTTTCTTGTCAGGTAGTGCTATACCTGTAGTCATACTGATATACTGATCCTTTACATTGTCTTCAGAATATCCATATAAACTAATACTATTAGTATTTAGTCTAATTTCTTTGGATGGATCTACGGTAAACATGCTTGGAATTAGTGTCATTCCCTTAGGTCCCTGAGCAATGCTTAACGGGTCACTAATTGCTATTTCATCGTCAAATATATCAGTAACTTTAGCAACTAATTCTTCTCCGCTGTTTAATTTAATGGTATAAACAAACCCTACTGTAAAATTTTTCATTTTAATTTTGCTCTTAATTCTGTAAATCCGCCAACATGTTCGTCATCTAAAAAGATTTGAGGTAATGTTCTTGCAGTTGGAACTGCTTCTAATAACTGTTCACGTGTCCAAGTACCGTGCATGATGTTTCTTTCTTCATACTCAATACCTTTACTCTCTAACAATGCTTTTGCTTGTACACAATAAGGGCATTGATCCTTTGACCATACGATTGCTTTCATTTATTTTCCCTCTTTAATTTGTTCTAATGCTTGCTTTAACGAATCTATTGTACCGTCAATGTTCATTAACTTATCTATGCCGAATAATCCAATTCTAAATGTTTTAAAATCACTACGTTCATTTAATTGCAATGGTACACCCGCTGCAGTTTGATAACCTAACTGTCTGAATTTACTAGCATTTTGTATGCTATCGTCTGTTGTATAGCATACAACTACGCCAGGAGCATAATAACCCACTCTTGCTACATTAGGGTAACCATAATTGTTTAACATATCACGTATTCTTCTGCCCAAGTCATATTGTCTGTTCTTAAGAAAATCAAACCCTAAACTTTCTGTTTCTAACATAGTATTACGTAGTTCACGTAATGCATTGGTTGGCATTGTTGTGTGATAGATAAACTTACCTTGCTCATACGTTTCCATAATCTGAGTCCATTTAAGTACATCCATACTATAACTTGTACTCTTTGTACTATTCAATACCTGTCTAGCACGACTACTCATAGCAATAAGTGCACAACAAGGAGCACTACTCCAACCTTTTTGCGGTGCAGTAATTACTATGTCAATGTTTAATTGTTTCATATCTACCCATGCAGCACCACTGGCAATACAGTCTAATACAAACAATGCATCAACATCACGACAGGCTTGTCCAATTTGTGCTAGATAATCGTCAGGCAATATCATACCGCAACTTGTTTCTACATGTGGTGCAAATACTACACTTGGACGTTCGTTATGAATATAATCAACTACATCATTAATATCAGGTGGAATAAATGCTGCCTGTGCACTATCTTCAATTTGCTCACCTGTAATTACTTTTGTAGTATCAGTAATATTACCCATGTCAAATATCTGTGTCCAGCGATAACTGAACCAACCATTGCGAACGATTAATACAGATTTATTGTTAGCAAACTGTCTAGCAACTGCTTCCATTCCAAATGTACCACTACCTGGTACAATAACTGAACTATCAGCGTTGTATGCTTTCTTTAATATTCTACTGATATCCTTCATAATATCAACGAATTCATCACTCATGTGATTTAAACTTCTATCAGTATATACTACTGAAAATTCTTTTAATTGTGTATATGTCATGTTAGTTTCCGTTTGTGTTACTTGTATCGTAGGTTTGATTAAAGATATCTTTCTTTACTGCACCATAATCACCTGGTCCATGACGTACTATATAGTCATTGCCTTTAGTGTAATTTAAATCACCCCAACTAGTATGTAGTACACCATCGTGGTCAGCTAGTTTAGCGACCTTGGGAATCTTTTTAGGAGTACATGTTCCATCACCGTTGTCATCTTTCATAGCATGAAACTTTTCAGGACTAATAGGATACTTTTCACCTTTGGGACCAGTCATAATATAATGACCAGCTTCATATCTTACAGGTCCTTCTAGTGTATCTACTGTACCTGGTTGTTGTGCTTTCTCATATTTTTCAATAGCAGGCTTTTTAAATGTGTTGAATGAGCCGTTACGGAACCATTCATCATTAACTTTGCCCTGTTCTGATTCTACAATATTAATTAATTTTCTTAAGTATGTCATAGTTCTGGTAATTCTTCATAGTTAACTGTGTCGCTCATCACACCGATAACATAGTTGGTTGATTCATTCTCTTGTAAAGCTGTTTGTTTCTTGTCAATATTGATATGTTTATTGAACCAGGGGATAGGGCTATACTTAGGATGATCTTCATTATATTTAACTCCGATATCCTTCAGTCTATTAAAAGCAGTATAGTCTACAAAGTCGCTTAATATTGTTTCATTCAATCCAATGACTGGGCCCATTTTGAATAGATACTTTGCCCAGTCTTTTTCTTCTTGTATCACATCTAAATACATTTGGTAGACTTCTTGCTCACAATCTATCTTTGCTTGTACAAATCTTGGATCATCTTTAACTACTTGATTAATCAAATATGCAGTCCATTCAGTATGCAACAATTCGTCTTGCAATATCAAACTAATAATATTTCCATTACCAATATAAATCTTGTTCTCTACCATAGCAAGACTTGTTGCAAAACTTACCATGAAACGTAGTGCTTCTAATGCATAACTTGCATTCAATGCTAACCAGATTGCTTTAATGTGATCTTCTTCAGCGATATGTAAGCCGTCTAGTTCTTTGGCACAATTTAAACGATGTAAATCGTCATAGTACTTGCCAATGTTAGCAGCCATGCTAACAATTTCTTGCGTATCATGTATCTTGTTGAATTCTTCTTTGGGCACACCATACACATTACGAATGATATGACTATATGATTTACTATGTATATTCGTCTCAAAGAAACTCCAGTTACTTACCAATGCTTCTAATTCAGGTAAACTGATTACTGGACTGAATACTTGATTAGGTGCACGACCTTGTATACTGTCTAATGCAGTTTGACGTAGTAAGTTGCTAGTAAAAATGTGTTTAATAGAATTACTTGCTTCTTTATGGTCTGACTTATCTTTAGTTAAACTGATTTCTTCTGGTTGCCAAAAGAAACCTCTTGCAGTTTCTTCATACTTAGCGATCTTGGGATATTTAACTTCCTCAAATCGTTGTACTGTTACTGGACCTGATGGATCTAAAAACATTGTTCTTTTTAGATAATCGGTAGGCGTGCTTAAATTGTATTGTTGTTTTGACATATTAGTATTTTAAAATTATTTTGCCGTCTTCTATTTGAATATCTTTTATCTCTATTAATTGATTATTAATTGTTATATAGGCAGGAATATCATTCCATTCTTTTTTAAGACTACCAGAATCACTAGATAAACTTAGTGATCTCCAAGCAGTTAACAATTTTTGTTGTAGTAGATAGACATCCATTATAGTACACAAGCCTCGCAGTCTTCTTCATTGTCTACAAATTCAACTTGGACTGGAAATTGAACAGTATTATCTTCATTCAAACTTGCTTTAGATCCTACTTTGTTGATTAAACTGTAGTACATAGTTTTTAATCCCCATTTTGTCGCTAACATCAAATTCTTTGTTATCAATGTAGCAGGAACTTTGCCCTCTTCAAAATGAGCAGGATTGTAGAATGTGTTTGTAGAGATACTTTGGTCTACATATGCAGCTAGTACTGCACTTGTTTTTAAATACTCAACACAATCTGTTTGTTGCCACATCAACTGATAACGATTTTTTAACCTCTTGTACTCTGGAACAACTTGAACAAATAAACCAGCTTTACTTTCTTTAACTGATATAAGTTCCATTGGCATCTCAATTCCATTTGTACTATTCAACACAACTGAACTTGATTCCACGGGTGCAATAGCCATTAGTGTAGCATTTCTGATGCCATATGTCAATAGATTTTTTCTTAATGTTTCCCAATCCATTGTAGGAGTAAAGTCTGTTAACTCGTTGACTCCTGAGCTACGTCTTTCCCAGGGGAATACACCCTTACCATAATATGTTTGACTACTTAGTTCACAAGCACCTTTCTCTTGTGCTAATTCAACACTGGCTTCTGTTAGGTAATATGCTTGATGTTCCATCCAACGTTTCACTTCTGCAAGTGCTTCACTGGATCCATATTTTAGATTACGTTTTGCATGCCAATATGCTAAGTTAGTTACACCAACTCCAAGAGGTTCAAACTCTTTGTTAGCAAGATAACTTTGTACACTTAAGAAGTCTTGGTAACTTAATAGGTTACTTAAACATCTTACTAACAATCTACATGCTTTACGCATTTGTTGCGGGTTGTTAAAGTTACCCCAATTTATACTGCCAAGAGTGCAAAGAGCAATTCTCCCTGCAGTATCCTCGATTCTCTGAAAAGGTTTCGTGGGTAAAAGTATTTCTTGACAGAGATTGCTTTGATAGATCGGGTTAACAGTTGTGTCAAACGATCCTTGTCCGATAACGTTGTCAATATTGACAAGATAAATGCGGCCAGTATCAGTTCTCTCTTTAAGGATACCGTTTTTGAATATTTCAACTGCTGGTACAATTTTCTTCTTAATGTTCTTATCTTGCTCATAACTAATATATAGTTTTTCAAATTCTGCACTATTTCTATAATATGCTTCATACAAGTCAGGTACATCATGTGGATCAAACAATGTAATGTTTTGATTGTTTCTATAACGATTCCAAAACATTTTATTGACTACAACTGAGTAATCCATAAAACGTACACGTGTTTCTTCTGTGCCTTGATTGTTCTTTAATACAATCAAATCTTCAAACTGATAATGCCATATAGGGAACGTAACTGTACAACTTGCATTACGCACACCACCTTGACTACAACTACGTAAATCTGCAAACCATTTCTTTAAGAATGGAATCATACCAGTATGCTTGATCTCACCATTACGAATGGGAGCACCTAGTGGGCGAATACGTCCTATCTCTAATCCAATGCCAGCACGTTTACTAGCATACTTTGCCATCATTTCTCCGGCGGCAAAGATGGAGTCCAAAGTATCATCACTAGTGATAAGTACACAACTACTAAACTGTTTAGTAGTAGTACCAAGCCCAGCAAGAACTGGTGTTGCCAAAGTAAAGTCTCCACCACTAGCTGTTTCATAATATTCCTTTACATATTTTAATCTTTTATCTTTTGGTTCGTTATGAAAACTAGTTGCGGCTGCAACTGCATAACGAACTTGGGGGCTTTCATATATCTGTCCAGTTGCACGATTCTGTACTAAGTACTTTTCACATAGTTGTGCAATGGCGGCATATGTATAGTTTTCGTCCTTAGAGTGGTCAATGAATAAGTCAATGATATCCCATTCATCTTCTGTATACCATTCTAATAAATCATTTGTATACATTCCAGCTTCAACGTTCTTTTTAACTATTTCATAAAGTCTGGGTGGCTCATATTGACCATACACTTCTTTACGTAACATTGAAACTTTTTGTCTTCCTGCTACATATTGATAATTAACGTTGTTTATTTCTGAGTTTTCTGATTCATCTATCAAATCAACCATTGCTTTCAACAATAATTCATCTATAGTTGAAGTATGCATTCCATCATGCAATTCTATCTGTGCTTTAATCTCAATCATGCTAGGGCTAACATTGTCTATGCCCCTGCAATCATAAGCTACCTGTCTTTGTATTTTGCTTATATCTAGTGGTACTTTCTCCCCACTACGCTTAATTACGTGTATTGTAGTCATTGTTTTCCTGTTATAGTTTTTTTAATAAATTTGAAACGTCTATCGTTTTTTTGATGGTAAAGTCTTTTGTAGAGTTATTTACTACCGATTCGGGCCAGTAATTAAGTATATATTTTGCGTTGTCAACTAGGACTAGTACTACTTCATTTCCCTGATTATCTATCGCTTCTACCATATTAAAATCGTCAATTCCCAACATATGTAGAGTATAACACATTCCTAGTGCTCTTGCAACATAACAATAGGTGTTTTCTACCAATAATTCCCAAGGATCGGGCCAGTTTCCCATGTCATATATATGTAGGTGATGATTTACTAACGGGGCTTTTTGCCACCATTTGTCAATTTCTATGCATTGTGTTTGTATATCAGAACTAGTTAATTGTATTCTTAAATCGTACCAAGATTGTAATCTAGCCTCGTAGGGCAGTTGAAATATATTCATACTCTATTTAGTTACTTAAATTTCTCCCATAAAGGTTTCCAATCTATATAGGGATCTTTTTCTACTTCACCTTGACTATGTAGTGCTATGCTAGGGATAGGAGTAAACAATAAGCAATTTCTTTCACTAAACAATCTATTGATACTTACATCTTCCATTATACTACTAACAGGTTCATTTCCCATTTTATCAAACAAATCAAAATTTTTAGTTAATGTAGGGTAATCAACCATAAAGCAACTACTAGTATAAAAAGCAGTCTTCCAATGTCTATGTGTACCTAAATGTACAGTAACCATTGGTGGTTTTTCTATTGTATATCTATATGGATCATCGTATGGAAATATGCATACCGGTAGTTGAGTTTTTCTAGCGAATAAAAAATAACTGTCTACCATTTCCCATATACATGTTTCAAAATACAAATAGTCATCTTGTACAAAATATACTAAATCTTTGCCGTTATCACGACCATATTCATAACACTTAAGTATGCTTGGCATAATGCCACGTGTTTCTAAATGTTCTAAATCATATTCAAATGAACAGTCTCTAAGCATATCATTTAATTTGATTAAGAATGTACTATCGCTATGGTCATCAAATATTTTAAAACGAATATTGATAGCATCGGGTGCATGTTTCTTGCACCAATTAAGACTATGAATCAATGACTTAATACAACGGTAACTAATTTCTGCTTTATCCTTACTCATATAGCGAGTAAGATATTTTTGATTGTTACTAACGCTATGGCTTTGTAAGACAACTAACAAATCAACCATGTTATCCCCAAACGAAATCAGGATTCTGTTTACTGTTACTAACTGCTTCTATCCATGGCTCTGTGATTCCTTTTTCTATAATAGTAATACTATTATAGTAGGTAACACATTTTAAATTATTAAAAATTTTTGTTGCCTCAGGGGGTGTTTGCCCTGTTTTAAATCCGATTGGGTCTTTATGTAGCAAGTCAATTAAATTTTTTGTATATTCTATAAAAGAATCTTCTTTCTTTAATCCACCGCCCCATGGGCTCCAATAACTTGTATGTGTATCTTCTACGATATACAATCCATCATTGTTCAAATGAGGGTACGTACAATTTAATGTAACTATTTGTTGTTGCATTTCATGTCCACCATCATCAATGATGATATCAAATTTAGGTTTGTTTTTTAAAAATGCTTCCCAATGTTCAGGGTTTGATTGGTCTACGCAACTTAAAAATACATTAGGATTATCATACTTGTGATCTAAAAACTCTTTGTTAATATCCACACCATATATAGTTACCTCATTGTCAAAATACTTATTAAACATTTCTATGCAACCACCATTGGCTATACCAATAATTAGCATGGTTGGATTTTTACCTATAAATCTAGGTAATGTTCTATCGTAAATTTCAAAGTAGTTTTCCCACTTTTTACTTAATTTGGATAAATTGTAAAATATATCTTTGGTACTTTTCATTATACACCTAACATAACACTAGCACATTTCAAAAAGAATAAATTGTTAAACACATTCAATCTGCATTGAAATAAATGATAAAACATTTCATCACCGTTTTTATTTACAAAAGTAGTACCTATACCATATTCAGGATGTCCATCAGCTAGTGGCCAGGGTTTTCTATCTTCTTCATTATTACCCCAATAAGGTAATGCCTCATACTTACTTGGCATAAACATTTCAATTGTAATGCTTTGTTGTTCTGCGATATAGCATAGTTCTTCTCCTATATCACCTCTGTTAGTTACTTTAAAACTAGGCTTACCTAATTTCTCAAACATATCTTTGGTAATACATACACAACTAGGAGCAGGATAGATATGTTTATTGTTCTCAATATGATTACTACGTTGTGCATTACCAATGAATACACCAGCCTCTGCCTGATCAAAAATATACTCTAATGCTTCTACACTTAATGGAACACAATCAATATCTAATATTAAAATAGTATCGTAGTTGTCATTATAAAATAGTTTTTGTAAACCATAATCAATAACTTGATCAGGTACCATTTCGCCATCTGGCTTCTTATAGAACAAATATTCATATTTGCACTTTGGGTTCTTGTTAAATTTAGCAACCATCTGTTTTTGTAGATAACTTATCTTTTCATCAATCTGATGGTTGTTGTATGTGAATATTGCTCTTTTGGTCATATATTTCTCGCTATAAAATTGTGTTGTGGCTTTTCTACTGAAATGATACACGGTTCCTTTAACTTGTGCAACCTTATATCCATGTTGTGGTAAAATGTAATCAATTAATCTAACATCATTCTCATATAATGGGAACTTATCAATGTTTGGATAACTTACAAAACTCTTTCTATGTACAACGAATGGCATGTACCATCCCTTGCTTTTTAAATCTAATATGGGTACATCGTTATTATAATTTGCAAACTTATCATAATCAAATGTATCTAAATCATTACCACAATCGTATTTGATGCATTCAGGACCATTCATTTTTCCTGGATTACTTTCTAATACTTGCATCGTTAAGAATGTTTCTTGTGATACGAACAACGGAAAATATTCGTCCCATCTAGGGCCGAAAATTTTCC
>Ga0007828_1000106_pt1 | contig 24315 bp, 35 predicted proteins | sample CryBogCBE16Oct07_FD_71232 | JGI IMG/M metagenome (GOLD analysis project Ga0007828, IMG submission 71232) | Freshwater microbial communities from Crystal Bog, Wisconsin, USA - CBE16Oct07 | ecosystem: Environmental > Aquatic > Freshwater > Lake | place: Crystal Bog, Wisconsin, USA | collected...
ACTAGTAAGTGAAGCATCCGAATTTAAATCATCACTCGTCAGTCAGATCAGTGATTACTTAGAACTTTATCTTGAAGAAAAACTTCCATTCGCGGAGATTCAAGAAGCTGTAAACAATAAGAGAGCAAATGCGGTACTCAATGAGATCCGTAATTTACTTTCAGTTGATATGGCTCTTGCAAAAGAAAGCATCAAAGATGCTATTGTTGATGGTAAGTCAAGATTAGATGAAGCTGCAAGTCAGCTTGAAGCTGCTAATAAGCAGATTAATGAACTAAAGAGCAAGCTCGTTCGTACAGAAGCCGATCTTATCCTTGAGAAGAAAGTATCTTCTCTAAGTGAAGATGAGCAGAAGTACATGAAAAAGATGCTCAACGGCAAATCAGCCAAGTTCGTTGTTGAAAATTTCGATTACACACTCGGTCTTTTCAATAAATCTGAAGAAGAGCGGCTCGGCAGTCTTAAGTCACAGGCCATTACAGAGACATTAGCTTCAACAGTTGATCGTCCAGTAATTGAAGAGTCTGTACAAGAGACTGAATCTCCAAGATTTAATACAAATCCGTACCTTGCAGAGTTAAGCAAGTACTAATTTAATATTTTTTAAAACTTGAGGGTTTTTAACCTGAATAGAGGTATCTATCTTTAGATATTTGGTCGACACTAACGAAAGAAATATATAACAATATGTCAAATATTCGTCCTTCACAGTCATACATCGATGAGTCCCGCGCAAAGCTTCTCGTAGAGAAGTGGGCACCCGTTCTTGATTACACATCAGCGAACGTCCGCGACATCGAAGATGATCACACACGTCTTAACACAGCTATCCTCCTTGAAAACCAGGAGAAGTGGTGTTTAGAAGCCAACCAATCTGGTGGCGCTGGTGTATTCGGTAACGGTTCTGGCAATGGCGCTGGCTACTATGGTAATCAGTTCCCTTCACAGAACGACTCCGCATACGCACAGGGTGATGCTCGTCTTCCGAAGATCCTCATCCCGATGATTAGACGTACATTCCCTGAGCTTATCACTAACGAAATCGTTGGTGTTCAGCCAATGAGTGGTCCAGTAGGACTCGCATTTGCTCTCCGTTATAAGTACGAAGGCGCAGCTCTCGGTGCAACAACAGCTGCTGGTATCGACGGTTCATTAGGATCCGGTACAACAGCAAGCACATGGGCAGCTCAGTCAAGCGGCGCTGAATTAGGTTATCAATACCTCGACTCACGATTCACAGGTGCTTCATCTGCGGCATTATCTGGTGCAACCGGATACTTCCCAATGCAGCCTCAGGATCAGGGTGTCGCTCAGCTCCTCGCTAACTTCGAATTAACAAGTCAGATTCCTCAGATCGTTGTCTCCTTCGAGAAGACAGCAGTTGAAGCCGGCACACGCCGTCTCGCAGCTCGCTGGTCAGTCGAACTCGAGCAGGATCTTAAGAACATGAACGGTATCGATATCGACACCGAGCTCACAAACGCAATGTCTTATGAGCTTCAGGCCGAAATCGACCGCGAAATGATCGTCCGTATGATTCAGACAGCTCTCAATGCCGGCTACGGCACTGGGTTCTCAGTCTGGTCACCTGCTTCTGCAGACGGCCGCTGGCTCGTTGAGCGTAATCGTGACTTCTATCAGAGACTCATCGTAGAGGCAAATCGTATTGCCGTTCGTAACCGCCGTGGTGCTGCTAACTTCATCGTTGCAACTCCTCGCGTTTGCGCAATCCTTGAAATGCTCCCTGAATTCCAGTGGGTACCTGTTCAAGGTAACGTCAACACACAGCCTGTCGGTGTTGCAAAGGTCGGTTCACTCGCTGGTCGCTTTAATGTTTATCGTGATACACGTACTGAGGCTCAGTACGAGGCAAACGCCGGAGGTAACTTCGGTGGCAAGGGTGGTTTCCCATCCGGCACAACTCGTAATGCACGTCTTGACTACGCGCTTCTCGGTTACAAGGGTCCTGAATTCTATGATACCGGTATTATCTACTGCCCTTACATCCCTGTAATGGTACAGAGAACAATCGGTCCTAACGACTTCAGTCCTCGTGTTGGCTTACTCACCCGTTATGGTGTTGTTGATAATATCTTCGGTGCAAACCTTTATTATCACGTCATTATTCTCCAGGGTCTCAGTACAGCCTTCACACCTGCTACACAAGCGGTGTACTTCTAAGATCGGAGTTCAATCAAAAGAAAGGTGGAATCGAAAGGTTCCACCTTTTCTTTTTTATATACAAAAAACCTAACCGTAGAGAATAAATATTCATATATGGCTTACGAAACCCTTCTTACTCTTCCAGTAAACCTCGCAGCATTAGCCTACTCTTCAGTAGGACCTACAAGCGGGTATGATCTTGTATTTTTTACAGATGCAGCATGTACACTCGGTAATCTAACCGGTGACTTAGCAGTTATTGTTAACCTTAATACAGGTGTAAATTCAGACGGAGCAACATTATCTGCTGCCACTGGTTCAATTACGCTTACATTAAGTTCAGCTTCAAGAATTCCAACACCTGTTGTAATTAGCAACGGTTACTTAGCAGCATCAACATACAACGGTACAGTCAGTGGTGCAACAGCAACAATTAAGTTCACAGAGCCAAACTTCTTAAACACATCAATCAGTGTTTCAGCAAATAAGACAACAACAGTTATGGACCCAACAAAGACATCAGTAATTGATAATCTTATCTGGGCTTCAATTAACCCAGCAGAGTCAGGTCTCGGTATCGCCGGTCTTCGTACAGCTTACGGCAATGCAAGACTTGCAGCTCAGCAAGGCTGAGAAAGAACATTATAATTAAATAAAAAAAAGAGGAGACGAAAGTCTCCTCTTTTTGTTTATATGCCAGTACCTATTACTGACCCATTGCTTTTATTGTATAATTCTGAACGTTAACTAATCCTACAGGAATAAGCTCAGGCTTACTTGCACGAACAGGATTAATATCAAGTGATCCACGCCGTGAATAAAGAAGTGATACACAGCAATCCTCAACCTCTGGATGATTCATAATACTTATGAATAGCTTCTCTGCGCAGAATTCATGGAACTCATTAACCTCTCTTAACGAGACAATTTCCTTAAAGAGTGATTCAGGATCTACAGCCATACCATCTTTCGATATAATATGGATATAAGCAGCTCCAGTATCCTTCTGCTTAGTGTGACGGCAGCGTGAACGAAGAGCGTTTGTAAAATACTTGCTAGATACTTTCTCGTTATCTTCTGGATGTAGCTTGAAAAACTTAATATGACTCTCCTTAGCAGCATAATCTGTGATCTCAATCTTATTAGCCTTATCAACGAGCTCCCAGAAAAGATCCTTATAACCCTCAAGAGGAAACGTATTAGGAAGTGTATCAGCACCTGACGGGAAGAACTTAACATCAACAGGTGAACCGATACAAGCGGAAAGATCGATAGCAATTTGCTTTTCATAATTAGCAATAGCCTCGTTCACCGTCTCACCCATCTTGCACATATCGAATGAGTTCATGTAAAGCTTTGCAGACTTTGACTCAACCATAAATTCAGAGTCAGCTTTATATGTATACTTGACAGTACCGGCTACAGGGTAGCCGCTGTTAAGAAGGAAGGTAGCTTCATGGCAGTGCCATGTATCGTATCCTAGAAATTCACTACCAACAATACCCCAGTCCTTGCGAGCGAGCTCACGAGGCATAGGATTAAGGAGTGATGGGTCAAACTGCTCAGTATAAACAGCATATGATGCTGATGACCCGAGTGTCTTAGATGCAATATCTGTTAGGGTTGTTGTGGACATAAAATCATTTTAATCTGTTCCATTCGTTGTTCAACTGTTCCGTTGACACGAATAATCTTATCATTAAGACCGTAAGCTTCAAATACATGCTCAAATATTTCAATCATATTCAAGCGAAACTCTACATCAATACTTCTCTCACCATCATCAACAATTTCAACATCATGAGGATTAGGATAGATAATATAATCTAATTTGTCTTTAAGCTTAAAGAATACTTCTTTTGAATAATCAAACACCCACTTAGATACCTTACCTTGTAAGTGCAAATACCCTGTATAACAAAAGCCATCGACAATACAGCGATCTAGTATTAAACCTTGTTTCTCGTGCGATATAAGACTATTCTCAATGTGTTTATTAACGATTAAGCACTGAGTAATATCATCACCAGCTTCATTAATTTGAACACCATATTGTCTCTTTACCAATCTAGTTACCTCGTCGACAAAATCAAAACGATCACCATAAAGACCCTTACACTCTTTTAATAGAGTAGTCTTACCTGAACACTGGGGACCTGTAAAGCTTACAATCATATTATGATTATAATACTACTTCGCCCATTTGCCACGATGAACAATTTCAGCAATTATGCTGTAAACAGCGGCATCCAAGAATGCATCAAATACCGACTCATTTGCAGCCTCGACAATACCCTTACGAAGGACAAGATTAATAAGGCGTTGCAGCTTATCATTAAGACGAACAACAATAGCCGAAATTGATGCCTTTCGTTCTTCAAAAGACGTGAGAGATGATCCAAGAGAAATATTACCTGGACCGTAATCAAACTGCTTTTTACAAAACGTGAGGTAATGCTCGGCTTGAATCTTTTTAAATTCAGCACACGTTTGAGGGTATTGTTCTTCGATTGTTTTTACTATTTCTTCAGTTGACATAAGGTTTAAAAAATCTGGTCCAGAGTATTTTTGCTACGGAAGCCATTTCAAAAATCATCTGCTCTTCAGTATAGATACTTCCATTTCGTACAGCACCGGAGATAATAATCTCCCCTTCATCAACGCCAGGTGTAACTCTATGAATTACACAACCGGCAAGCTTGTACTTCTTATCAATAGCTCTCTTCTGCGGATCAAGTCCCTTGAGATCCGGATACTCATTAATAAGACCAGGGTGTAGATTATAGATTTCATACTTCTCACATATCAATTGCGGTACAACACGTAGATAGCCATGAAGTGTAACGAGAGGATTATCGTATTGTTCGAATACGGATTGGTATTCCTCTACAGATGGTTTGTTAGATATATGAACAATATTCAAACCATCATCAATAAGCTTACGTAAATCTTCGCTTATATCTGAAAGATCGGTTTTATTCGTTACAACAGCTACAGGCCTTGTACCGAGCTTCTCACATAGATAAGCAATTTCCGAACCCGAGCGAGAAAAGAAAGCAATCCAATTACGTTTCATCGGCGAATAATCTTTTTGAACATTGATGTATTATAGTTTACTGTCTCTAATTGATCAATGGTAAATTCATACTCAATTAAATCAGCAAGTTTTGTCGATGGTTTCGTAGGTAGACCGTAGTCTGCATCATATTTGATATTATGAATAGCAGCAACAATAGGATTACTAGTATCACAACTTACAATATTATGGATATTGTTATCGACATAATATCTAAATTCTTTAGCTAAAGAACAGCCAAGGAGATGATGTGGCTTATTCCAATTCCAAATACCCTCTTCAATAAGATGATTAATAAACCGCTGACGACCACTACACCAGCGATCAAGCTTTGTATTACCTTCACCTGTAATTTCATAATAGGAAAAATCAAAACTAATAGCAATCATATCTGCCGTTTCAGACATAAACCTATAACACGCAACAAGATCATTCCACGTCTTTCCCTGAACAGCTCCAATTGCCTTTGTAATACAAACATCCTTGACAGCTTGTATCTTTCCGCTTACTAACCAACTATGAAAACTTTCAACCGTTCCTTTAGTATCTTCAAGTACATCTGGAACAATAAACATATTCGGCTTAAGATCGATAGCTGCAGCTAAAAACTTATCACTATCAAACGCATGTCCTAATTCAAATATTGAGTTGTCTAAAAGAACTTCTCTATTGTAGACCTCTCTAGATGTTTTGAAGAATTGCTTATAAGCAGGGAACTGATCAAAAAGATGAACGAGTGCGTAGTCGAAATCGTTATAACCACGTGAGCTTTCTAGAATAGAAATAGGAGATTCATGAGATACCTTTAGTAGCATAACTATATAATACAGGTAAATATTAATAAAATCAACTATGGATTACCCGAAATACGAAGGAAATTATCTTGGGATTGTCGTACAGAATAACGACCCGCTTAGACAAGGTAGAGTTAAGGTTTTCGTGCCGCATATCTCACCTACTGTCTATCAAAACTGGGCTACAACACAGAATAAAGATCTTGCGTTTAAATTTGTCGGTCTAAACATCAATAGTGATTTAACTAATATTCTCGACGACTTAAAGACAATTCTTCCCTGGGCACCTCTTGCAATGCCTATAACCGGTGAGATGGCGAGTGGCAGATACAACGACACGACAAAAAATGCCTCAACGAGTGATTCTAGTTGGTTTCAAGCAACACAATTCAGCTTGTCAGCATTTCAAGAGGCCGGTGCAAACTGGGATGGAACAGGAGAAAAACCAGGAGCTATTTTCGATCAAAACGCTTTTCAGTTATACGATGCGTTTTATAATCCGGCTGAGACGAACGCAAACAACGTTAATAAGCTTGCTTATAATTATAAGCCTGAAACTTATAGTAATTTAGCTAAAGGCACATTTGGTATACCGAGAGTAGGCGCCCACGTATGGGTATTTTTCAATCAAGGTGATCCATTAAAACCTGTTGTATTTGCTGCAGCATATGGTGCTAGTGACTGGCAGGGTATATATGATGTTGATTTTGGAACAGATCTCGGTCAAGACTATCCCGGGGAGTATGAAAACTTCAATGAGGAAGCAAATACATCAACAAGCTCAACGTCTGGTAGAGTAACGCCATCGAAGAACCATACAATAAACACTGATACGTATAGAAACAAATACGTAATAAATCAGAAAGGCGGTACATTACAATTTGTTAATACTGATAATAGAGAAATGTTAAAATTTACTCATTATTCAGGTTCTTTTAAAGAATTTAACAATCAAGCAAATATCGAATTTGCAGCTAATAACGATCAAAAACTCGTAACAGGTGATTCATTTGACACCGTACGTGGATCGAGAAACGTGTTTACACAATTTGATAGTGATAATATTACGTTTGGTGATGTATATAGAAAAGTTGGTGATTTAAGTCGTGTAAAAATTTACGATAAGTGGAAGTCAATAATGGACGATATTGCTGATACAAAACAGCTATTTGAAATTATGAGATGTAATCCTGTTCAAGGTATTCCATCTAATTCTCTTTTTAAATTAAATTCTAAAAAACAGGAAAAATCCGGTCAGCCAGCTCCTTGCCCGGTATGTACAGCAATGGATCAGGGTGGTATTGATTTTGCTGTTAATAATAGATTTCCGCAGGATCCAAAAAATGATAAATTAAATGTATCACTACCTGTTCATTCCAATAAAACCGGTCTCGGTACAGGTCAGGCCAATGCTACAGGATTACAGCTAGCTCATTATGTGACACAAAAAGGGTTTCCTGTCTTCGGTCAAGATGCTGCAATTAATGTAATAGGTGCTTCGCCTGGTATACCTACACAGTTAAAAGATCAAGAAGGTAACGCATTTGTTCAAGGACCAGGGTATCTTGCTGCACCGCTAACAAAGGCACCGGGTATACCCTGCCCGGTTTGCAATCAAGGTAATTTTGCAAAAATTGGTGCCGATAACAGACCTGGTCTTAGTCCAAGTAGCTTTGCAGGTTTTTGGACTCCAGATATACGTAAGAAAGGTCTTCCTCTTCAATATGATGCTGTATTACCGCAATTAGCTGCACTTGAAGCTGCAATGGGTACAGGTGGCACAGAGATTGTTGAAATAGAAAAAAATAAAATTGAATCAATCGGTTTAACGATAAACGATTGGGGTGCTATTCGTGTTGATCCATTGGGTAAGCTAGACCCAGCACAGGTTCAGGTATTCCCGGGTTATACACGTACCATACCTGCACCTTCACCTCTTATTGAAGTTGTACAGGTTGATGATTTACCAGGCGGTACATACACACTTAACGTCGCAAATAGATACAGTATGCTCGTAGGAGCCGGTGGTATCAATATGAAATCATATGGTGTGGTTAATATCTCCGGCGCTATGTCTAATATTGCTGGTGAACAGATTAACATAGGTTCAGCACTAGAGACAAATATTGACGGTGGTAAGAGATTAAATCTTACAGCTGATATTATTAGTATAAAGCAGCGCACCAATCAGCAGGTACTTGTGGATAGTGATTTAGGTGTAACCGGACAAACAATTATTAAAGGAGCTCTATATGTCGAGGGTCCTGTCTTTGTTCATGAACTCAATAGAGTAGGAAAAGTTCATACCACAGATCTCGCACAAGTTCAAGGTGCAAACAAAAAAGCAGCTTCACCACCGACACCGTCTGGTGTAATGATTACGAGTGATACAGCTCACATGACTGTAGATCCTGAGGATGGTGTTGTTATCGGTGCAAATCCAAAGATCCCAACTTATATGGGGTACACAGATACCGCTCGAGCTGCGGCAGTAATGCCAGAAAATATGTTTATCGGCGTCGCTCCTGCAGGAGCACAGCTTCAAGTAACACTCGGCGGACTACCTGAAGGGTTACAGAAAATCGTCGGTAGTGTTCTTAATGTAACTCTTTCACTTAACCAAGCACTACCCGTCGTAGCAAAGAAAAATGTTACCCAGGCTAATATACTTGCCTCAGGAATTAACGCTACAAGCGTAACAAACATAACACCACCTATGCTCTCTATTACTGATGTTTCAGCTTTACCTCAATATAAGACAGTCGGTGATACATCGACACTTGTTAAGGCTATTGGCGGACCGACAGCAACACTCGGTGCTTATATACCTGGTGCAGGTTACGGTGATCCGATAAAACAGGAAAACTTACCGCTTAGAGGCCTTCCAACAGTTCAAAGAGCAAAAATTATGGCTCTATTCTCACCACCGGCGTATAACGCTTCCTTAGCACCGGGTGTTGTATTCGGTGACGGTTCTGATGCTGATGCACACTTATCAGCACCATCGCAATTCACATATATGGCCGGTGCTGAAACATATAATACAACTAATGCAGGCCTAAGAATGAAATTTATGGATCAAGGTAATGTACCTTCAGCACCAGGTCATTTCACTAATAGAAATAACTACGATCAAACAGAACTCGAAGGTATTTTACCGAAATAACTTATGATCGCTTAGTAAATGATTTGATGTTAAGCATCCAATCGAGTAATGCTTTTTCCCACCCAACATCTTTCCCGGCACGCTCTGACATATACCATTTGTGCTCTTCTATCTGTCGCTTTTCCTCTATATACTTTTTATACAACAATGTATCTTTAAGAGGAAAAGTATTCATAAAAGTATTTATGAATTGGGCCAAATGTATTCTAAATTATCTGGTATCTCCGGCCATAATGATTTATAGAATTCAGGCTTTTTTTGTATAAGCATAGACTTATGTGAAATATGAAATGCCTCATCACCTAACCATAGTGGTAGATCATTTGTTTCGTTTGCTACATAATGCGCTTTAATCTTTTCATAGCATGTATCTTTATAGCCTCGATCTTTCCAGGCCTGGCAAATCTGTAAGCCGTATTCAACTAATGCATTAGGATGCTTTGACCACATACGAGTACAAGGGTGATTTGACCATCCTTTTCCTTTTGTTATACCTCTTATTTTGTTTAGCATCTGCAGAACTTCAACACGCTGCTTGCCTAAACGCTTTTGATCTAAAACGCTACCTGACTTGTAAAAGTCATTATATGGAAGAAATGTTTGCATACTTTATTACATGCTATATGCAATTTTAATAATAAGCAAGCTTTTAAAACAAAGCAGGAGCAGTATGTGTAATTATATCAGTAACAATTGCTTGTTCCCGCCAACCCGCCCCTGATATAAAAATATACTGCTCCTTCAATTTTTATTTAGGTTAGAGCGGCAGTATTTTTATACGTCTCAATAATTTTTTTTATTGCACTATTATTCGTTCTATTAGCGATATTTCTGTTATCGAGAATAAAGATTGTAAAGTAGCCTGCGGCTTGGTAGAACGGGACATTTTTATTTTTAAAAATACTTTCGTAAAGAGCTTGTAAATTGATATCATCATCTGTTATTTCCTTAAGACACTCACTGTCGATTGGATAGACGCCTGACTTTAAAAACGAGAAATTATTTTCACAACTAAGACCATATTTCTCAATAAGCTTCTTATATGGAGAGACACTATATCCATCAAACACGATACTGGCATTAGACATTATATCATCAATTATATTTTGAATTTTCTCACCCTTTGTATTGAGCTTTATACCTCTAAAAAAGCAAGGCATTGTTTCAGGGAAATGAGAAAAATGCAAGACATCAACAGGCTTGAATTGCTTTTCAATTAAGAGTCGCAATTGATCATAATGATTGCGAATTTGAAAACCGAGAATACACACAGGGTAATCTTCATCATGAAGTGCCGTGAATGTACACGGATCAATTTCTTTTTCAACATTATTAATATCTAACGGGCTCATTACCGTTAATAGTAATATGACTATACCGATTATCAACTAAAAACTAGTGTCTAATAAACTCTGCAACCACAACTGCTATAACCGAACAAACACCTGCTATACCTGCTGCAAACGCCTTGGCCTTAAAATTTAGACTACTATTAACATCTCTTTTCTTTTTTTCAAATTCTTGTGTTATCTGAAATGAAATAAGATCGAATCTACCATTAACAACATCGGTTATATTTTTGAATTTTAACGCCATCTCCTTATCCATCGATTCAAAATTTGTATCTAATTTATCCTCTAAACTCGTTATTCTATGTTCAAGCTTAGACACCTGTGTTATAAGTGAAGGTGTACCGTTTCCTTGGTATACGGTTTTATAAAGCGCATCTACATCGCTACGTAGTTCTTTTATATCTCTTGAAGCGTATTCTTGCTCATTCATCGCTATATATTTACTTATTGGCCGAAATATTAAAACTATAAGATAAAACACCAGTTTTTAAAGAATATACTTTTCCAGATGTTCTACCTGCTTTATCTTTTACAACGATAGTTAATTTATCATATGTTACAACAGGTCCGTTAACTATTTCTACAGCTCCTAAATTAATACTATATGCACGAACACCTGATTCTGCATCAAAAACCGAAATTCTATTCTTACTATCAACTACTGCAGAATATACTTTCTGCGTAATCTTCTGTTTACCTGGTTGAGACATTTTTCCCATATAAGTATTTATTAAAATAATTAATGTAATAAATAATTTATAGACATATGTCAACACAAATTGTTAAAATACTTGTAAGAAGAGGCACGGACGCACAGAGAAGAACAGCTGAAGGTACAGGCGTTCTCTTTACACTCGGAGAAATAGGCTATTCTATAGATACAAATAGACTTTATATTGGTGACGGTGTGACATATGGTGGAAGAACCATCGGTATGAGAAATCTAGGATTTGTATCCTCTCTCTTTGGAACATTTGCAAATACAGGTCTTTCTCAAGATGCATATTACGCTTGTACGCTTAGTGCTGCAGATACCGGAGATATTATCTATGATCTTTCAACACGCTCTTTTTATACCCTTACTGGTACATCTGCCTTTCCTCCACTTTCAACTGACTTCGTAAAGTATGATTTTACCGTTCACGTTAACCCAGCGATCTTCAGTTTTGATTCTAACAATAATTTAAACCTCAATATCGGAGGTGTAGGTCCTCAGTATCTATCACAAGGTTGTGTTGGTAACGGTCTTGTAAAATATGACATCAACGCACCTATTACAATTGCTAACAACGGTATAGTTAACACAATGTTAGCACCGATGGATGCTAATACTGTAAAAGTAAATTACGCACAGGGTCTTGCAAATCCTCAGGATCTTTATTGCGGTGAAAATCAAGTTATAGGACGTACAATAGGAAATGGTCTTACAGCAATCGGATTTTCTCAAGTGCTCGCTGCAGCAAACTTTAACGGTTTAAATGGCGTTCTCGTTCAACGTCCTGATGCATTTACTACAAACGTAAGTTTAAATTCAAATGTGTTCACCGTTGCAAATGATTTTAGTTCGCTTTCGATTACAACACAGCTTAATGCAAATAGCTTAACTGTATCCGGTAATACAATCCTACAGGGCTTAAACTGCCAGGCAATTAATACAAATAGTAACAGTATTAACGCTGGTAATGGTAATATTTATTGTAATCAAATAAGTAGCGGTCAGATTAATACAAACGGCAATCAAATTGCTTGTGGTAATCTACACGCCGCTGGTAACCTCGCAGCTGACGGTACAATATCAGCTGGCGGTGACGTTATAGCGTTTAATACTTCTGATGCCAGACTTAAGGACAATCTTACATTAATCACGAATTCACTAGATAAGATTGATGTAATTAACGGGTATGAATTTGATTGGAATGAAGCTTCACTCAATGTAGGTCATGATGTAGGTCTTGTAGCACAAGAAGTAGCTCAAATCCTACCACAAGCAGTAAAGGAAAAGAACAATGGATACTTCGGTGTAGATTATCAAAAGGTTATTCCATTACTTGTATCCTGTATTAAAGATCTTAAAACCCAAGTTGAGGAATTAAAGAATGAAGTTCGATCACTTAGTAAATAGTTTGCTCGAAGGCTTTAATGTATTGCCACAAGGCTCTACACCACCTAATACCCTCGATGCAGGTACAACAAAGATCGGTCTAGAGGATTTTACCAATAGAATGGAAACAGTTCCATTAAACTTACCTAATAAAGAAGAGCTTAAAAAAGCTAAGAAGAAAAAGAGAGATCAAAAAGCTAGAGAAGATCTCAAGTCATCCCAAGGAAAATAAATCCATTTATCCTTCTCGTATTCACGAATAGAATGATTAGGCACAAACGATGTACCTTGCTTGGTGTATAAGGTGCAGAACTCTAGGTTTGTAATTAACGGTGTAAGAGCATTATTAATATGATGTAGAGTAGTACCGTTATCAGATAAATCATCAACCACGAGTACTCTTCCATTTACAACCCTACTCAACGTATCAAAAGAAGGCATTTGTACGATATCGATATTTGCTTTATCTTGTACGTTGTTGTTATTGTAAGTTTGAACGTTGTAATTAAAAACTGTCTTAACACCTAGGTGGTAGCTAAGAAGTGTACCAGGAATATTACCGCCTCTACCGACAGCAATAATTGCAGCAATTTCTTGTGTACTAGAGCTCGTTATTTTTTGAGCAAGTGACAAGGTATCTGTTATAATTTCTTTCCAGGAAATAATACACTTTTGGTCTGACATGTAGAAATTATATCTACAACCAATAATATTAGCTACTTAATTTTGTTAATTTTTTAATTACGGTATGAAGATCCATAAGCGCACTTTGATAAGCCTGCTTATTACCTCTTGCACAGATATCAGCACACTTTCTGAGCATCTCTACAGCATCCTTTGCTTCATTACTTTGCTCTCTTGATTCTGGATATTCTTGTGGACGAAACGGATGTACGGCATCACCTTTATTGACTATAAGTGGTCCGATGTTGCTCACAGTACTCTCATATAAGGAATACATTGCTTTATTCTCATCCTTCATCTAAATTATTTATATCTAATGACTGAAGAAGAGAGAGAAGAATATGAAAATGCAAAAGAAATTGTATTCGATTATATTAAAGAAAATACCTTTTTATACAAGATATGTGAGGGGTGTGAATCTATTGTCTATCACTCTAGAACATTTTGTCCGGTATGCAGGGGCTATAATTTCGACTCCGGTAGAAAGAGAGTTCTTAGTCAGGTGAGAAAAGCGCGTAAGGAGGGTACTACCTATTTTGATGTTTGATCTTCTACGTATTTGTGAAGATTCTTAGATAGAAAAATAACATGCTGCATGGCTTTTTCTTTCTTATCACCTTTAAGCTTTTTTGCATCGAGATACCTATCAATAACATAATCTGGGGTAACTCTTATTAATTTCTGTTTCATTGGTATTATATAATTATAAACAACATATAAAAGATCAAACGTCTTTAAGTTTAGTTGATGCATCGACATCCATTTCAGCAGCTATGAGCATGTATTTTAAAACACTGAACGCTACTTCATACTCTTCCTTATCTATTAGTTTGTTACTATAGGCATCAGCTAAATCATCTGAAACATTCATAACATAATTTTTAACAAACCCTAGAACACTAAAAGGGGTATCTTCTTTAAACTGTTGTTTTATCTTATCAAGGTATTCAGTATCAAACGGGCTCTCGTCACCATAGGCGTATTTCTCACGTATTACCCTAACGTATTCATCTTCACGTTTGGTATGAAACTCTTTGAGCTTTTGTTTAAAATCATCAAACATCCGCTCTTGTATGATTTCTGCGGATAGTTTCATACATCGGATTTATTTAGTTTTAAAACGTCTTGCGTAACTGCGAATATTTCCAATTACCGATTTAATTAAATCAGGATTGTCCCTACAAATACTCATAAGAACCTTTAATCCTATCTCCATACCAAGATGACGTGCCTGTTCCTGGGTCTTAATAGTTCCTTTATATGGAAGCTCCAACCACCCGGCATAATCTGTATACTCTTCCTCCTCACTACTACCCTTGGCGTAGGTACGAATGGAGTTAAGAACGGCGTTAATTAATTCAGGATTATCTCTACAGATCTGAACGATCTTCTTACCAATAACGTAGGCAATTCTTGTGGCTTGGCTAGCCGAAGAGACCGGTTGTTTATAAGGAAGCTTCAACCACTCACCCTTATCCTCCGGCGTTGATACCGATTGTTCGTTAGAAGAGGGAGATGGTAAGGATGAGGTAGCAGGTACCGGGCTATGAACCGTTGTACTATTTCCTATAGCATTCCCTGTTCCAACAACGTTATTCTCATACAGATAGACTAATGAATTAATGTCTTTTGACATACATCATTATTTAGTCTATAAGCTTACTGAGAATATTATTAACGTATTGTTCAAATGTACTAACAGACTCGTTAGCTTTTGTTTCCTCACCTTCATTGGCATGAATGGCAGCGATTTGTTTCATTGCTGCTTTCTTAGAAGGATGGGTACCAAAGACATGACTACTACCGGTCTTCTTCATGACTTTATATTTGCTACCGGATTTTACGATTTTATAAGGCATAGAATTATTTAATGTCCTTATTATTACGAATAAAGGAAGTTACAATATCAAAAAGCTTAATACCGTGATCGGAATTCTTTGTTTCCTTACCACCGGTTAATTCAATGAGTTTGTTCTTAAGATCTACTTGATCAAATCCGGCTTGTTTCTTAGCTATCTCCTTAAGCTCTTTAAAAGCCTGTTGAAAGTGTCCGAGGGCTTTCTGTAGCTGGGCATCAGGAAGCCCTGGGGAAGGAGGGGCATCATTATAAACAGGACCAGCCGGGGCACTAGTTATGGGCTCGGGATTATTACTCTTACTACCAAAAGGATCTTCCATCCCCTCTCTATACAATACCTGATTATAGGCATCGGACAGGGAAATAGGCTTCTTTCTCTTCATACTATAATATTTAGGCTTTCGGGGTACACACGCCCCCGGATTCACCCAAATAGAGGCCCAAAATTTTTTTTCCGGGCTTTTTCGGCCTACTTCCGCTTCTTACCCTTATCCGATCTCTGGGCCCGGGCCTTTACTCCACAAGACTCACGCAAGTATTTCGCGTAGGACTTATTATCCTTATTTCCGTACATTCCAACTTTTTTAGTAGCCATATAAGAGAATAATAGAATAGAGATTTTAGGAAATCAATAAAAAAAGGCTATATACGAAATCTCAGAGAATTTTATAAAAAAATTTTTTTTTATCCCCCGGCCATAGCCGGGACAATGGAGATCTCATCGGAATCGGTTACTTCGGTAAACTGGGACTTCATAAAGCGAATATCCTCGGCGTTTACGTAGATATTAACAAAGGTCCTAATACCGCCCTGTTCATTTAATAGTCTCTCTTTAATTCCAGGGTAACCAAGTTCTAGGTTATCTATAACCTCAAGAATCGTGGTTCCTTTAACGTATACGAGATCGGCATTATTCGTAAGCTTACGAAGGGGTACGGGTATAAGAATAGAAGGCATATAATATTAATTATCTAACTGTTTCCGGATATCCCGTTTACTGGCCTGGCGCTCGGATTTCCAGAACATCCGGCGAAGCTGTTTTCTGAAATGCACCCAATATTCAGGTGGCCGGGTAAGGATCCCTTTCTTTAACGTTCCCATGGTTACTTGTTCCAAACAAATACTGTACTACCGGTAGGGGTAGTCTCCCAATGGGCACCGCCGTGTTTAATAACCTCGGCCTTAGTAACGGCATTAGGACCCGGTATAAACCAAAGAATAAGGCAGAATATCAGGGTAAGAACAAAGGAGGTAATAATATTGGTGATCTCAAAGAATGTCTTCATAGAATATATAGATATTTAGTTTAATGAAAGAAAGGACCTACGGTTACATGTATCAGATTATAGTAGACCATTCCTTACCGGCATAGCCCATACTGTACTGGCCCCAGAAGCCGGAACCGGATAAGGTCTCCTTATAAAGATCAAATAGCTCTTTCTCGTATACTTTGAAGGCATAGTGACCGGGGATGACAATACAATAGAGCTTATCTTGAAAGGTGGCCTTTAATACCTTAATGGCATCCATCCCATAGCTTCTAATCTTCTCCTTGATCTGATCGTTAACCTCGGAAACAAATATACAATAGCTCTCCTTAAAGAGTTCGGACTTTAGATTCATTGTAGATTACCAGAATTTGATGACAAAGTGGATGGCGGCGTAGATGGCACCTAGAACCAAAGCAGCACTAAAGAGTACCCAGAGTAGAATTAACAAACGTGCGATTAATTGCATATAAAGAGCATTATAGGAACCCATATAGGAAAGCTCCAGAAAAATCGATAAAAAATTTTGGCATGCGGCTTCTAGCTAACTACCCCCTTTTGTCTATATCTATAAATTCCCGTCCACCGTTCTCTATTAACGTGGGGGTTCTAGAGACACCACCTTGGTTCTAGAACCCCACTAACGTTCTAGAATACTTACCTCCAGCTTCCACTATTGGCTAGGAACTCATCTTCCATTCCACTACTGAAGGGTAAGGTACGTACACGCTTAGTAGTCTTCTTTGTAGCTTCTTCTAGCTCTTTAACAGCACTATCATAGCTATCATTAATAACCTCTTGTAAGGTTCTAGTACCTTTATAGTAACCTTTAACCTCCCAATCTAGTATTGCCTGAATGGTACCTAATGTATAGGCATAAGCATGATCCTTATTGCCTTTAGCCCTTTGGACCTCAAGAAGCTTATTGGTGAGCTCGGTGACTGTTCTGTTCGTTACTTCTTTCTTATTCTTCATAATCTTATTGTGGCTGCTATTGTAGGGACGTACAAGCTTCAATTGCCGATATGGTAGACAAGCTCTACCTTGACATGCTCTTCATCCATCCACTCTATACCACCAACGGTAGTATAACCACCGAAGTAATTACCCGTATTCGGATAGCGTTTACTTAGTGCTGTCCTCATTTTATGAGGCTCGTAATCACCCTCGAAAGGGACCTTATAGCAGGTCAGATCATAATAGGGGCTCTGATCGCCCTTGATGACCTCTCTCTTACCCCACTTCAATGTGCCGTTATTTTTCATACCTTCAGTATAAGGTCTTTGTTCGGAACAGTCAATGCTAAAGGCTACCACCTGACCCTGTAGCGATTGTATTGCTCAACCGAGCAACCCTCTTCGTATTCCCCAAGCATCATGTTCTCACATTGCTGCTCACGAAGGTTCTCCAGCTCGTGATTGATCCTGGTGAGCTCCCCGAGGCCCTTTGCCTTGTTCGCTTGAAGCTCGAGTTCGTTGATTCGGTATTGGATTGTGTTCTTATTTTCCATACTATCAGTATAATGGAATTTGGTCGAACGGTCAAGCTCCTTCTACGACATTCCCATGCATGTCTCGGACGACGTTCCGCTCCTCCAGAGCCTCTTCCAAGACAGTCATCTCACACTCAAAGACATCAATCAGATGACTCCATTGATCGTCTCGGTATTTGAAGCCGGCCATATCGAAGGCGTCTTTGATGTATGAAAGACTGCCTGTACGGAGGGTCTTTCGCCATTCAGAAGCGAAGAACTGATCGTTGTCAATCCAGAGCTCCAGCTCCTGGGGGCAGTTATTGGTAAGGTCGTTGTTGTACATATTAAGCTCCTTCGTCGATATCGATTACTACAGCCTGACAATCTTCGTCGATTGAGACGTCTCGGATCTGATATTGATATCCATTGACATCGACAATCGCAATCTCCATGTCCGCTAGTTGATTCTTCTGGTTCTGTTCTTCTAGGTATTGGATGAGTTCTTTGATCTTCATATTAGCGAGGCATGAGGGCGAAGGCCACAATGTTGATTACGACGACGGCTGAAGCAGCAGCCAGGAGCCAGAGGTTGATCGGATTGTTTACGTTGTTCTTATTTTTCATACTATCAGTATAAAGGAACTTCGGACGAACCTCAAGCCTAGATTCCGTACGAGCGAAGGACTAGGAAGGTATGGCCCTCATCCAGAACATCGTTCTCCGCCTCAACAGCCACGGCTACATGATTGACGGCGCAATAGTCATCCCGATCGGGATCATAAACGGTGATGGTATCGTCGAGGCGCTCGGCTGGAATCTCCATGAGCGATTTGATGAGTTGTTTGTATGTCATGGTATTAGCGGGAGTTACGAACCAAGTCCATTCCATGTCTCACTACATCATCAAAGCTTCCGTAGCTGTTGTAGAGATCGACAATTTGACAGTTAACGTCAGAGGAGCCAATTTCAGGCACCCCCCACTCCTTCAACTCTAGCTTGGCTGTGTTACGAACCATGCACTGCATTCCAGTCTCGAGAGCCTTAAACTCTCCCATTACTTCTTCGAACGTTTTTCTATTTTTCATACTCTTATTATGGCTTCTGATTGTGGAACACTCAAGCTTATTCCTTATTCCAGAGGTACGCGACCTCAGTTAGATCCTGAATGAAGCAGCTAAATTCACCATTCATGCATGCGTTTTCTACAGCAATAGCAGCCTCTTCCATCGTCGGATCCTCAGTATAGATAACATCGACTGCTTCCTTATATCCAGGCTTTTCCATAAAACCTTTCAGCTCTTTCAGAGCCTTATAAACATTACCTGTGAGGTCCTCGTACTTGGAGGCGATGGCGATTACTTCTTCGGTGGTTAGGGTGTTCTTATTTTTCATACTATTAGTATAAAGGAAATCAGATGGAACCTCCAGCCTCAAGGGTCGAAATGACTTCCAACCAACTCTCACGCCATGACTTGAACTCGTCGCCAGCCATGGCAAATTGATTGACCATTTCGCGGATGTTAGCGATGAGCCTCTGTGTCTTCTTGCTTACCTTGTTCTTATTTTTCATACATTCATTATGAATGCAGATGACGGAAAGGTCAAGCCGAAAAAAGTGGGACCGCTGGGACTCGAACCCAGAACCAATACCTTAAAAGGGTACTGCTCTACCATTGAGCTACAATCCCGAAAGTGTTGGTAGTGGGTGTGGGAATCGAACCCACGCTCGGCCCTAATCTGGGGCGCCACGGTTATAAATCGTGCGATGCTTCCAATTACATTAACCCACCAACTGGTACCTGTGGTCGGATTCGAACCGACACTGGAGCGATTTTAAGTCGCTTGTCTCTGCCGTTGGACTACACAGGCGTAAAATTTGAAAGAGTCCACCAGGCGCCGGCTTTCCACCTGATAGACTCTTTCGGGGTTCTTTTTGTTCACCGGGCTTTAAGGGCTCCTCCGAGCTTGCGCTCTTCGGAGTGATTCTTTAAGACTTCTTGGTCTTACCGTTGAAGCGGAGAATGGTCTCGGCGGCGAGCTCAGCGATAGGAGACTCAAACGACGTTCCGAGAATTCCCTGGATCTCAGTTACGGTCTTACCGCTACGGAGGAGCTTGGCGACATCGCGGGAGACGTAGTGCTTGGTAATATCCTCAACCGAGCAGGCACGCTGCTCTGCCTTCTTCGAGAGGTACGCGGCGTTGGTATAACGTCCGATTCCGGTGACCTGACAGACGAGCTTCGGCGTAACGACCTTAACGGTCTTAGGCTGCGCACTTTGGGTGGTCTTGCGCTTAACCTGGCTCTTAGGAGCCACTGTGTTGGTTTCGACTGTGGTAGTCATATTGTTCATAGATGATTATGGCTGCTAATATTCGGACCGGCAATAATTATTTTGAGGAATTCGGGGAAAGAAATACGTATGCTGAATTGATGATCAGACCAATGCAGATGATGTAGAAGTAGAAGAAAGGAACGGGATTATGATCAACCCAGCCTGATAGTCCGACGTGGATACAGATGGCGACATTGATGAGGTTGGCGATGATAGCTGTTGTTTCTAGCTTAGACATGGTAGTGTTGGGGTTAATGTTTGCAGGAATACTCATGCAAACGGTTTTGGTTACGGAGATCCTCCAGCCAGGAGGAGTGGGTAAAGTCATGAATGTGCATCCCAAGGAGGGTTGGCTTCTTCTGCATGGTCAGTCCCATGAGGTTGAGAATAGCTTCGAGTGGGTTTTCTAGGAACTTCATAGTATTAGTCGATAGCAAGCTTGTGATCGTCGAGGAGCTGATGGATGTAATCTCCTTCCTTCTCGATACAATAATGATTCCAGAGATAGAGGTAAGGATTAGTGAATCCAGAGCTAACAAATCCAATGTTCAGAATCTGACTCCGAACCTTAGGAGGAAGCGAGAGAATGCTGTCGATGAAAGCATCGTAGTAGTTTCCGTCGACTTGTTCTTCGTTGGTGTTCTTATTTTTCATACTCTAAGTATAATGGCTAATGGTGGAATGGTCAAGCCTATTCAGTGCGATAGGGGATTTCAGCACCCTTCAGGACCTCGAGAAGATCATGAAGGACCTCCTTGTTTGCATTGACAACCTTCTTGAGGCTATCAATCTCCTGGTGGAGGGCTTCGATCTCTGCTTTGATATCGTTATTTGTCATACAATGATTATTGCTTCTGGGTTTGGATCTGTCAAGAAGAAAAGCGATCTAGGTGTTCAATGAGGCATAAGTGCCCGAGTAGGTTCTCCCTAGCAATCTATTCCTAAATCGCGTTAAATGTTAGTAAGTATCTTCAGCTTCTGCAAGCTTTGATTTAAAGTAATCTGGAAAGAAGCCCTCTTCATAGAGGTAGTCGCCAAGCTTCTCCATGTCCCTTTCACCGAATGGTTTCTCATCAGCAGCTATAACCATCATCTCGTTCTGCGGGGTTACCCAAGTACACCACGGGCGTCCAAAGGCTTCAATGTACATCATTCTGTCTAGGTCGGCGTGTGTCATAAATTATCCTCCAATCATCTCCGCGTAGAGTTCAGGCTCAGGCTTGAGCTCCCAGTAACGGACCAGCTGGTTCTTAAAGAACTCATTGAAATCATCTTCACCCATCCAGGTGACAAGCTCGTGGAGGAAGTGCTCTTCAAACCAGATCGGACTGGTGGTCTCCTTAATGAATTGAAGCTTCTCGTGGCGGTTGGTGGTACGATACCACTCTTGTGTTTTATTTTCCATACGTTCAGTATAAAGGCTTTTGTCGGAACGGTCAATCAGGAAACCCACTCAGTATTACTTTCCCAGACACCAACGATGTCTTCGGCAAGGGTAGGATCACCGATCTCACAGCCGTACTCATCACGAATATAGTCTGAAACAAGCTTATCGTTCTGATCATACTCCAATGTGTAGATATAACGATCGCCGTCGTAGGTAACAGCCCATCGTTCGATCTTAACGAAGCTCTTCTCGAGCAATTCAACAGTATTGTTCTTCATGCGTATTGGAGGTTGTATTTTGCTTTGCGTGAGTAGGCTTTCTTATTCTTAAAAGCCTTCTGTTTGGGAGCGAAAGGCTGCCGCACCTTCATCTCTTTGATTTCGATTATCCATTTCTCATTTTTCATACATTCATTATGAATGCATCAGACGGAACACTCAAGCCGAAAATCGTCCAAACAGCCTTCAATCATCTGGACGGCCTCCTTCTCTGTAATTCCTTCCCACCAAACATCATCAATACAAATGATATCTGGTAGATCGTTTAAGCCGAGTCCGAACTCTTTATGACACTTGAGGTTTAGTGCTCGCCGGAACTCCGACCTTGATACTGTGGGTTGATTAAGCAGCGACATACTTCAAAGTCTTACACGTTGCGTTACAATTCTGGACGTAAGGGCAATCATCGCACTTCCGTCCGCTATTGAGAAAGATATCCGGCCGGAGACAGGCTCCAGATGCACTCACTGATAATTGGAGATCAGGGGCGTCCTTAAGGAAGACATTCCGAGCCGGTGAGAAGACCATCTTAGGCATCTCGTACTTCTCAACCTTTACGTCCTTCTTCTTCTTGCGAACGGAGACCTTCTTTTCCTTCTTAGGCTTTGAAGCACTCACACATGACCGGCACTTGAACTCGTCAAGAAGGCTCCAGAGAGTACCGAACTTATTGATACGATTCTCAAGGTTAGATCCGAACATCGTAACGTCGGTCTCGCATTGGTTACACTGGATCTTCTTATTGATAAGATGACCGGTTTTAAGGAAGTGTTCTTGCTGTTCTTTATTTTTCATACGTTCATTATGGCTGCTTCTTCTGGAACTGTCAAGCTATTTGAAATTGAATTTGCCCTCCGAATCTACGTGTGGTGGTATTGGATGCGCAAACAAACGCGTTTCTCCAAGGGCTCCCGTGTTTCTCTTATGAATGATCCGTTTGATTCAGAAGCATCTCGTCAGCTGCTACTGACTCACTAGCGTTTTTAAGGTCAGAATAGTTCTCCATTACAAAGAGATATTCATCCTTTGTGAGTCCGGAGGCTAGTCTAGCCTGGGAGCTAAACATATTGTATACTCCGGATCTACGAATGATTTCGTAGGACTTAAAGTGATTGATTTGACGTTTAGTAAAGCTCATGATTAGGCAGCGGTTAGGGGGTTCTTCTTGTTAAATGTCTCGGCTCGGTCTTGCATTCCGACCAGATCACCGACAATATTCTCAAGCTTAGTAATCTTCTGTCCGATGAAAGGATCATCAGAACGAAGCACTTTATGAAGAGACTTAACTACATCCTCAATCTCTTCTAACGTATAAAAAATGTGCATAGACTTATCGTCTTCACACATCTGGTTAATCTCCTGGGCGCGAACGCGGTTGTATAGGTTTGTATTCATGTTCTTATTTTTGATACTATCAGTATAAGGGAATTTGATTGGAAGTTCAAGCCTAGAGCCCGGAACCATCGAAGTCTTCGTCCATGTTATTTGTTTGTTAAAGGTGGTGCGCCCGGAGGGATTTGAACCCCCAACCAATCAGTTATGAGCCGACTGCTCTGACCATTGAGCTACAAGCGCATTGTTGTTAAAGCTCCTCGTATAGTGGAGGTAAAAGTTTACGGAGTTGGAGATCGAGTTCACGTGCAGTCTTCAGATCGATCACTTGAATATAGTTGCAGTTATATCCGTGAAACGTAATCTCTACTACGTCCTTTAGAGGCTCGTAGTTATGACGTCCTTTGCGAACGCTGACGTCTTCGTGAATCGATCCGCTGATTGGGTCTTTATTTTCCATACGTTCATTATGGCTGATTGGGAAGGAAAGGTCAAGCCTCAAGCGGGGTTGGGTCCTGCCAGTAAGCTTTGTTGAATACAACGAGCCAGAAGGCTGCATTCAATACCATTCCATTCATTACGATCTCACCAGTCTCGTCGTCGTTAATCTGGAATTCCATATCATCCTTCTTGACGATATAACCAGCGTCCTTACCTGCGTCTAGATAGCTCTTCAGAGAACCCTTCTTCATGACCTTCTGGAACCAATCTCCACGCTTGCGCATGAGCTCCAACGGGGTTTGCATTGTGATATTACCAGTTAAAGATTTCATCAGGATCGTTCTTAATTTCGCAGATCTCTTCCTGTTCCTCGTCAGTGAGGTTATCGAAGTTCTCTTCACACCAATTCATGAACGTCTTGAAGCGTTCGATTTCTTTCGTTATGTTGTATTTCTTATTTTCCATACCAGTATTATGATATCAATCCCTGGAAGCGGCAAGCTCCAATTCATGCTTAAGTTCCTGCTCGTACCTCTCGTACGCGTCGTTAATCTGTTCCTGGAGGGTTCTGATTCCCTTGGCATATCCCTTGACTTCGAAGTCAAG
>Ga0007828_1000113_pt1 | contig 23795 bp, 19 predicted proteins | sample CryBogCBE16Oct07_FD_71232 | JGI IMG/M metagenome (GOLD analysis project Ga0007828, IMG submission 71232) | Freshwater microbial communities from Crystal Bog, Wisconsin, USA - CBE16Oct07 | ecosystem: Environmental > Aquatic > Freshwater > Lake | place: Crystal Bog, Wisconsin, USA | collected...
CCGCAGGTCTAAACAACAATAATTTGATGAGAATCAACACGCTCCTCAGGCGGCACATAGCGCAACCCGAGGAACGCAAAGATATCACGCTCGCTCTTCATGCCCGGCGGCATAGGAGCCTTTGAGCCCTTAAGGGGTACCATAGCATGCTCATTGAGGGTATAGCCCTTATCATTTACATACTTACGAAAGGCGACATTAAACTTATCGGAGCCGGTGAAATACAGCAGGGCGTAGGCGTACTCGGCGGGCGGTGTGAGCAGCAAATCTAAGCGCCGTGCCTTTCCCTTAGCACTCTTGGACACATAGCCCATCCACTTCTTCTCACCGCTGACAAGTTCATCCAGGATATAGCCCTCTTCAACCAGTGTATCTACAAATTCATGGAAGAGACGCTTTGCCGCCGCTTCGCTCGTACCCGCCTTATAAGTGATGAGCATATCCACATCACCGCTATCAGCAGCGCCACGGCGGTATGAGCCGACGACCTCACCGTCCAAGTCATCGGGCATAAAACCGATTAGAATGTCTTCGTGGGCGCGCATTTCTGCACGCGGAATACGCAGCGTAGCGGTGTCATGGTATTTGAGACCCATCTTCTGGGTATCATTAAGGAGCGACGGATCCGCCGCCACCGCCGCCGAGAGTGCCGCCACGCTCTTGATCCCCGCCGCCACGAGTTCGCGCGCCTTAACCGGACCAATGCCGTGAACCGTCATAAGTTCGTCCACAGCGTCAATGGAGTACGCCGCTTTTATTCGCTCTGCCGACGCCAAGCCGCCGGTCGCCAGAATTTCTTTGATTTTCTCTTCGATCTTCTCGCCGATACCGGTTACACCGGCGAGATCGTTATAGGAATGAATGGGTTTATTTAGGCGCTGGATCTGGTCCATCACCTTTTTGTAAGCACGCGCTTTGAAGGAGGAAGTCTTTTCGCCCTTGGCGATCTCGCCCTTACGCATCGTCTCAAGCGCCGAAAGAATGGAAGCTGTATGATTCATTTTAAAAGGATGGAAGAATTTGGGCACAAATCAAAACCGCACCGGCAGCATTTCAATTTTTTCCGTCCACCACTATAACAGGTCGCCATGGACCATTTTAACCAGATACTGGACAAGGCGTTTCCAAACAGCAAAACGAGAGAGAATTATAAGAGTCGCCTCCGCGGTCTCACGCGATCACTCGATGTAGACGATCCTATGGAGATATTGAAAGCGCCCGACACCTATTACCCTAAGTTACAAGAACTGTATCCGTCGTTTACAACCCGTAAAAACATGCTAACACTCATTTTGGTGCTGTTCCGCGAAGATACACAACTCAAAACGGCGGCAGCCGATGCCGCCGAGAAATGGAAGAAGCGACACGATGATCTTGTTAGAATCCAGGAGGCGAAAGTACGCCGGTCAGAGCCCGAGGCAAAACAGATCGAAAAGTACACAAGTTATGAAGAGATTACGGATAAGTACAAAGAACTCAAAAATAAGACTCCGCACAATACGCTCAAATCAAGTCAGCAGTTTTTGCTTTTATCCGTTTTAGTTCATTTGAGACCAAAACGCGCCGATTTAGGAGCACTCAAAGTGTATAAGGAGAACGATCCTCGTAAGACGGATGAGAACTACATTGTTTTACGCACAGAAGGCACCTCTTATCTAGTTATGAACTTGTATAAGACGAGCAAGTATTATCAGACGGTAGAAGAAGATTTGACAGAGGAACTGACCAAGGACCTACGCACATCATTGGCACGCCATCCGCGTACCTATGTATTTTCAAAAGAAAACGGCGAACCAATGAGCAATAATACCTATTCGGTATTTGTAAAATCTACATTTCAAGAACTATTTGGAAGAGCAACCGGTGTCTCTTTGCTGCGCCATATTTATATTACCGAAAAGTTGGATTTTGATGATATGACGATACAAGAACAGGAGGATGAGGCAAAACTTATGCTTCATACATCTGGACTTCAGCGGCGCTACAAGTGGCCGAAGAAGGTCATTTGTCCAAAACTCTGCGCGCCTTACATGAAAATAGATGCAACGCCAAGGACACGAAAATTTAAGAGAAAACTTTCTCCTAAAAAGCCTACGAAGAAGGCGCATCCAGAGTAGCCATTAGTGTATGCACAGCCATAACGATACCTGGATTATGGCTATAATCATGAAGCATGGATAAAATAACCGATTGGAGAATGCGGTACTTGCGTTCCCAGGGATTCATACCTTGCTGCTGTACAGGCGTAGGAATCGGTAGTTCATCACCTGATATATCACTCACCTCTTCAAGATTATTATCCGCCGCCGACGGCACTTCCTCTACGATCTCATTTGTTACATCATCGCCGCCAGTAATACCCGCCTTTACCCTTGCATCCAAGATGTCGTCTCCGTGCTTCTTGAATGTATCCCATACAACATCGTGCGCCTTTGAGCAGTACTCAACACCAAGCGCTTCCAGTACTGCAGCTGCCTTTAGGAGTTTGATAACTGCCGCCTTGGGTTTCGCAAATGAGGCGCGGGTGCGAAGTTTGAGTGGGAACCCTTTAATCCATTCCACAGGCTCATGAAGTATAAAATCAATATAATCACGAAGCGTGCTCTCATTTTTGAATTTGAACCCCTCGTATACGACAGTGAAGTAGCGTTCGTTGGCACCGAGTAGAGCGGCAGCATTTTTTAAAAGCATTCTATTTATTCAATGAAACAAAAGTTTAAATCCACAATAGAGATGTTTCAACTTGCTATTGTGGGCTTGGGACCCGCGGGCATTTTTACATTAGCGTCTCTACCGGAGGATATGTTGCCCGAAACGCTTATATTAGAGCGATCGTGTATCGGCGGAGACATATCGTCGCAATATAGTAGCGTGATTGCGAATATTACAAAGGAATGGTTCATTAAAACATTTAAGACAATTCCAAAATGGGCAAACCAGTCGTTTCCAGAACTGGACGGATACCAACCCACGGAGGCACCCAAACTCGCGGATATTTGTAAGATACTCAGGAGGCTCATTATGCCAGATGTCCAGAAGGCACATCTTCATACAACGGCGCTCTCCAATCTTGTTCAAACCGATGACGGCTGGAATCTTATTACAACAAAAGAGACATATCAAGCTAAGAAAGTGATCTTGTGTATTGGTGCTACACCGAAAACAATGGATCTGCCGCTACCATCTATACCATTACCGATAGCCCTTTCACAGGAGCAACTTGCTCATTCTGTATCACCGACCGATACAATTGTCGTATTTGGTACCTCACATAGTGGAACACTTGTGTTAAAAAATCTTAAACAACTGGGATGTACAAATGTGTACGCAATATACAAAGGAAAAGATCCGTTTACAATTGCCACAAACGGAGCAATGGGAGAAGGGCTGAAATTAGCAGGAGCGCTTGTCGCCCAAGAGATTAATCAGAAGGAATGGGGTTCGCTTGCGCCGACGCTTATAAATTACGACGATTTTGCGACGATTTATAGAGTTCTGTCCAAAGCCAATGCCGTAATTTACGCAATTGGATTTGAGCCACGCATATTTACATATACAAATAAAACCGGTACATGCGGTCCTATTAAAAATGATACTCCAGGTATATACGGTTTTGGTATTGGACGCCCACGTATAGGAAAAACACCTACAGGTGAGATATTTGTAGATATTGGATTTGAAGGATTTATTAAGGCGATACAGGCGGAACTCCCTGATATACTTTCAGCGTAGATTCTAATACATTTACACGGGCATGCAGAGAATGAATTTCCGCCAAACAGAGGGTCACTAACTTAGGATAATCTACGTGTAGCACCCCCTTCTTATCACGCTCAACACACAGGGGCTCAATCGCCTGGACATCGTCGGCAAAGACGCCGATGTCACGCTGCCCCGAGGCAATCCATGTAAATTCTACCGCTTTAGGCAACCCTTTTGGTACATAGGGTGTAGCGTCTTTCTTGAGTTTAGGATCGGATGGTGTTAGAAACGCCTGGGCATATACATCGCCATCGGCGAACATGTTTCCCATAGTGAGTGATGATGGTAAACCAAAGCGACTGAGGTACAAATTGCCCTGTCGCACAATGACATCACCATCAACATCAAGAGGTGCCAAGGGTGATTGGACACCGATACCCAGGTACCCTGCAGCGGTAAATCGCGCAACCTCTTGGTTATTTACATAGAATAACTGATTGTTAGACGCGTTAACACCGTTAGAGTACAATAAAGGTACATTGTTGTAATAAATAATAGAATTACTGAGATTAAGATTATTTTTCACAGTAATATTGGAACCGTTATACGCCTGTAGGTAATTCGTCTTAACTAAATAACTGTTGACATCAATCATGTTTAACAATTGTGTAACATTGTAGTTTTTTGCACTTGAATTTCCCGTTGCTGATGTAATAACATTCTGAAGTTCTGGCACATTCACTAAATACCTATTGGGGTTTGTGAGAATGGTCCCCATTTCTATATGTGTAGACGAAAAAAACCTATCTAAAACGAATGTAAGCCATAGAAATAGGATGTCAGGGAGACTGTATAATGCGTATCCGTCCGATTCGGAGTCGGATACGGACACGGGAAGTACTGCCACAGATTTGACACAGAGTTCCGATGTTACAGAAGAGTATCTTATTAATGTCCCCGGTACCAAGCCTCCTGTAAGAAGTGGAGGCTATGAAATACCTGGAAAGGGAGACAGTGCACCGACAAACTCTGGTACAGAGTTAAAATTTACATCAATTGAAAATACTTCGTTGTTTATGTTGAATTCACGCGATCGTGATACAAATGTGTATCCGTTGCCTACATTTTTTACACTTCGTCTTCCCCGTGTGTATAAAAATGTGAAAGCGATTACACTGAGTCAAATAAATTTGCTCAATTCGTTTTTCAACTTTACAGCAGCACAACAAAACACATTCATGTATGTGTACGAAGAAGGGCGCGTATTGGCAGATGGTTCATCCAACATTGTAAAAGTTCAAATTCGCGATGGAACCTATAATACAACGGATCTCGTGACGGAATTAACAAATGCGATGAACGCTACGCCAATTTTCGCCAACATTGGATTTACATCCTTTTTTTCACAATTTCAGTTGAATGGTGATTTTACTGTATTGTTTAATACGCCTGGACCAATTGTGTATAATTCATTAACAAATACATATGAATACAATCTTTCTATCAACGATATTGTTGCGCGGTATTTTCAGGCAAGCCAGACAAGCGGTATTAAAAATTTTACTTATAATGAAGCCTTAGTCGCATATTACTATCCAATTATGAAAGAAATGATTATTACATCAAATGTGACGGTTCCATTTAGCACAGTAGGATTGACAATTCCTACTGGATTTTCTAGTTGGTACGACTACATTGTATATGGATTTCAGGGTGTGGATGACCCAAATATACTTGCCATAGCGAGTGATACTGCCAATCAGGAATTATTTGCAAATTATCATTATCAAAATACATTCAATACCTCTCTTGTGAATCAGTATACTTGTACCTATAATTCACAACAGGGTCGTCTCGTGATTTCTGCGCCAAATCTTAATCAAAGCATTGCATCCGATTTAAATACAGAATATTCAAATATCTTGAATTCGCTTATTCAAGCAAATACACCGTATACAAGCATAGACCAATTCAACGCAGTCTATACATCACTTCAATACTCAAATACTGTGCTTATCGCTTTTTATAACTGGCTCCAAGGACAATTTACCAGCAACTTTGGTATTAATTTTGGAACCTATTCTCTGGGATTCTACGGAAATTCTAATAATAATATCACACTTTACAACACATTAAATGAATTTGGATGGAATCTTACTTTGACTCCTACAGTGTCAGTGAATCAAATTAATTCAAATACACCAGCACAACAGACATCCAATTACTGGCCAAATATTATTTTTCCAAAGACAGCCAAAACACCTGCAGTATCAACCTTCATATCTACAATTAATTTGGGGCAACTAAAATTCCAAAATGCCGGTGAATCACAATATGGATACACGGATATTTCATTCTCCATTCTTCCTACAAGTTATATTCGTACAATATTTCGAACGCCGTGCAGACAGGATTTGAATTTTTTAACAATTCCGCGTTATATTAATGAACGGGGTCCAGGAACACAAGAGGTATATAATTTCAATATAAATACATCTACTCCATCTCTATTATTTGATGTAAGAACCTCGCCCAACATATATATACTTACAGATGTATCAGGTAATATACTTTTTAACATGTATACAATTGTCCAGAACATGTTTAATACTGCCGATTATATGCGTGCCCTTGACCAATGGGTGAATTATATGTATACACAAGTTTTATCGGGCTCTCGTGTGCAACCAACATCGCAAAACTACAACAAACATCCAGTAATAGGCGATATTGGGTTAACAAGTTATCGTCCATTTATATTTTTTCAAGTGAATGCTGATCAATACCCCCTTTCACCCGATGCATATTTTAATATTGCATTTTATGTAGAATCCGAGAACGGTGTGCCTTTTCCAGCCGATATCACAATTACATGGTACAAGGACCGCGCAGGATTTATGGCAGATGTGCTACAAGCCTTGCCATCTATTAATCCAAGTGTAGAAGATCCGCGCCATTATTTTCAGACACAGACCTATCCCGCAGGAACTCTATCTGCGCAAATGACTGTATCGGTAACAAATCTACAACAAACCTATTTTTATGTACATTACACGAATAGTACGAATCTGCCCGCTATTAATCTTCGCGCATTTTGTGTACTTGCCGATGTGTATGGTGCATACACCCAAGCAACACAGAATGATATGTTGGATATGCCTTTTGAGAATCTACCGCCAATTGATGACCAATATACACCAGCAAGTGCTATATACAACAACAGTCTTATTTCTATTTATTCAACAACGGTTACCACATTGGGTTATGATATTTCTGGCGTTTCTGACAATTTAACCGATTACATTATTGTTGCTCCAAATTACAATTATTACGATCCTGACAACATTGAGGACTATGTGAATGGATTTAGTTCAGGTTTGCGCTATCAGTTTAACTTATCTAATGTGGGTGCACCTCAACCATCGCCGGCGCTCGTGCCGCCGTGGTCTCTATATTTTGGATCAAATTCTGCCAACACAATCTTAGATTTGTATAATCCGATTAATCTTATTTATTTGAAGTCCTCGCAGACACAAGTGGTAGGTCCAAATTTCCAAAATGAGTCTATACTTGCCAGCTTCCTTGATTATACCCAAACTATTTCAAAGGAGATTTACTTGAATCCTGCACAAGATCCCTATATGCCGATTACATCAACAACAATTTTCCAGCCATGTATCAATTACGGCGCGTCAATTATTAGCGATTCATCGACATGTACTGCATTTGGTGATACAACCGGTATTTCTGGCATAAGTTTCTTTATACCTCCTGACAATGTATTCGCAATGAATGAAATGGTATTTAAGTTCGCCTATACTGCACCTACACAGACCGTTACTCTATCCAATATTAGTCGTCAAACAAGTCCTTATTATTATTACAGTTACAATAATGTAAATCAAGGTACAACAAATGGTTACCTTTATAACAATCGCGGTTCGCCGACAGCTGGCAATTTAGGAAATGTACTTATTGATATACCAAACGGATATGTTCAAGAATATACAAACGAAAAATATCCACTGTTTAATGCATATTTAACTCTACAAGATTATACTGCGTTACAAACTCTGTTCAATGCTACACAAACGGGATTAAATTACTCTTATCCTGGAGGATTACTTTCTGTATATATGAGCGATTATGCAACTCAAACACAGTATACATTCCCTTTGACTTCACTTGCGTTTGATGGATACAATAATACTTACCAACTATACCAAGTTCATTTCTTTAACATAAATACAACAAAACCGGCAAATCCTGTATTTCCAGATGATGTATATCCTGATATCACTGCCGCAGACATTAAGTTTTTTACTCCACTATGGGATGATTGGTATCTCTGGAATCGCATAAACACAAAGATAGGTATTTTCCCTACATCTCAAATTCAAGGAGTGAGCACAGCAACATTATCGCTTTCAACCGCAACATTCACATTGACTCTAAATAAGGTCACACAGGTATGTCAAAGTGCAAATTTGAATGGTACACTTCATAGTAGAGATCCAGATTGGGGAACTTTTTACCAATATACTGTGAATACCATGTCCACACAGATATGGGCTCCTCTAACAACGAATATAAGCACGCAGTTTAATGTAATTACCGTACCCGCAGATATTCAGCCAACCTATATAGCCGGCAATACCAGTTATCCTGGATACACACTGTCAGAAAGCCAGATCTATAATTACAGCTATTTACCTCGTTCTTACGGTATTGCGCCATCTGTTGGCAATGCAGTCAATTATCCTTACGATGGTATTTCCTCATATACAGGAGATATTAGAAATTCATATACCGCTGTGCCATTTTATTATAACACAAGTACAAGCACATGGACTGTTGGTTCTTTCTACGCTCTAAGTTTTACACGAATACCGGCATTGCCGAGCAGCGGATTAGTCGGTGCGGCGCCCTATTATGGACCGCCTGGAATTTTTGCCTGGAATTCTAATAACAATGTGTTTTCGCTCTATAATGGCGATCAGCCCACATTCCAGCCGTATTATTGGATGGGCAAAGTTTCATTTGATGTGCTAGAAAATATTGCGTACAATCCTGCAACCGATTTGTCTATGTTTGGTGGATACGCAGGTCTTAGCGGCGAGTATCAGGATACAATGATGTTTTTTTACGCAAATAGCACATTGGGTCAAGACTTCAACGATATTAATTCCAAAGTGCCATATCATTGGCAGTGGGGCAATGAGAGCAATGCAAACTATGTTGCGTATGATGACCAAAGTGGTTACAATTATTTATCTTACATATACCAACAGTTCGTAACACCTGCTGTGCCAGAATATGCTATACATGTACGCGCCTACGATCCTATACCCAAGTTTAACACCGGTCTACGCATTATTGGAAAGAACTATACCGATTTTGGCAATCCTACACTTGGTGATATTGCGATTGAGATTAGCAGTCTTCAGGGTTACACACCCATAACTGACGCGATGGGTTCCGCTTTCCTAATGAGCACCATTGCTTATAATACATTGATTAGCACAAATAATGGTATACGGCTAGGTAACGGAAATAAGTTTAGTCATTATTACGCCGATTCGCTCATTAACTTTAATAATCAAATTATAACAAGTTCAATTACCTTTGGTGCAAGTTCTGGATTTAATGGACAAGTCTTTTCATTTGCCGGTTATGGAGATGCCCTGTCCCAATATACATCGTACTATAGTACAGTTCAAACAGAATATGTATTATTTACACAAATTCTTTCAACTGCGACCGGTCTACTAAACGAGTATATTATCCTTCGTTACGGAAATGTATTACCGCAATCGGTTCTACAACGAACACAATATACTGCCCCAATTCCATTTCAGTTATTATTCAATTACAATTTGCAACTGCCTTACGCAACTCAGTATGATCAATGGGGATTGGGATGGTATCTAGGATTTGCAAAACAACCCGCACCAATTTACGGACCTCGTACTCGTGTCACCTCTGATACCTTTATTCGTATTGTGCAAGACTATGTATACTTACGACTCAATCCGGCGTATAATGCGAATACACTGGCGGTATCGGCAAAGGAAGATCTCAGCCAAACGCGCGAGTCTCAAGGCATGGACACACAGTACTTTACAAAGATTATTCTTAACGATTTTGCGGGATTCAGCCGCGCAGGTGTACAGTTGGATAAGATCTTTTCACCGGTGCTCGGTAAGTACGAAGTGATTGAGTGTCAGTTGACCGATAAGAATGGTAATATTCTCAGTAACGCGGACTGTGATTACGATATGGTGATACAGATTACGGAAGTGACAAATGCGCCAACAATGGATTCCAGTTTATTAGGACCGAAGAGCAATTTGTTGGTGTATGAAAATAAATAATTCGTACACCTTAGCAAATGAATGCCACCTTGGCTGAATATTATGAGGGCGGTCCCAAGGATTGGAACGAGGTGTTTAAGGCGACCTGTATAAAATCGCACTGGGATCCTACAATGGTTGTAGAGCATGTACTTCCTACATTTCAACATGATATGGCACTAGATCCTCGTCCTTCTACACGCAATTGCTATGTTTACTACAATACATCGCCAGGCGATGCTGATGTAAAAAATTATCCTGAGATGGATAGACTCAGCGCACCGGCATATCTTAAGGGTGGTCTTCACCGACCGGCGACCTATGAAAAGCCGCAGCCGCCACAGATCGCTGATATACCCGTATTTCCGCCCGGTGGTGCCGCCAGTCTAGGATTTCCTTACAATGAGTTCAAGCCAAATACAGAGACGGATATTCTTCGTATTGATGAACCGCTCACAAAGTGTGCTGAGAAGCGTTATATACCTGCTGGAGGTATCCCGGCTCCTTCTGTACAAAGCCACAATGTGCCTGGTGTATACCAGGGCAATAGTTCAACTCTCTCACCGTTGTTGACAACCGTGTCAAAGCAGGCGGGTTGCCGTAATGAGGATGACCAGTCTGCCTGGAATCGTTCTGCTCGTCTCTTCTTCAATCCCACCAAGTACGATCGCACAATTACTGTGCCACCGAATCTATACCAGCCAACATCGCATAATGCCCTTGTGTGCCCACCATGGGGTGGCAAGAGCAGGTAAAACCGCATCTTTCACTAGGATGTCTAACATCTACCGCATCTATCCTCAATTATGGAGTGAGGGAGCATGCTGGCAAGCGCAGACTGTTTATGCTATTGATAGACAGCCTCCGCCAAATACCTTTCCAACCCAATGTAGTCGTAGACAATCGGAAGATCCCTCATATTGGTACGATAGCATGACATTTCAGCGAATTCTGCCGCCCCCGCAAGATTCAGGATTTTCCCAGACTTGCTGTTATCAATCATCATCGTGGAATGCGGTGACATGGAGAACACTGCCTCTATGGCTTTCCTATATTCAGTCCGTTGGCTATACGGTTACTACGAATTTGACGGATCTCACGCCATTTACAAGCATTTATATAAGTGGTCCTTAGCAGAATGAGCTTTCCCTTATCCATTTGGGGGATAGAGAGAAATATTAGTTTTGGTCCAGAATGTACTGGTAATATTTTAGGCAATCCTACAATTGCCATGGATGGGAATCAAAATATAATATTTGCAGTCGCGGCGATAGGAACAAATGGGACCGCATCGCCCACTTTACCGCCAGGCTATAGTCTAGCCTATAATATTGCTGTTGGTTGTGTAGACGCAAATGGAAATCTTCTATGGTATAAATTTTTTCCTCAACTCGTAGTCATTACAAATCAGACAAGTCCTACCATTGTTATAGGTAAAAACAATGATATCTATCTTGCATTTGTAACACCAGGATCTATACCAGGATACTCGAATCAATCGGGTATACCTATCTTTTGCCCTTGTGCAAATTCAGGACCCTATGATATTGTTCTTGCTCGTATAAATTACACAAATACTGATGCAACCCTTGCTTGGTGGAAACAGGATGCTGAATTTAACTCATGTTCAAGTGAAACTGTGCCAAAACTTGCCATTGATACGACGACAGGTTTACTATATGTTACACTTCAAACGAGTGGAAATGTTCTATGCTATACTCCTGTAGGGGCTCCAAATGTATTTTTAGCCTGTTTTACCTTGGCTGGACTTCTCCTATGGACAGAAGAACGCTCTACGATCAATGGGGCAGGTACAAACACAAATCCGGTTATCGTAGCCGATTTATCAGGTGGCGTATATCTCGCCTATGAAACAAATTCGACGGTGCAAGGCGGACGAACTATCACTTCACAGCAAATTGAGGTCGTAAAATTTCAAACAACATTACTTTCTCCGCCGACTGCCAATACATACTATCGCCCATGGATTCTCAGTTCAACAAACAATATTTTTGCCACAGGCGGAACCTGTTCTTCACCAACTATAACAACAGACAATAAGTATATTTATTTGGCGTTTCTAACAACGGGTAGTGTAGCTGGAAATACGCATACCCCGTCTCTTCACGACCTTGTTGTATGTACAATTACATTTGCCGGCAGTGTTGTATGGGTACGCCAAGGAACACAGTTCAATACATCGCCGTATGTGTACTATGATGCCGCAGCACCGTATATAACAACAAATCAACCGAATAATGCTCCATCATCAATCCAGCCATCTATTGTATATGTGTCCTTACAAACATATTCTGCCACTCCTACAACAGGAAACCAAAATACATTTATTTATGGATTAACATCCACAGGAGGGCAAAATACCTTTAGTATCCAAGGCTTTAACAATTTTCCTGTTGCGTACACCGGCGCACAAAGCGCATCATTTCCTACAGCCGGCGCCGGTGCATACTCTCAACTTGTATTCACCGTTACATCCGGCATCTTTTATTTATTGTTAGCAACCCAGGTACCCTTGAGTGGACAAGTCATTACAAGTAGTCTATATGATTTAGCATTAATCAAATTTATATTATACAATTATTATCCAACAATTAGCCCTTTCCAATTTATGTCAGCCGTAAAAACTATATGCAATTGTGGCGCCAATTGCTCATGCTCTACCAATGTAAATATCACACCTGATCCACCGTTTGATTTATCGGCAGTGCCTGGATTTGGATCCGCAACTATATCATTCTTTCCTGGAGCACCTGGAAATACAGTCATTGTTAACTACTCGTATTCAACAAACGGAACCACATTTACACCATTAAGTCCATCGGTATCATCGAGTCCTGTAACAATTACAGGATTGGCACATGGTACCCGTTATACCATTTATTTGAAGGCAATAGGACTCAGCGGGTTAACCAGTATTCCGTCAATCCCAGTGACAGTGACGCCGACTTAATCATCCGCTACCTTCGGCGCTAGGTAGGCAATAAAGTGGCTGCCGCTACCAAAGCGGAATGTTGCACGCAGGGGATGCGCAGGATCAAACTCAAGTTGAGTTACCGAAGACAAAGGCGCGCCGCCCTTAAGAATCATAGCAATATACTTACTGCCGTAGCGCGCCTCTACTGTATCGGCATTGAGCTCCATCTCACGGTCTTCAGTGTTCTCAAGTGTCTGCTTTACTGCACCGCTATCGCCTACTGCCGACATATGCAGCCCCTCCTCATTGAGCAGCAGCGTAATACTGTCACCAAAATGGGACACCTCCTTAACAACACAGTGAATATCGGCAGTCTTAAGAGTCACATTTGCCGCATACGACATAGGTGGCAACTCAGGAGAATCACCATCAATATCTAGTATGGGCACATCGTAGACTGCCTTTTTAGACATCTTTGTATTATAACACTCTACAATAAACTTATCTGCTTTATAAAGAAGCGTAACACTATCACCGGCACCGACAGGCATAAGAACACGCGCCAACACCGACATATTGACGCCGATAACCAGCGAATGTGCTACAGTTGCCTTAGTACAATCTGCCGCTGCTAGGAGATAATCTACAAAACCGACATGCGAAGCATCCATTCCGCTGATGCGAATACCATCGGTGCCGACACGGAGGGAAGCAATCGGTAGAAACTCTTTTAGAGCCTCTACCGATGAACGAAAGAGTACAACATCCTTAGGTACGAATTCCATCTCAGTGATTTGTTCCATATCCAACCACAGCCCATCAATTTTTTAAATGTATGTTTTACTGTTTTACTATATAAAAATTGACACTATATTACAGTATAAACGATATAACAAATGCCGCCCAAAAACAAATCCCCGTTGAGATATCCAGGCGGTAAAACACGCGCAATTGCCATTCTTGACCAATATCTTAAACAGCACTATCCAACACGAAAGACGCTCTTGTCGCCATTCTTTGGTGGCGGTAGTTTTGAACTTCATCTCGCCGCAAAGGGTTATCAAATCAAAGCCAACGATCTTTTCAAGCCCCTTTATACCTTTTGGCAGACGGTAAAGGACTCAGCGGAGGACATCAAGGACGCAGTGGAAAGCGTCATGCCGGTCACAAAGGAATACTTTCAAGAACTCCGTCAAACGATTCAAACTATGACCGACCCCTTAGAAATTGCCGCTGCGTATTATATCATTAACCGCTGTTCGTTTAGTGGCGCCACATTCTGCGGCGGATTCTCTAGGGAGGCATCTACAGGACGCCTCAATGAATCATCCCTCAGGACGCTCCAACAAACAAATTTAGAAAATGTCGTCTTCTCTAATCTGGACTGTAAGGAATTTCTTACCAATAATCCTGAAACCGCAGATACTGTTGTTTACGCCGACCCACCATACTATATTACCTCCTATATCTATGGCAAGGATGGCGATATGCATGAGGGGTTTGACCACACAGCCTTTGCCGCACAGATTAAACAGCGCCGAGACTGGATAATCAGTTATAACGATTGCCCTTATATTCGCGACCTGTATAAGGATTGCCGAATTGAAAAAGTCACCTGGTCATACGGTATGGACAATGGTAAGAAAGGGTCATCCGAGATTCTTATTCTACCTCCCATTCCAGCCGCCTAAAGGAAAAACGCTCTTATTAAGATAGGATGCCCTCGTATAAATTAGTAGAGATCCGCGTCCCTGTCGACTATGAACTACCGGACCTCTACAATCATAAAGACCTAGAAGTAAATGAAGAGGCGCTCACTCTTGGCGCATTTTTACATGAACAGATGACCTACCGACGCGCCAACGCAGATATTCAACGCTTAGAGGAGCAGAAGGCAAAAGATATTGCACGCCTCAAGGCGGATGCTGCCGCAAAACAGACAGATTTGGAACAACAAATTGCCGCAGTCCTGAACGCACAGGAAATTAAGCAACAACAACTGTTAGAAGCCCAGAAAGCAAAAGATGTCGCAATGCATGCGGGAGAAAAGGAGACGATTGTAAAGCAGCACGCTGTAAAAATCCAAGCACTTCAGGCAGATACAGTAGTTTTAGTGGACCAAAAGCGTGCGCTAGAGGCACGATGCCAGCAACTCATAGAGGATCGTGATAAGGATATTGAGATTGCGATTGAGCGTAATACTGCCAGTTTTCAACGGACGCTCGATGAAAAAGATCGATCAATTCAGCGGCTTGAACATTTAACTACATCCTTAAAGGAATCGTATAATTCGCTAACAGAAAAATTTCATCAATTTTCGGAGGAGCATCTCAAAAAGACACTCAATTCACGCAATAAGGGTGCCGAGTTTGAAAATATTCTTGCTACCAAACTCAAACATCACTACGGTGCAAATCCCAGTTTTTCATTAGTGGAGAAATCCAAGTCAAGTTCAGGGCATGAAGCGGATATATTGATGAATTGGAATAATAAATCCATTTTATGGGAGGCAAAATATTATAGCGCTGTTGTCAAAAAAACGGAGGTTGATAAATTTCAACAAGATATGAAAAGCAATTCTCATGTTAAAATTGGAATTATGATGAGTCGTTACACAACTATCACAGGAAAGGCTAATCACAGTGATGTTCATACAGAATTTGATGGTGATCAACTACATATTTATGTTAGTAACTCAGATAACCTTGGAGATAGTTTGTACGAATTACTGCCTCATCTATGGCAGTTACATTGGGAATCCATATCAAATACTGTACGGCATGAAGATGAGGAGCGCGATAAGGCTTTACGAATGATCGAGGAGTTAATTTCAACAATCGCCAAGCGTAAGACAGAATGGGTTGGCACGAAGTCAAGTTTTATGAAGGGAATTAATTGGATGTCAGATGCTATTGAGACAGATGAAGTCAAATTGAAGAAACTTTTACGATTGCTCAAATCAGGTGAAAAAGAAAAATCAACCGATTCCGTGTGGGAAAATATTTTTTTGAATACCGATGACGATACACAGATGGATGATACTATTGTATTATTGAAAAAAATTATTTGTCCGGCAAATGATAGTTCAATTATATTGAATGACCTCGTTGGAGCATTTCGAGAAATTTCGGCGGAGCCAAAACCAAGCATGGAAACCGCTAAAACACGAATTCGTGCCGTTTTGGTACCTGCAATAATTGACGCGCAAAAAGGAAAATCAATTCTAATCAATGGATTAAAATTGAATAGGGGTTAAAGAAAAAATAAGTAAATAAAGTAGGTATATTAATATGCTTAGTTTATCTAAATTGTTGTTTGTTTTTATAAGTATTTTAGGAGTTGCTGGTCAGGCAGGGACCAGCGCTGTATCACCCTCTTCTACTGTTGTAGGATCATCTATTCCGCTCCCTTCGCCGAGCTCTGTAGGTGGAGTTACTGTGACTGCCACTGCCACACGATCTCGTGTAGCCGCGACGCTTACTTCTACCGCGACAAGATCTCGTCCAGGTGCAACTGCATCCGCCACGGATACTGCTACACGCTCTCGTCCAGGTGCGACTCCGTCTGCCACGGATACCGCCACACGCTCTCGTGCTGTTGGAACACCTACTGCTACTGTAACTCGCTCTCGCCCAGTTGGGACTCCGTCTGCCACGGATACCGCCACACGCTCTCGTGCTGTTGGAACGCCTACTGCCACTGTAACTCGTTCTCGCCCAGTTGGGACTCCGTCTGCCACAGATACCGCAACACGCTCTCGTGCTGTTGGAACGCCTACTGCCACTGTAACTCGTTCTCGCCCAGTTGGGACTCCGTCTGCCACAGATACCGCAACACGCTCTCGTCCTGGTGCAACCCCATCCGCCACGGACACTGCCACACGATCTCGTGCTGTTGGAACGCCTACTGCTACTGTAACTCGCTCTCGCCCAGGTGCGACCCCATCTGCCACGGACACTGCCACACGCTCTCGTGCTGTTGGAACACCCACTGCTACTGTAACACGATCTCGTGCTGTTGGAACACCCACTGCTACTGTAACACGATCTCGTGCTGTTGGAACACCCACTGCTACTGTAACACGCTCTCGTCCTGGAGCAACTCCAACTGCTACAGATACCGCAACACGCTCTCGTCCTGGAGCAACTCCAACTGCTACCGCCACACGCTCTCGCCCTGGTGCGACCCCATCCGCCACCAATACTTTAACCGCTACAAATACACGAACTATTACTGTATCTATTACTCCTTCACGAGTCGCAGGATCTTTGTCAAATACTCAAACAAATACACGATCCGAATCCCAAAGTTTAACAGCTACACGAACAGAAAGCCGTACAGCAACAGATACTCCTAGCCCAAGCAATGCCGCAACGGGATCTGCTACACCTGGCGGAACACCTTCACTGACTCCCTCGATATCTATGTCAACTGCCTTTACTCTAAACATTCCTAGTAATCAGCAGGCAAATGCCGATACACTTATTCGTGGATATGTGACGAGTTATGCGGCACAGGCGGGATATAGCAATGCGATCATTAATAGTATTACATGGGCGAATGGTGCCTATACAGTAACTGGTAATGTTGTTGGTGCACAGCAGTTTCAAAACGGATTTCCCCTCTCATCTGCCTATACGAGTTTACTCGCATCTCTTGTTCCCTCCTCTTCACCGTCACCCAGTGCCGCTCCCTCTATTGCGTTGCCAGTAGGAATTGCAGTAGGAGCAACAGCATTAGCAGTCGTTGGTGCAGCAACCGCGATTTATTTAACACGCCAAAAGCGCCGTCGTATTTCATTTGATCCTAACGCTCCAAGTGTTATAAATGCGTTAAAGAATGCTATGCCGGCAACCAGAATGTCTCTACCAAAGTCATTACCACCATCAACGAATGAAGAATATTACGATCCCGAACAGGCAACACATTCAAAAAACTTCCATGAAAATATTCATCTATCAAAGCAGCCAAGTCAGCCTGATCTTGATAAAATACGCACAAAATTTGTACCTATTAACAACAAATTATCCTATGATAAGGCGAAGATGGCATCTATAACAGCAACAGTTCCTCAAGGCTTCCAACCGGCTCCATCAGCACGACAACTCATACATCCATTTATGTCCCGCCGAAACACACTCCCACCGGCAACAACCGAATTTGACTTGAATCATCTACCACCACCGCCACCACCAGAAGAGCCAAGAGTCGCATTTAATGCTTTGCCGCCTCGGCAAAATTATCCTCCGCCACCTTTAGAGTGAGCGAATGGAGGGTATGAATATAGAAGGAAAACGCCAGCGCGCTCCCAAACAAAAAGTGTATACCGTTGATACTCGTAAGGCTAGAGCCGCAGCGGAATTGTCAGTTTTAACCCCCGCAAATGGGTTTGAGGAGATTATAAGCAGTAAACCCCTGCGTAAGGCACCGGTTCATCGTTATTTTCGTTATTTACCAGATCCTATAGTTGGTGTTCCAGGTGGAAAAGCTAAATTAGAGGAAGCATTTCAGGCGGCGGTGGCGGCGGAATTTGCGGCAGCATTCAAGGCATCTGCGCCGCCAGTACCAGTACCAGCACACGCAGTGCCCGCAGCAGAAGTTCTCCCACCAGCACCGGCTAATTCTCAAGGTAGCTATGGTGCAATGCACGAGGATGACGGTATAAATGCTTTAGCAAATCATTTCGCCGAGCAAGGCGTTGCCTCACAAGGAGAGTTTGATGAACTTGCCGCATTGATGGAACAGAAGGCACAGATAGGAGGGAGGCACCGAGGACTAACTCGTCGTCGTAATAAACGCAATCATAAGAGCCGACGCCGTCACCGTCGCAATAGCCGCCGGTGAAAAATTGAAAATCAATAACCGAATTCAACCATAGAATACAATGGTTGAATTCGTGAATGCGTCCCAGGCTCAACCTAATTTAAATTTTGCGCTCCGTCAGCTAAGAATTGCTATAGAAGAGAATCCAGAATGTACACGCCATATGCGCCAGGGTGTTTTACAATTACTAAGAAGCATCTATTATCTTATAGTGAGTAATAATATGGACCATTTTATTCAACCTCCTCAACGAGAGTTTGAGCGTAAAATAAATCGTCTAAATCGTTGGATTCTTCAGTGGGGACGACGAGATATAATTGATAATGCCATAGAGAATGTTATTGTAATATTTAATGATACAATAGAATGGTCGCAACAAGAACATATAAGATATCATGTTCAAAAAGTATATGAATATGTAAATGCAGTAAATATAATTTATAATTCTCGAAATAATTTAACTGTTCCACATATGATTCGCCAAGCAAATCGGCAAAATTGATACTTATCGTACTGCAAGAATCAATCGTATTCTCTTTCATATACTCCACACCGCAATGAATTCTTACTACCGTTCTACTGTATTTGATAACCTTCCCTCCGAAATCAACCGTCTCTTTATTTGTAGTGAGTATGGTTGGCGTGACTATCACTATATACTCCACTCATGCTATGCGCAACCTGATGCCAGTTACTGGCGCCAGGTTGCGTATGAAATCACCCGTAATATTACAGGATTTGTAATGCTCACACTATGTGTACTTGCCATGGTGGTAAGTCTAACTCTTGCTGCAAATGGTATCATCTGGATTATCACACAGGCAGTTAAGGGCGCGTATAATGCTGTAACAACTCCAATCCCAGCGGTGCACCCAGGCGTGCGCTCAGGCATCAAACATAAGAGTCCGCAACGATCTTAAATAGCCATTTTGCCCATTCCCGCACTCAATCCACCTAAATTATTGTTAGACGCCACAGATGCCGGTGAATCGCCAGTCTTATTCTTTTTCTGTAATGGCAACAGGGTCGGCGGCAATTTTGCTGCCGTATCCAAACTATACTTAGATGCCACTAAGTCTTTCAGTTTGACGGGTTGTGCCGCTGCCATAACCGATAAGCACATGTTTCCTTTTTTGTTACTACGGGTATGAACCTTGAGACGAATACGAATACGCTGCGGACATGTAAAGTAGGGCACGCCAAAGTCGCAGGTATCCTCGCCGGTATGATAGAGTCCCTTGCCGTCCACCTGAATATACTGGCAACCTTTTGCTTTATAAAGTTGGGAAATCGTATTATCACCGCAAGAAATATAATGATCCTTGAACTCGGGTGTCTCTTTCTTGATTGCAGTCCATTCGATATGAGTCACAGGATGTTCTAGAAATGTAGGTGTCTTACCATGAAATAAGTTTGCGGCACCAATAATTGTTTCAAAGATCATTTTGGAGGCAACAGGAATCTTACCACCCGCCACCCCAACCCATACACCCTCTTTGTTCTTATCCAGTTTCATCTGCATCCAATCGGGAGTAGGACGCTTTGCCTCTACTCCAATATCTCCCTCGGCGCGCCAGTTAAGTTTAATATCAATATCAGCACCGCAACCGCCCAATGTATTCAACTCCTGTGTATTGAACGGTATCTCTATATACGGCGACTGAACAGTCTTACAGGTCTTTGCAATCTTGATTTCGTAGTTCTTGCCCGATACAGAGCAACCAGCGCCAGCATCACCAATAGGACAGCTATCGTTCATCTTCGGTGATTTACGGGTCTTCGTGATCTTTGACATGTTCCAATCTACAAGTAGATTAGGAACTTTTGCCATTTAAAAAAAGACTGGAGCAGAAACAGGGATCATTTTTTATTGTTAGAAACACAGACTACCAACAATAGGATTGAGACTCAATTCATGCCAATGCGCTTTGAGAAGCCGTGTACTCGCATATTTATTTAGAGTTTTGATAGGATACATCTTCTCTCCGTTACGCTTATGAACTGTAAATAAGGGTTCTGTAAATACAAGCTCTTGATTCCAGAACGGTGCACATTGCGTATTATAGAACCATGAGAGGGAGTCACCAATCTTATAATCATCAGGAATACGAGTATAACTATTCGGTTGAAGTGTACTTGTTATATAATACTTATGATCCAAGTAGTTATAGACTACATGAATCGTAACGGTCTCATCAGGAGAGTACTTGGGAGAAAGAAAGAACTGCGCAACTACGCGGTACTGCGCCATTGAAGAAACCACGCCTACAAAATTCATTTCTCGTAATAAATAATCAATTTTTATCAATAAGAGTTCGTCCATACACTAAGAAGTGCGTTTAGAACATGCTCTTCATTCTTATTATTTGGTAGTGTTCTTGGCAATGAATTGAGTACCTTTGACCAATCAATTTCCGTTGTATTTACTACAGGTACAGATTCAGGCATACGCATATTACGAGACTGTTCGGGCATCATAGATGGAGGCATACGAGTAGATACAGGAGGAGGAAGTCTTTGCGGCTCTTGTTGTAAAGGTGGGCTGGGTCTTGTATTTGTATTTCCTTGACGGATTTCCCATAAACGCGCTGTTTCTGCCATAATCTGGTCAGTCGACCAATAGGGATATTCTTTTACTAGCCAAGGGCGAACCTCATCGGAGAACTTAGTCTTTGCATTGGTCTGTGAAGCAGATGGTGTATTTGGTCGAATGAATCCCTGTTGGACTCCCCATAGACGAGCCGTTTCTGCAATAATTTGATCGCTTGACCATCTTGGATATTGTTTAATGAGCGCAGGACGAATTTCATCTGAGAATGTTTTATACGTCTTTGCGCTTGACTGAATTGGTTCTGGAGTATTCATCATTCTTTGATCCATTTGGTAGTCTGTAGAATTATACATTGGATATTGTAAGGCGGGAGGAGGAGGATTTGATACGACAGGGGGCGCAGGGGCGGCGGGTATAGGATTTGTATACGATGGAGACTGTGTGTGAAGAGACCATAGGCGACCAATCTCACTAATAATTTGATACGGTGTATATTCAGGATTTGATTTGAGTAAGCGGGCGCGTATATCCTTCGCAAAATCTCCGTATTCACGATACTTGGAGATAGGCGTAGTATCAACCGGCTTTATAACTTGCGGAACAGGTGGCGAATCAACCATTTCATTTACAAAGTTATTTACATATTGAGGTGCCTGTTGAGGACGAGAAACTGTCTTTGGTGCTACAACCTGTGGTGCCGGCTTCTCCTCTACAACTGTAGTCTCAGGCGTATCATCAATCACCGCCGACTTATCCGTAATATCCTTTGCGCGTATACAGACCGAGTTTTGCTGATGCCATAAGACACGCAGTGCATCCGAAATGATCTGAGAATTGAGATGATTTGTCATCTGCTTCTGGGTACGCACACCCATTTCAAAATCAAGTGCTGGCGGGAAAACAACCTCCATACGCTGACGATTCGCCTTATCATCCATCACTTCACCAAGTGTGAGGCATGGTGCCATAAGACGCAAATCGCGGTACATATAAATTCCGCGGCGGTGTTGTTCCATCTCGGAGAAAAATCCCTTGAGTCCTTCCTCGCGAAAGGCGTTGACTGTAAACGAGATAAAACGGATCTTAATTTCAATCGAGTCGTCATCGTTGGGAATTTCGTCCACTTCCTCATGACGATACTCAAGTTTATCCTTACCGGAATTTGTATTAAAACGGTCAATCCAGATACGATAGTAGCGTGGCTTGTCAATACCATCCGCCCACACAATTTTATTTGCCTTATTTACACCGAGAACACGAGGTCCATTGAGGACTTCAAAGATACGAATACCTGCGTCGCCTCTAAATACGCGGAGCGTTGTTTCTGCAGAATACTTGAGAGCATCAGGACGTGAACGGTAGAATACATCCACAGGATTAATTGTGACTGATGTCTTGCTAGGTACGGCACCTGAATGAATGTAAGTAATATTCTTGCTCGTATCCACATAGGCAAGATTGAGTGCGCGCTGAAGTTCCTTCATTATGTCAGCAACATTACGGACATAGGTATCCTTGAGATTGCGAACACTGATAAGCGTGCCAGAGGGCATGCTAGAAAAGCGGCGCCAGATATCCTTAGGAAGCGTCCACGAAAGTTCTACCGCCTTGTTGGTATAGTGTGTAGGGCGGAAAGTGCTATCCAACTTCATCTTATCGGTATCAAGAACAATAGCGATCGCGCCACTGGAAGCGGTCTTCGTGAAGATGTTAATAAGGCGACCTGCTGCCATTGTAGCATTCTTCATACCCATACCAAACTTACCGATAGTGCCGTCCGCTGCCGGTTTATGAATTGCCATACGGCAAGCATCAAAGAGTACCTTAGGAGTCATGCCGCAGCCGTCATCAATAACAATAATTTGTGTAAGTGCTTTGGTATCGGAAGTAGGAACCAAAAAGATATCCGTACGAGTTGCCCCAGCATCGTCGCAATTATCCTTGAGTTCCTCGATGATTTCAGGTAGATTCATACCGCCAAAATCCATATTTGTAAGTATTCCGCAGGCGTCAGGACCAAAATCTACTTTATCGAAGTCGGGGACTTTATAGTCGTCGTCCTGTTCCTCATCATCTATGTCCTTTGCCGTGGTTACCTTGTTTTCATCAATTTCAAGTCCATTTGACTTAGTCATTGTATTGATGATAGATAAGACTAAAAAACAAGTATTTTTACGAACGCAAAAATATTTATTTTTTTTTGTGTTTTTTGTGTTTTTTGTGTTTTTGTTTTAGTGTTCAGCCATAACATATTGAACCGCCCATGTGCGCACAGCATCCGGTACAGTATTACCGAGTTGGATGATGGACTTGGCGGCAGTGAGACGATGTTCCGCCCGATGGAGAGCGACGAGGACTTCGTCCTGTGAAGCGGTATTTTGGGCAGGAGCCGCAAAATCAATCAAATCCACTGGAACTGTGGCAAGAGCAG
>Ga0007828_1000124_pt1 | contig 22702 bp, 21 predicted proteins | sample CryBogCBE16Oct07_FD_71232 | JGI IMG/M metagenome (GOLD analysis project Ga0007828, IMG submission 71232) | Freshwater microbial communities from Crystal Bog, Wisconsin, USA - CBE16Oct07 | ecosystem: Environmental > Aquatic > Freshwater > Lake | place: Crystal Bog, Wisconsin, USA | collected...
CCTATATGCGATTAAGGCACATTGAGTTATTCATTAAAAGATCCATTAAAATCAACAAGTTTACTTGGCACACAGACAGTATCGGAATATATGATGTCGAATTGCTGTAAAGACTAGGATTTGATACACTGATAGGGATTAATCCCTATCAGTGTATTTTTTTTTAATCGAAGTAATCTACATTGCTATTATAGCCTGCATTAGGCAATTTATAAATGGCTTTACATTCACCACCAAAGTCAGGCGGTATTCCACCTTTTTCAAACTTATAATAAAAACTTCTATGCTCTAAAGGAGTTTCATCGTGGTCTCTATGCTTACCCCTAGATAAAGACCAATAGGTATTTCCATCGACATGTTTTACTACATGGGATAGTGTCTCTATGTCCAATTCATTGTATAGGGATTTTGAATCAGCATACCAGCTTCCTTCTGCAAATTTACTAGTACAGCCTACTGGATTTTCTTTAGCTAATGCTCGAGCTTCAGGACCTAATTGAGCTCCCGTGATTTGGGTAATGCCTCTTGCGTGACAATAAGAGCGCCATAATTCAAATGTTAAAGGTAGTTTTAAGTCCTCTCTAGGGGCTATAGTGTTTTTAGCAATCTTCCCTAAGTAATCAACATTACAAACCTGAATTTCATAACCTTGAGAAATATAATGGTCTAATGCTCTTATTAAATGGTAGACAGTAAAATCACTAGGATCAAAGTGAGCTAAGACAAACTTATAACCGTTGCTTTCAAAGTAATTCTTTAAGTAATAAGAAGCCTCATGTACGTCAATTTTATTAATAGGGACTTTAATCCCTGTCTCAAAGAATTTAGCTTTTTGATAAAGAATCTTAGTGTCTTGAGCTACACTGGTTTCAAAAGTAAACCTAATATATAAAGGTTTTTTAGTAGGATCTAATAGCCAAGGTTTATTAAATCGTGGAATATTTAAAGTAAGGTCTAATAGGTGTCCTGTTTTATAACCAAAAGAAACTGCCCCTACGTTATATAACCAGCCTCGAATAATGCCATGACCTCCCAATGCTCTATTTAAGCCAATAAGACCTGTATTAATCATACAGGATGGATCATAGAGTTTAGTCATTTTCTCTAAGACTTTAACAATCTCAGATTCATTACCAAAGTCAACAATATCGACAAGTCCTGGTAAATCCATTATGTTACTTGAATTAGAAGATTTAATTTCAGTAAGCTCTCCAATTAAATCTTCTAAGTAAGGGTCTAATTCTACATACTCCCCACTAAAGTTTAAAAACCCATTTGCTTTTCTTATAGTGCTTTTACACTTATTTTTTTTATCCATGAATTTTAATTCACCTAAAATAGAGTTGATTCTACTTTCTATTTTTTCTTCTGGAATCTCGACTAATAAGGTTTTTTCAATGATAGCCATATACTCAGGATTATCTAAGCAGTTTATTCTAAGTCTATTGACTAATTCATTTTGCTCAATGACTGCTCCATTACTACAAAGCATCCATTCTACTGTATCTCTTAAAGACTCAATAATAGACTCAATGCTTCCCACTCCCATTAATGCTCTAGAATCCACCTTTATAGTCTTTATGTTATTTCTGATAGTTTCATAAACATAACCTCTATTTTTTTCATGACGACTCGCTAAGTATAGAAGAGTAATCATTTTTATCAGCTTTAAAATATCGTTATCCATAGTGGTTCTCAATTATTTATAATTAATATGTAGATTGCGTAATAGGGGGAAAAATATGCTAAACGTTATATTTCTTAATGGGGTTTATCTATCCATTTTAAAAGAGCAAAGAGTAAATTTAAATGGTCTGACATGGAAGACCTTAAAGGGTTTTTTATCCCATTCCGATTACCAAAAAATAGTTAGAGACACTAAATGTCTTTTTAACAAAAATGGCATTATGTCAGTAATCGGAATGGACGTATCGGAGTGTTATTGTGATGGGGAGTGTCTGGCTGATGTGGTTGAGACAAATGATAACGGATTAAGATTTCCAGTAAGCAATCTGTATATTACAGGAACCTATAGTGTAGAAAATACGTTAGTTATGTGGCTTGAGGAATGTAAATTGGATTATTGTATGTATAAGAAATCAAGATTAAATATCTTGAACCTCTTATCAAAAATCATGATTTTTAAAGAGCTAGTCAAATGTAATCTTTTTAAATCCGCATTTCTTGCGGAAGGAAAATAACTATGTCTATTTTAGGACAAAAAAATACTAGAAAAACTCTCTATAACAATGCTAAAGAAGCGATAAAAATTTTATTGCAGACCAACCCAACTGTCTTTGAAAAAGGCCATACCGAGTTTTTGGGTTTGGAAGCACTTATCAATAAAACCAACGCCCCAGTCATCGGCGATAAAGTCAGTGTTATCACTAAGCTATTGAAAAGCGAACCTGCTATTGCCGATTACATGGACTATCTGTCAAAATCATCTCAAGTGATGGTTGCTGACAAATCTACTTCGCAAGCCTCTATTTCTATCGAAAGTATTCGTAATGATTGGAAAGAGTCAAATTACGATAAAATGGCTTTGAACTTGATGGTAGCAATGGACCCTAAGCGTGTATTGCAAGGCTATGCTAGACAAACGCCAGTGATCGATAACATGTTTATTTCAGGTGGCGGTAGCGGCAGTCTATTTGGTTTGGAATCCCTTGCAGCCGGTAACGAAAGCTTTGAGCAACCTTATCATCTGGATTTCATTGCAGCGAGCTCTTTGATCAATGCGCAAACCTCAGTGCCTGGCGGCTTCATGGAGACTTGGTTTTCTTCTGTAGCCATTCCGCCTGCTCAACAAGGTTTTGACTTTGAAGTCCAAATGGCTAAAATTTTGGTAACGTCTCAACGTTTGTCTAACGACGGTACCAATACTGCTACTTACGGCAATGCGCTAAACTTGCAAAAAATTAACCTTGTTCAAGCAGGCGAAACTCCCCTTATCTTGAACTCTAACTCCATTGAAGTGGTTCCTGTTGCTATCGATGCAACCAATCCACCTCAATTGGTGCCTAACGCGACCGTACCATCCTGGTCTGTATCGATCATGGGCGTGCCTTATAACACAAGACCTATTGTGTTTGGCAAAAAAGTAGGTTTGATTGAATTGAGCAACAACCCAACCATCGCTAACGGTGGCCCATTGAACCTTACCGATATGCTGTACACCAACATATCGATTAAAGACATCTATTTCAGATTAAACATCACTTATACTCCTGCCGGTGCAAATGCGCCTGTAACCAAATCCGCTATTTACAAAAACTATGTCGGTAACGATGTAGGTTGCGTATTACAGCAAAAAACATTGGGTCGTCCTCAAGCTCTGCAAACTGTGACTACCACTCCTCTGAACATTTCTAGCCAATCAAGTACTGTAAGTGGCGAAACTGCAGCTACTATGAATGGCATAATAACGAACATATTGGGTGCTCAAGCAGGTACTGCGTTTAACTTGCGTGGTAGCTTCCGGTTGTCTGCCGAAGCTGACGTTGAGATTGGTAGCATTTCGGCTGACGCCAATGAGCCAACTCTGTCTGATGGCTGGTATCCAACCGCTGATGGCACTCCATCTGTTTTATTCTCTATCTCTCCTTTGAACAACGGCTTGACAGGCGCTAGCCAGGTCACTACCACTATCGACATGGTAGGCTACTACCCTGATGCTCGTAAAACCAACTCTAACTTGAGAATCAATGGTACTATCATTGATCCAGGTAACATTGTAAACTATCGTTTACCAATCAACCTATACCCTCCTTTCACAGCTCGGGTACCTATTAACCAAATGGATCAAGTCACCCATGAAACCCTCATGAGCGTGATTGAACTTTGGGTTAACGGCCAAGCTGTAGACAAACTTTTGTCATTAGAACAACAACTCAATCTGATCACTGGCATTCCTATTGGTTTAGGCACTATCACTAACCAATCTCCTCTGATGTCTGGTGAGTATGTCCGCCCTGCATATCGCACGACGAACTTAAATCTACCAGCTATCGTAAACAACTTCCAATCCAAAAACGTGTTGTCTGACATAAGAGCGGCTATTCAAACAGCCATCATGTTCAACTCAATGAAGCTCTATATGCAATGCGGCTATAACCTGGCGTTGCAGTTTTTAAACAACGACCTGGATGCCTATGAAACCATTTTGGTTACAGACCCTTACATTTCTCAATTGCTGATGGAAGCTGGCGATATACGTACCTTTGGTGATCAAAGAAAATACGTTATGACTAAGTCTAACAACCTGGCATTCAGAAACAAAATCTACTACTCCTTCCGTTTGGTAGGCGGTACTGATCTGGTACACCCAATGAACTTTGGTTGTACTTTGGTTTCTCCTCCAGTGACCTATGAAGTGTCTCCAATGGCACGTGAAGGCGCTATCACCCGTGAAACTCAAGTCATGCCTCGTATGACTCCACACGTATTGTTGCCAGTACTGGGCGTTATCAACGTCACAGGCTTTGACGCTTACGCACAAACCCAATAAGACTTTTCTGATTCCACTGACTAGCTTAATGCTAGTCAGTGGATGAGAGTTAAATGTCTTTTCTTTTTCAAACATATATTATCTAAGTGAATCCGATAACGTTTGGAAGAAACAATGGAATTAACTCACTCAATAATAAATAAAGGAAATTCTAAATTAGAAAATAGATTGAACGGATTGAAGACCGAAGAGGTTTATGTCAATCTGTCAAAACACCATATAGTCGTTTGTTTTAGAGATGGCTGTTATGGTGTTTTAGCTCCCGACCCTGAAGGGCCGTATAATAATAGTATTATTGTAGGTAAAGTTAAATCTAATAACAAAGGCGTTATTAAAACAATTGTAGATCATACCAGCGATGATCTTGATGTCATTAACGATGGCTTAAGAAAGAGTAGCAACAGATATACACAGTGGGAAGAGATTATTGACTTAGACGTATTAGAAGAATCTAGAACAGGTCTATATGTGGTCAACTTAGACATTTACATTGTCATAGTAGATCATGCAGATAGACACACATTTCATCCATATTGTCAATACTTTAAAACAGATAGAGATTTAATGGAAGAAGATGACTTTGACCCAAAAGCGGAGGTTTCATTCAAATTAAAAATAGTCGATAACAAAAACCCAGGAGTAGATTATTACACGATAATTAATGACGATATCACTGTCTTAAAGACATTAAAGTCCCCATTGCAAAAGAATGGGTTTTATATAATAGGTTCCCCAGAACTTATGAATGGAGGTGAGAATAAGATAAGGAAAATAGAAATATTATCAGTAGAAACAGCTTTGGATTGTAAATCAAAGTTTCCTTTATTTAGATCAATCAATGAGGCAAATGCTTATAAGTTAGACAAAGAAACTAAGCATCTTAGTAGCAAGTTAGAATTAGCTGAACATGAAAAAATTGTTCAAAAGATAAAAATGGAAGTGGAGGTATTACAACAAGAAAACAACTTACTTCAATCTAAACGGGTAGCCGAGGAGAATAAATTAAAAGACTTTAAAGCAGAGTATGAAAGATTGCAACAAGCTAATAAGGAGGAATATGAATTAAGGCTACAACGGCTCAAAGAAGAATCGGCTCGTCGATCTGATGAGATGAATTTAAGAACGGTAGAACGTAAGGGGGATATGGAATGGATAAAGCTAGCAACTGGTGTTGTTGGATTCGTCTTTTTAATAGCAAAATTAATTTGAATATAGATCAGTGATTTTATATTGTGATCAATTTTCTATTAGGGGGACACTAAATGGTAGATGACTCAATGCTAGACTGGGCATTCTCGAGAATGCCCAGTCTAAATAAAGACATTATAAATGGAATTGCCAAAAAGCAAATGGAGAAAGTGGAGTTTATTGTCGATTGGATATTTAGATGTAGTGCTACAGGCTATCCACCTGGAATGAAATATTTAGGCGCAAGACGCTGCACACCTAAAGAAACGTTTGCAGAATTAACTAAAAGTACATCAATAAGAGGCTCCTCATCAAACAACGTAGTTAGAACTTTTGATTTATCTAGATCGGACGTATTCTTAGAGGAATATCGATTTAGCTTTAATGGTGTTGAGTTAAACCCTAGATACATTAATCTCCCTTTTATCTCTCCAGGTGGAATAATGTTTAATCGTGGGACTCAATATGTAATTACGCCTGTTATTACAGGCAAAGATTTTAATGTAGAAGAAAATAATATTTATCTGCCATCAACAAGACTCAGAATGGGCTTTTGGCAGATAAACACAGGGTGCATGCACAACGACCAAGAAATAAACCAAACGTCAGTAGGGAGCTATCTTTATAAACTAGACACTAAAAAAAGATCTAATCTAAAGCCCTTATTGATACACTACATTTTATCCAAATATGGGTTATCCAAAGCACTGGAGTTTTATGGCGTTAAGTTTAAAATTGGGTTTGCTGAGTTAGATAGCTTAGATAAATCCGAATGGCATGTCTTTAAGAGTAGACAAATTCCTATTCGTAGACGAGATATGAATGGGATACCGCCTGTAGAGCTCAGAATTGCAATATCATCTGATACTTTTTATATGCTAATGGGAAACATTATCTCAGGCATATTCTACATATTAGACAATATGCCAATAATTGTAGATGACTTGTACGAATTAGAAAACCCTTCTTTTTGGACAAGACTTCTATATTTCTTTATACACAAAGAACAATGTAGTGAGGCTAAACTGGTAGAGAAGATGACGACGCATATTGAGTCAATGGAAACGACCATTGACTCAATTACAATCAATGCATTAAAGTCGTCTAATATTAGTTGTGACAATATCTACGAGATATTCAAATATTTAACAATTTACTTCCAAGACATCATTATCCATTATGATTTTGGAACAATGTATGGGTTACAAATCAATACAGTGGAGCCATTGACGTTTGGTATTAGACGCTGTATATTTAATGCAATGTATGATTTACAAAAAATCCCAGTGCATCAATTAAACCCAAATAAAATCAATAAGGTTTTACAAAGGAGGCTAGCGAGAGATGTCATTTTGGATGTTAAAGGACACGGTGAAATGGTACCTACCTTTATAGCATCTACTTGTCCAATATATGGGCCTAGCGCCGATATAATTAGTTATGCGGATGCAGCCGCTATGGGATCTAAAGATACCCCAACAGAAATAAATGATCGAGGACTATTTTTGAATGCTTCTGTTTTAGAGGCAACTAATGTACAGGCTTGTGTAGGTAGAGAGTTTACGGGTAGAGGATCGCTCAATGTATTCTTTAAACTATCCGAAGCCTATACCACTGTGCGTGGACAAGAACATCAAAAAGAAATCCAGATGTTAGAGGCTCAATTAAAACGTTACAGATAGGAGAAAAACTATGGAACGCATAGTGGAGGAGATTGGAGTCAATTACTTTGAAGGTATTATCCAATCTAGTGGTCTAGATGACCCAAGAAAGTATAGGGAAAAGGATCAATATATCAACGTACTAAAGTCAAAGTACATTGATGCTGTTTTTAGCTTTGCTTGGCAAAACATATCTGAAGAAGACTTGCAAAAGATTTGTTATGGTGTCATGGTCATGCTTTTGGCAGATTATGTAGGTGTGGAAAACCAATATAGTCGTTGGTTAAATGACACGCTTGGTAGCTTTAAGAATTTTCTAACATCAAAAGGATTTGTCTTTAATGACAACAATAACAATAGAGGCGGAGGATCCAATCCGTTTCAGCAGCAATCTGGTGGAAATCCGTATAATAGATCTTCGGTAGCTTCTGTAGCATCAGTCTTTGGCTCAAGACCACAAATAGATGCTGGCAATCCAATGTCTCAAAGACCTTCATCGTCTGGTTTATCTGGATTAATTCCAGAAAGGAATAACAACATGAATCTAAGCGATCATCTACCAAATACTTCAAATCCATTTGGTAGCCCACAATCCCAACAACAGCAACCTAAACCTCAAGAGCCTATAGCTCCATCCAGACCAATAGTGTTGCCGCCTCTCATTGATGCTAGAAACGAATGGGATGAGGCATTTAAGTTTCTATTGTCAGGTTCAGAAAACACCATCGTATCTGTAGACAGCGACACAAAAGCTGAAACTGAGCCTAACACTTCAGTAACTGCAGCCTCTATGCAGCTATCTGAGATTGGACGATTGATGGTAGACGCTAAACAAGCATTTCAAATCGAAACATACTTGAGTAAGTTTCTGGTAGAAGAGCATGCACCTTATGGAGAGGATTGTTTAGATCCCATTGACAATGCAAAAGTCATTGAGATCATAAATAGTCTTTCTAAGATACAGGACTTCAGTAACTTGCTACAAGCAGTTAAGGCATTGATAAAGTATGGGAAGACTGACTTAGTTTCCTGGCTTTCCAATAGAGTTTCTGAACTCATTTTAAAGTTCATGTATAAAAACTATGGGATTGAAGAAATCAATCATTTCCCGATACTCCTTAGTTATGAAGGACCACTAAAAGACTTTTTAGTATCCAAGGGCATTGAAAGCATCGTTCAACAAAAAACCCTTTGGATTATCAATAAGCTCTTTACTCAATGCACTATATTGGACTTGAGCTCGGATACTGATGTCAAAATATCTATATTGATATTACAAAGAGTAGAGTTCATGCTCGTTGTTCCTACCAACACTATTTATAGTTATATTAACCGAACATTTAAGGTTACTACGAAAGATATGGATAGCGATATAGCCAATTACTTAATCCAAAGAATCTTCTCTGGATTAGATGAGTTGGAAGACACCTTATTGATTATCGATAGAGGCTTTAATGTCTATCGAGCATATCGCGGCTATATGGAATCTCCTGAACTGGATCTGATTTATGATCTTGAGAAAATAACCCTTTAATTAATTAGCTATTGACGCTTCCTTTATAAAGGAAGCGTCAATAGTGTTTGATGGAGTTTTACGTTTTTTTATTACTATCTGATAGCTTATCTATCATTTTTTTAAGCTCTCTATGAGCTTTTATTTTTTTGACATAAGCTGAAATGGTTCTATAGCTTGTTATCAATTGAGAAACAATAATGACAAGACTAAATATCCATTTAAAGATGACATTGAGATCAAAGTAAATGTAATTATCTTTAATGGTTGTGTAAAGTGTTTGTAGTAGAATAATGAAATTCCCAATGTCAAAAAATTCCATACTCAAAAGTTGGCTGCAAAACTCCATACACTAAGACTCCTTACTAGAGTTTTATCAACATGTCACTAGCATATAGTCCTACAGCGATAGCGTCTATGCTATCTGGACCTAGCATACGTAAATTTATATTCTCATATGATAAATTTCGTTTAATGACAGCTTCTAAAACTAAGCTTTTATCGCCAGATTTTCCACAGACACCTAGGTTAGACTTAACCTTAGCAGCAGGGATTCTAGTGAAATAAATCGTTGGGTCAAATCTAAATACACAGTTAGAAATTACTGTTACAACTGAAACTAATGTTTCAAACGCACTAGGGCGTCTAGGATTAAAGAAGCCTATTTCACTCGCCACAAAAGAAGGCTTATACAATTCAAGCAATTCATTTACTTTCTTGTCTAAGTAAACTAACTTAGCCATATTGTAACTATGGAGTTCTGCAACATAATGGTTTTCAGGGACTTCCTTTTCAATCATAATAGTATCAGCAGTGATTAATTTGATTTCATCGTTTATGTTGATTTCTAAGACTGCATAACCACATTTACAAAGACCTGGATCAAAAGACAGTATTTTATAAGAAAGCATTAGCTAGTAGGGATTATTGATTGAGACATACCGTAATTTAATTGTAGTTCAATTCCATCATCAATACCTGTAGTCAATGCCCACATCTTGCTGATAAAGTTACAGATTTGAGCACAAGCGATATCTGTATAGTTAGATGTCACGCCGTTTAATGTAATTGGCAAAGGAATATCAAAGCCAGATACAATAGCTACTTCACTAATGAAAGCTGTATTAGGATCACCAAACAGGATATTACATGCATTGACAATCTCATTAACATCATTAGGGGTTAAATAAATGGTTGGAGTAAACTGAGTCGCTATCTTATTACCACTTGTGATATTGACATCGATATTAGATACATCGACTAATGTAGGGTTTTGGGTACTAATGGTTGGAATATAAGACGACTGATTAGTCACTACGCCATTAGATAGAGTATAGGTTGTAAAACCAATTGGTACAGGAGAAAAGTCTAATACCATTAGGTAATAGCCTACGTATAAGTTATTAGGACCTATATTAGGAACCCTTAGTCTAAATCTAGACATTTCCTCTAAAGTTAAGTCATTGTTTAAAGGACGTACTACATAAGGTATTTGGTTCTTTAATGCAGAGTCAGTTGGACTGTGGAGTAATGAGGTTGGAAATAGACTACCATTACTGACAGTGTGGCCTTTATTTCCAATCGCTAAATAATTTATGTTAGGATAAAGAGAAGGAGGAGGATTTGCATTACCTACATTAAAGTACTCATTAAGAGTAGTACCAGCATCATAGGTAAATGGCTGCTTGTACTTCATAGCTAACGTAATTTTTTGATCATAAATGGTTGAAACTGAATAATCGCTCATAAAGAAAACTCCTAATAGGAAAGAATCACATCGTCAAAGGTATTTGACTTTTGGGTTGAATTGGTATAGGCTTTTAGTGTCATGGAATTGTCTATAAAGACTTTATCTAAAACAGTAGACTTTGTTTTAGTTTTAATGTCATCTTTTTTAATAGCATGGGTTTTTGATAAGTTTGATTTTATAGTAATCTCAGAGCTATCCTCAATGAAAGATGAACCAAATGAGGTTGACCCATTGACGACTAAGCTATCCATTCCAGGATCCATAGGGACAGCATAATCTGTTTCATAGCCTGGAATAAAGGTTAAAGTATAGCTACATATCTGAGTCAATATATCTAGCATATTAGAGTAAGGAGATTGTAATTTCCCTGTCTCTAACTGAACCCCAATGTAATTATTGGTGATTTGTTTTAAAATCTCTACAAAGGTATTTGATGTCCAGTTGTTAGTCTTTACATTTAATCGTTTAAAAAAATCACTATACGTAGTTTCTGTAATAAAGCTACAATTAATAGACTTGTAAAAGAAAGGTAACATATCGTGTAGTTCAGAACGACCAATGTAATTTCCTTGACACTCTATTAATGTTAGATGATAAAACTTAGCATTGACTACTGACAACGCATAATTGTTAAAATCCGATAAGCTATAACAGTTACTAGGATAGACTAAGCTATCAAGAATTAGACTATAGATATCGTTGTTTCCTATAGTTAAGTATTTAGGTTCTACTACACTTTTAATCTCACTCTCAGAAGCCGTAGGACTTACCATGACTCTAAAGACTTGAAATTCAGGAATGTTATCTGATGCATTTCCTATTAAATGATTAAATGCATACATGTAAAGTACTGCAGCATCTTGAGCATTTACAATTAGGTTTTTAATTCCTACATCTACTAAGTCTAAGGTAATCTTAAACTTAATAAAACCAAGACTCGATAAATAAAACCAGTTGAATATTTGTTCTTCAGTTTTATTGATCGTAGAGTACAGAATGTTATTAGCGACATCACCTTCTATAACGCTTGTGATAACGCTATTTTCTAATGAGTTTAATCCATTGTTAGTTAGGTCTTGAATATCACGATCAATAAACTGATCGTTATTTAAGCCTGAATTAATAAGTTTATTAACAAATTGCTTTGGAGACAATTGAGAGATTTCAGATTCTTGTAACTGATCGTTACCATAAGGGTATTGAATGATAGTGAGGTATCTATCTAACTGCTTTAAGTTTCCGTTGTTTAGATTGACTAATGAATTTCCTAAATCTTTTTGTACCTCAAAGGTAGAAAGCTTAAGATTAAAAGGTTTAGCAAATTTTTCATTGAGATAATTCAATGTGCTATTAGAGCCACTATTGGCAATAATATAGTCAATGTTACGATACAGGAATAATGCCTGTTCGTAAGGGATAATTCCTTTGTGTTTAGCTAAGTCAAAATAGCTACTTAAATAGTTCCACACATGCCATTCATGTACTTGAGGTGTTTTACAATTCTCTATTCGTATATTTATAATCTCTAATGGAAGCTGAGTAAATAAGACCCCAATAAATGAAGCAGGATAGAGAGGGTCTGTTAAATAATAATTTCCATTGTCATACTTTGTTGTAAAATTATAAATGAATTTTTGAACCTTATTTATCAATTGAGTTTCATTAGGACTTAAGTAAGCACTATTGTAGTAGAGGATTTGATAATCTTCAGCAACAATAGAAATGTCTAATGGTACTGGATTAATGATACCGTTGATTAGAGTTAATGTATTGGGGTAAGCATTAACCAGTGTTTTGTAGTTAGTACCCATTGAACGTAAATCCTGTAGAGTCATTGGGCTATTTGCCAATGACTCTACAGTGAATGGAATGGTTTGATTAGTGTCTAATGAAAACACTGTCATCGAAGGATCGCTATTATCTGCATACTTTCCTACATAAGGGATACCTGCTAGATTTAGATAATACTTCCATTGTGTTTTAGATAATGGAATGTCTTCTCCTGCTAAATTCAAATACTTATTCATGGCATTAGCATCATAAACAGAATGTAGTATAAAGCTACCTACAAGCTGTATGATGCTATAAACGTAATTGTAGTAATTGTTCGATATTAACATTTCAGTAAACTCTTTTAGAAGGATGTCCAGAATGGCTAAGAAAAAAAACATAGATAATTCAGATGAGACTAAAGAAGCTATGCAGTCGTGGGAAAATAGTGTTAAAATTCCACTTGCTGATTTAGTCACACCAGATCAATCGAGAGCCGTGTCTAGCTCTGTGGTAGGCGCAGGCCCTTATATACAGCGAATAGTGGCAGATACCGCTCAGAATCTACAGGATGCAGATTCTATCTATATGCTAAACCCTGATTTACATATTGCCACAGAGACTATCGTGAGCAACATACTATCCCCAACGGACTTACAACGAGGAGACATTAGTATAGGTGTAGATAGTAGAGTGCCTGCAGAAATAGGTGAACTCATTAGAGAGCATTTTAGTAGTGACGATGGGTTTAATCTAAATAAGAAATTACCTTATTTCATAAAAGAAGCTTTAGTGAAAACAGGTAGTGTGGTACACATACCGATTCCACCTAGCGTTATTAGCAATATCATTAAGACTAACACTTACGGTATTGAGCATATTGGTACTGTGGTTGATTTTATTAGACCTGAGGATTTAAAATTACCTTTAATAGGTTTACTAGGCAATAAAAGAATCAATAATCGATTAGACCCAATCCCTAGCTTAGCATTAGAGTCTGTTGTAGATTCATTCTACAATGAAACGACAATAGCATCTGATGTTAAAAACCATGAAGGCTTAAGACCTCGAATAGAAAACGCTATTGGTAAGTTTAGAAATGAGTTAATGTCTTTAAAAGAAGTAGCAGAACACAAAGACCTAATTGAGATTACGGACAATATCAATTACTTAGCACATAGTGAGTTTTGTAGATCAGCTATTAAGAGAAATACAGATAGCATCATTAATCAGTCTTGGGGATTAGAAGGATTAGGCTTAGATGAAAACTTTAGTGTTCCTAGCTTAGAGAAAGATAAAGAAAAAGATAAAGCTTCTGAAAAGATCATCAAAGATTCAGCTTATAAGAACCGTTTGGTTAAAATGAGTCAGTATATGGAATTAGTCTTTAATGACGATATGAAAGACGATAAAGACCCAGTCGTTATTGAGTGGCCTTCTGAATCGGTCATTCCTGTCATTAATCCATTTACTAAAGAGCATATTTGGTATTACTTTGTAATGGACTTAGATGGAAATCCATTACGACTAAGCGATTACTTAAATCGCTTTAGACAGCTTGCTGAAAGATTAGATAGCTCAATGAGAGACCAAACAACAGGAACCACATATTCCTTTGGTGTATCTTATCCTAATTCAAATACCTCAATGATGTCTGAAAGAACAACAAGCGCTATGTTGTTTGCAGCATATAAAGAGTATTTTGAAAAAGACATTAAAGACGCTATTAAAAATGGTACTGGGGCTATTGAGGTAGAAGTACCAGATGTCGAAGACATTTATAGAATGATGTTTTCAAGACAGATGTCTAAACAAAAAACAAGAATACTTGGAGTACCTGCCGATAGAGTTTCTTACTTTGCTTATAACTTTGATGCACGCGGTATTGGAGAGTCTTTAATACAAAAGACTAAACTGATATCTTCTTTTAGAGCAGTATTAACTGTATCTCAAATCATGGCGATTATGAATTCGTCAGTTAATAGAAGTACATTGACTATTAACTTAGATGATAAAGAAATAGACGCTTATGAAACAATTAACACTGTTTTAAATGAAACAGTTTCTTTACAAGCTAACAATTATCCATTCGGTAAGATGCAGCCTGCTGATATTGTAGACAGTATCTTAAAGGCAGGGATACAGACTAAAATAGTAGGAGGGGGTTTTCCTACAACCAGTGTAGACTTAGTCGAGAGTAAACGAGATGTAACGCCTCCTTCTTTAGACTTTCAAGATTTCTTACAGGAGTTACAATATAGTGGTTGGGGACTTTCTAAGGAATTGATTGATAAAGCTCGCAGTATTGAGTTTATGGGCCAATACGAAAACATCAATTTATTACAATCCAAAAGGATGATGGAAAATCAAAAAATTACCTGTGAAAGAAGTTCTTATCTCATTAGAACCTATTTACGTTGTGGTGGAAGACTCTTTAATCAAATCAAAGCTATCTTGGTTAAAGAAAAGTCAGACATTACCATGAATGAGTTAATAAACTCCATTCAGCTTATTTTACCTAAAGCTGACTATTCTCAGCATGATGCTCAATACAAAGCATTTCAAGCTTATGTGACCATGATAACTGATGTCATTGATTCTTTAATATCCTCAAGTGAATTATCGGGTTTATTAAAAGGAGATAATATCTCAGGGGAAATAGAAGGCATTAAAAACCTTTTACTAAATGAAGCTAAAAGACGATACTTAAAATCAAGAAACATACTCCCAGAACTCTTTGAGCTTATTACAGATACAGATGAAAGTTTACAAAACATCCTAGAAAACCATATTGACACTATAGTCAAAATGACAGGCAATATTTCTCGGTATGTGGTTAAAGTAGAAACTAAAGACGATGAGAAAACTCAAGAACAGCAAGATAAATTACATCCACCAGAACCTGAAGAAACACCCGATAATGGGGAAGAAGGCACTGGGGAAGGCGAGGAAGGGGAAGGAGATAACTTAGATACTGGAGAAGAAGTGCCTGACGATGGCTTAGGTGGAGGAGAAGAAGAAGGTGAAGGAACTGGAGATGAGGTACCAGAAGAAGACACTGGGGAAGAAAACCCAGATGAGGAAGTTCCCAATGAAGGCGAGGAAGAACCAGAACCTGAGTCTGATGAAGGAAAGGAACCTAAAGAAGGAAAATAACTATCTCTAATTAAACTTAGAGATATATTATCTATATGAATTTAACCATTAATGTTTGGAGAAATTAAAAATGCTATCGTAAATATCCCTTATTTCTATTCTTTCGTGGAAAGAGTATCACCTTTACTCTTTCCATTTTTTAACTAAAGAGGTGCAATAGTGAAAATATTAATAATGTTATTATGGTTTTTTAGCGTGAGCTGTTTTGCTAAAGGCCATGAAACACATAAAGTATTGAACTATGTTGACAAGGTTGTCAATAATAACAAGTTTGATCATGTGTTTAAACTCAATGAAGATAAACATTCGATTTATGTAAATCGCTATGTCTTAAAAGCATTGTGTGGAATTGAATCTGGGTTAAATCCCAGAGCAATATCCAGTGAAGGGGCATTGGGATTATGTCAGATAATTCCTAGTACTTGGAAGTATATTAAGGGAAAAAATAAAAACATTTCTATATCTAGTGTAGGATACTTTGATGCAAATCAATCTGTAAAAGTTGCAAAGCATCTTTTATTGGATTTGAGAAATGTTTTTAGTCAAATGCCTGATAATCGAAACACACTCGATATAGTGTTGTCTTCATACAATGCAGGCCCTTATAATATCCAAAAAGCAATGAAACTATGTCATAGCGAAAACTATGACAAGTTTAAATCATGTCTAGGGAAAGTCACGTCTAAATCTAATGCCAAACAAACCACAGATCATGTAGATAGAGTAGAGGTATTGGCCTCTATCTTAGAAGACAGAGACGATCTCATTAAACAACCTAAGGAAAATAAAAATGAGCATACTACAAATCGAAGAAGATAAAAGCGTTAGAGAGTTTCTTTTAAGAGGCGTAGAGTTAGTCGAAGCGTCTTACAATGACACTACTGCAGGATACGGTAAGTTTCAACTCTTAATTGACAACATGGCAAGTATTGTTGTAACAGAAGCCAGTGTTGACATTGGTTTTCGTGGCACTGAGTTTCATGGTCTTAAAGACATTTTAACGGACGCGGATGTTAAGCGCTTTAATATTTCGCCTTATCTTAATTCAGTCGCTGACTTGCCGTATGAAGAAGTCTTTGTGCATCACGGTGGATGGATGAGAAAAGAGGAAATCTTTAACGACCCTAAAGCCTACTCTAACCTCAAAAAAGCATTTGTGGCTTTAAGAGACCTAACCGAAATCACTATCAATATCTACGGACACTCTATGGGATGCTGGGTTGCTCAATTGTTTTTTCTGGATCAAAGACTTTTTCAATACATCAAAGAAAGTTTTGGTGAGGAGAAATTAAAAGACTTAAAAATAAACATTCGTTTAGGTCTCTTTGCCTCCCCTGGTTTAATTACCAAAGACACCGACAAAACATTCCTTACTCCTTGGATGGATAAAATGAACGAAAGCTTTAACTTAGACTTAAAAATCCTAAGTCTAGCTAATGTGCACGACATAGTGCCTATACTACCTGTTGGATATAAGCAGCTATTTTCACAACGCTTTTTTGTATCCAACACACCTAAGTTTGATGAGTTAGAAAACCACTCAATCTCTATGTTTAAGCCTTTGATCGAACATAACTTCAGAGCTTAAAACAAAATCAGACTTATATTACCTAGATGACAAAATATTTTGTCATCTATTTTTTAATTAGGAGAAACAAAAATGAAAAAACTAACGATAGGCGCCAAATATGCAAGAGTTACTCGCACAAGACAAGCTGACAATACTGTCAGCCACTTCAATGGTAAAAATCAGTACAATCTGCGTGTGGAGCTAGATAGCGGTATAACTCTAGACATATGCGGTACTCCTGAAGAGTTTAAAGCTGGCAACATTGTTTTGTTGTCGGACGATGCAGACTCTTATTTCATTAAAGTCTTTACCGAAGAAGAATTCAACAAAAAGATTGAAGAAGGTTTGATTCGGTCAAACGACTTTACTGGAGACCGACGCCTGGGATTTTGTGAAGTCTATGGCGACACTCTAACTGAGTCATTCGTTAACCCTATAGGTTATCTCGGCCACTCTATACGTCTGTACAACTATTCACCAGTTACCCAACAAGCGGAAGATTTAATGATAAATGTCAGCTACGCCACAATAAAAGAAATGGAATTCTTTATTGCCCCTGCTTCATTTATTAACCACACAAACCTAAGCCATTTGCATATAAAGCTGAATGACGGAAGGATTCTAAATGTGCACTCTAACTTTGAAAGATTTTTGGTTGGCAAAGTCGTTTTGTTTTTAGACCACTATATTCCTCAAATAATCGAAGTCTTAACCAAAGAAGACTTTGACAAAGAAGTCAGGGAAGGCACAATTCTTTTAGATCGTTTAGGCGATGAGGAGGTCTATGGCGTATGTCGGGTTCACATCGGCAAATTAAAGAAACTCCAATACGGAAGTCCGATCAAACACACTGGGACAAATCCACCACTCTCAGGCCCAGAAATAGATCCAAAAGATCTAGAGTCAAAAACATTTAAAGTGACTTCCATTAACCCTCCTCCATTACATACGTCTGATGAAAAATCAGACACGTCTAAAGAATTGGAGGGTCTTACTTGGACAAAGGAGTTTGTAATAAAAGCAAATAAAAAAGAAGATGAAATATCCCTCTATTTACATCGGGATATTAGCGCTACTTTAAAAGAAGTGGCGTTAAAGCTTCCGAGCGAAGACCGCTCTAAAGTAAGACCTAGCCTAGATGAGGCTGGCATTGAAGATAAAGTAATGGGCGGAATGGCCACTGTATCTGCTTTAAGGATGCTGGCTAAAGACTACTCGACTCAAGCCAATTATCTACTTTGGGCTTTACATCTTGATGGTCTAGAGAAACCTGAAAAATTTAAAGCTATTTTAAATACTTTAGGTCTTTTTAACTCGCAAAAGGTTGTTGATAACCACGAGTTATTGCCAAAAGCAAAAAGAGAAATCTTTATTATAGGAGGACAAAGACTTCGGTATTATTTTACAGAGGAGCAAAGTAAAGAGCCGTACGGTGTTTTCTTGAGATTAATGGATATTCCAAACTTATCGATTATCACGAATAATAAAATCGAATATAATAATGCTCGTCTTTTGTTAGAGCATAGCTTAAGAAAATATATCATTAATTGTATTACAAGTCTTAAGCCAATTCCACTCCCTAATTGTGTTGCAAGTCTTAAGACATTTCCACTCCCTGACGATAAATTTGAGGCGTCGTATGCGTTTGATGACAGGTTCATTGAACTAGATGAAGAGCTAACTAAAATAGTGCTAGCGTTCAACAAAAAACTTGGAGAAATAGAATGAAAAAACCTGTTTTAAATACAGACCAATTTAAACCCATACTAGGCATTAGCAGTGGCGTAGCTATAATAGGTTCTTATGGCGTTGGCTCAAGCGAAGTAAAGGTGCCATCCGATGCCGTTGTAGGCGACATTATCGTTTTGAATGAAGACGGTAGTGCTCCAGATGTAGCAAATTGGGGTAATGGTAGATTATGGTCTGCTCGCCATTACTTTGAAAATATCGTCAGGATCCAAGACCAAATTATTCGTAGCTTGCAGGAAAAGCTATGTTTGGACGAAGACTATAAGCTAGAGCCACTATTAGAGCAATGGCCGTTTATAGAGAAATGGCCGCTTAATGAGTCTTCTAGATGGGTTGTTGTGGATAAATGTCCTGACACATCTAACGGCCCCCAAGCGGAAGAATCAGTAGATGGATCTGATCCCACATCATAAAAGTGGATTGTAGCGATTTAACCTGAATTTTGTTGAGTCACCAGCATCTTATGGGAATGTTTTAGGTGGCTCAACAGAGTACTTGAAAGACTCTGTATAAAAAAGAATCTTTCAAACAATAATGTGACTGTAAAAGACAGCCATTAATTTAATCTAATCAAAGAAGGAAAGTTATGTCACACTCCGCAAATAAAAAAATTTTGTTTCAACTTATTGCCTCTTTCGTTCCTGTAGACAATTTCGAGACTTCTTCCGGTCAATCTTTTGATCCTTCTACGCCGATCGGTGACGTAGCTCGCCAAATCAATAATTACTTTACTATTTCTCCGGTGGTCACTTACGCAATCACTGACGGTGATGCCCGAGTACAGGTGTCCTCAGACGCCTCAGTCGGCGATGTCATTATTCTGGATGATAATGGCACTCCGCCAACACTTGCCACCTGGGAAAACAACCTCCTGTGGACCAATGAGCAATTGGAAGCGTCCATTGTTCCTGGCAGCGAGGTTGATGATGAAGAAATGGGCGATGAAATACCTCAAGAAGAAGAGCCTGACCATGCCCCAGTAACTGGATCGCCTAATCCAATCTCCGGCAATGATACTGGTCCAGCCAGCGAAGCACAATCAGCGCCTGATTCAGCAATTGGCGACCAACCAGCCTAATTAGCGCTCTGCCATACCTCACTACAGATTCAAATCTGTAGTGAGTTTTTATTAAATCTTACTGAGAAATAATAATGTTTAAAAAAGTATTTAAAAGCGCAAAGCGTTTGGAAAAAAAGAATCTGATGGAAGCTGTTGTTGCGGCTTCTGTTTTGGTTGCAGCAGCGGACGGTGAGATTGAAAAGGAAGAGATCAAAAAGCTCGATAGACTCTTATCAGCTAACGACCTCCTTTCGGCGTTCCCTAAGTCAGAAATCTCCAAAACAGTTAACCGCTATAGCAATGTTTTGGAGGCTGACTTTGCCTTAGGCAGGGTTAAAATGCTGAAAGAAATTCGCGAGATTGCTGACAACCAGGAAGAAGCTGAAAATGCATTCCTGACGGCTCTGGCGGTTGCTAAAGCAGATGGCGAGATCGATGAAAAAGAGAAAAAAGTCATTGCTGGTCTTGCGTCTGAACTTGGTTTGCGTATCGAAGATTACGTAGACTAATTGGCTTTTCTTTTCTACTAGACTGCATTTAAATGCAGTCTAGTAGTCTTTATCTTTAAAGGTGTAATTTATGTTAAGTTTTAAATCAATCCTTATTTCCATTTCTTTGACTTTCTTTGTTGGCTGTGCTGCAAATCAGAGCCTAACTAAGGCGTCTCCTTCCGAGATTCAACTGGTGGCCAAGCATGTCGTCAATGACTTATGCGCAACCCTGCCTGCGGCCTCTACAGTAGCCATTACGATCGAAACTCTCACAGGTGATGCTGTAGCAGTGCCTGTTACTAAATTGGCTGCTACAGCGGCTTCTACGGGCTGTACGACAATTTACGCCAGTACGCAAAACAATGGCACATCCGATACAGTGGCTGAACCTGTAGTACCGCATACCGGAACACTGGATGTATCTAATATTAAATAAGTAAGTTTAACTATAGTCTGCGAGATATCTCGCAGACTATAGCAATGTGGAGATGTGTTAAATATGAATTCATCAACTATACAACGACTTAAAGAGCTTTGGTTTTGGACAAAGTTTAATTTTTTTGGACACAAGGTTCTTTCTTTCTACTACAATGGAGAGATTTATTATCCTGACGAAAACTATAAAAAATCTAATTTTACAGCACTAGGGGTAGCATGGTTGCCGACTGATTCACTTATTTTTATCGGGACGGATAATGGCAATAAAGTCCCTATTGAGCGGGCGGCAGGTTTATATTTTTATTATAAATTTAAAGATTCTCCTATACCGCGTTTAGCTACTTTAATTGAAAAAAACAAATGTCTTTACTTAGACTATAGCCATAATGATCTTTTTGTTAACAATAGAAAACCATTTTAAAGGAAATTCACATGTTTAAAAAAATAATCCGTTTTATTTTAATAAGAATTTTTAGAGTCGTATTTGCTAACAGAACTTTAAAGCTAATGGATACGCATTTGTATTTTATAACTGAGCGGGATGTGGAAGGGATTATCGACTATAGTTATCACGTAGAAGGCAATTATCTTGGGTTCAACCGCAATTGGTTTATATCCGTCGAAAATATGGTTGGGGTGCATTTCTACATTAAAACAAGGACACAAGGAAAAGTACGCTGCACTATAAAATCCAAACACCCTAAATGGTATTGTTTAGTTAAGGTAGATTAAATGCTCAAGTAGCATTCAAACCTATATTACTTTGATGAATAGAATAGTCTATTCTTAATTTTAATATTAGGAGAAACAAAAATGACATTCAATATATTCTGGAGAAGAGCTACACCAGCAGAAGTAAAAGATAGCTGCTATGAAAAATTAAAAAAGTATGTAGAAAATGGATTTTCTCATGCGAGGCTCTTAGTGTATAATGAGGATCCATCGGTAATTTATGACTTGGTTCCACAACACAATGATAAGCCTGGGTGGGATGGTATTCCTCCCACCGACTTAAATCGCTTTATATCAGACTACGAGAGAATCCATAGACGGAGACTCAAATTTGGATGGCCTGAAGTACAGGAGGAATTGGCCAATGAATTAATTGAAAATAAAGAGGAATTATTTATTTTCGTTAAACGAAACGATTTGTGGGAAAAGCTTAGCCAAAAAGAAATAGAAATAAGCTATATGTCTAAAAACCAAAACTTCTGGTATACCATGATAGGTACATCAGAAGGAGATTGGGTGTTTGCTCCTTCCATGGAAAACAAAGAAATCGTTTTATATGGAAAGTCATATAAAATAGTGGATGCTGAGTACAATAACACCGGTAGTTGTTTTCTGCTTCCGTTCAATACCCATAAAGAATTAGTCTATTCTGGACGAAAAATTAATCTTTATAAGAAACACTGGATGGAGGTCTCTCCTGAGGTTACGCTACATGGAGACTTAGAAAAACTAGTCAGCCTTGGAACCATAGACGATTATTTTTGTATTGAAGAAGAAACAAGGATGATTCGAGCTGATAAAATATTGGCTAAGGAATATACGTCCGAAAGAGTCAATAGACTCATTGTAAACATTATGGGTGAGATGTTTCTAGCTGAAGAGATCGATGAGGACTCTCGCTGGATATGGAGAATAGTGGAGTCCTTTGAAGATGGACTTGACCCAAGTAGAGTGTGTGGTTTTACTTGGATATAAGAAGGCTAGCCTAATGGGTGGGTGGAATATTCCACCCACCTTTTTTTTTAAGTTCAAAAAAAATCATTTATATATCATGAAAATGAATAGACAATTGTGTTTATTCATTTCTTTTAATCTTCTGGAGAAACACCATGAA